>JGI10211J34971_10000718_pt1 | contig 27559 bp, 15 predicted proteins | sample Etolagsediment_FD_34971 | JGI IMG/M metagenome (IMG submission 34971)
GGTACGGCTCGAGTTCTGGAAGTGTTTCGGCAAAGGGGGAGTGGAGCTCAAGCTATCCGATTGCACCGTGTCACTGCCGATCGCCGGTGGCGGCGAGCGGATTCCGCAGAAGCCCGATGGGAGCGGCGTTGCGCGCGTCGGCGCCACGGACAAGAGGCCCGGGGCGGCGAGGGTCTTCTACCAGACTGACGGTGTGCTCGGGGTCAGCCTGAACGGTTGCCACTTCGGAGTGTTCGGGCCGACCGGGTCCGCGTGGCGTGTTGCCGTCGGCGACACCGTCGATCTGGTTCATTCCCGTCTGGCCGGTAAGGGGTATCTCTCCGTCGCCGTCCTGCCCGACTCGACAGAGACCACCATCCAGTGGTTCGAAGACTACGCGTACGCATTCCTGCGCGATACGCGCATCGGCTACCGGTACACGCCGGAGACAGCAAATGTCACGACTACGTATCGGGCCGTCACCGAGGCCATGCAGGGGACGAACACCGACACCGTCTTCGCCCTCTACCGACACCAGCATCTCCACGCTACGGAACCGGGCCGTTTCCAAGCCTGGACATACGCGAGTCCCCGCGGCGAGATGCGTGTACTCGCGGGCAAGGGTTTCGCGACGTCCATCCCTTTCCTCGGTGTCCTCCCCGCTCTTCCCAACAGCCCTGCCGACGAGGCCAGTCTCGGACAGAGCTTGGCGGAGGACGTCGCCGCGATCGAGCAGCGCAAGAGCCCTTTCGAGCGCAGCGACACGTACTGGAACGGGAAAGAGCTCGGCAAATTCTGCGAGTTGGTCCAGATCGCGCAGCAACTGGGGGAAACCGGGATCCGCGACCGACTGCTCGGCGTGATGAAGACGCGCCTCGCGGACTGGTTCGACGGAGAAGATGAGCGCTTCTTCCACTACGACGGACGCTGGGGGACGCTCACCGGCTACCCGGACAGCTATGGCTCCGGCGACCAGCTCAATGACCACCACTTCCATTACAGCTACTTCATCAAGGCGGCCGCCACCATCGCTCAGTACGATCCGGAATGGGCGAGCGCCGACGGATACGGCGGCATGGTCGACCTGCTCATCCGCGACTGCGCCAACACGGATCGCGACGACAGGCGTTTCCCGTGGATGCGCAACCTCGACCCCTATGCGGGTCATTCCTGGGCGTCGGGTCACGCAGGCTTCGCCTCAGGCAACAACCAGGAATCGTCCTCCGAGTCGATGAACTTCGCCACCGCTCTCATCTTGTACGGCGAAGTCACCGGACGGGACGAGATACGCGATCTCGGCATCTACTGGCACAGCACGGAAGCCGAAGCGATCCGGCAGTACTGGTTCGATCAGGACCGTGCGGTTTTCCCTGTCGGGTACGTGCATTCCTGCGTCGGCATGGTGTGGGGCGATGGCGGAAGCTATGGCACATGGTGGACGGCCAATCCCGAGGAGATCCATGGCATAAACGTCCTTCCGCTCAACGGGGGGTCACTCTACCTCGGTCGCGCCCCCGACTATGTAAGACGTAACATGGCGAACCTGCGCTCGTCGAACCGCAACTTCCATTTGGCCGGGTTCCCGGGGGATGCCGAGAGTTTCGACCGGTGGCAGGACATCCTGCTCGGCTACCTGGCGCTTGCCGACGCGGACGACGCGCACCAGCAATACAACCGGCTGGGAGAGGATCCACCGAGGGAGTTCGGAGAAACACGGACTCACACGCGGCAGTGGATTGGTGCGCTGCGGGAGCTCGGGACGTTCGACGCGGACACGCGTGGCGATTGCCCCACGTCTGCGGTCTTCGCACGCGAAGACCGGCGGACTTACGTGGTATACAACGCCACTCGCGGCCGTCTCGCAGTGACATTCACGGACGGAGTGCGCATCGATGTGCCAGCCGGACTCTCCAGCGTCGTGCGACCGAGCCGCTGACGCTTCATCTCCGCCCGAGTAGGGGATGCGGGTTCCACAGACGCCAGTTGCGGATCCCGCGCGGGTCACTTCGTCCCGGCGCCGGGCGGCTTGGTGTTCCGGAACTCCTCCAGCGTCAGAACGCCGTCCCCATTCTGATCTCGTTCGGGCTGGTTCTTCAGGACTTTGGCAAGCCACTCCGTGTTCTTGGAGGTCGGCGTCTTCTTGCCCGCCGACCAGTCGACCTTTGCCTTCTTGAACGTGCCTTCGTAGTCGTCGAGCTGCTTGAGCAGGGACGCGACGAGCGGGGCCGAAGCGGCGTCTTCGGCCAGGTTTCGGGTTTCCCACGGATCCTGCTGCATATCGAAGAGCTGCACAACCGGGTCGTCCTTGTAGACGATGAGCTTGTGCCGAACCGTCCGGATCATCCTGCCGTCGTTCTGCGTGTAGGCTACGAGGAAGTCGCGCCACTCTCCGTCCCTGCCTTCCGCGACGGGGCGCAGGCTGTAGCCGCGCATGTCGGGAGCGGGGGCCACACCGGCGTAGTCGCAGACGGTGGGGAAGACGTCGACGCCGGAGACAAGGTGCGTGTCGTCGATGACGTTCTCGCGGATGCGGCCGGGCCAGCTCATGATGAACGGCACGCGCACGGCCTCGTCATACAGGAAGCTCTTGAATACCATCTTGTGACGGATGTGCCCGTCGCCGTGGTCCGAGCTGAGGATGACAACCGTGTTCTCCTTGAAGCGTGACGCGGCCAGAGCGTCGAGAATGACGCCGACCAGTCCGTCCACTTTCTCGACGTACCGGTAGTAGCTCCAGATGTAGTAGCGGTAGAGAGCGGTACTCCAGTTGCCCATGCCCGATTCTTCACCGCTTTCGTCGTGGTACCTGGCTCGTTTGCTGACAATGGCCGCCGGCTCTTTCATAGTGACGTTGAAGTTGGGCGGGAGTGGGGGCAAGTCATCGATTTCCGGGAACGGCATCTTGCCACCGTACATGGTGTGGGTCAGAACGAACGAACAGATGTCGTGCGGATTCAGCAATCCCACCGACAGGAAGAACGGCTGGTCGCCGGAGTAGTTCCGGAGGAACCCCTCGGCGCTGCGGGTGGTGACCACGTCCCCCGTCTCGGCCGTGTTCTTGGGATCGGGACAGATATAGTCGAAGCTCTGCTCGACCTTACGACCAGGGATGTGCCACTTGCCGGCGTAGACTGTCTTGTAACCGCCTTTCCGCAGCCACTGCCCCAAGTCCGGGATGTCTGTCGCCATCGGGCGGCCATTGGCAACCACACCTGTCTCGGGTGTGTACCGGCCGGTGAACCACGACGAGCGCGCCGGGCAACATACCGGGTCGGTGCTGTAGGACCGCGTGAAACTGACCCCGTGCTGGGCCAGACGGTCCATGTTGGGCGTGTTGACATGCTCGCAGCCGAGGTGTCCCATTGCCTCCGCGCTGTTCTGGTCGAGGGTGATGAAGAGGATGTTCGGTCGCTCCGCTCTGGCAAGGGCTCCCTCGAACTTGTCCGCGGAAGCCGCAAACGCGGTTGCGGCGCTGAGCGCCGCGCCAGTCCTGCAGAACTCCCGTCGGGCAATCTGTGTGGATGGTTGGCTTCGCATGGCTATGCCTCCTCTCTCAGAACGATCGTCCGGCGCGTGCTGACCGCGAGGAAAAGCCGGTTGTTCGTGTCGACGTAGTACAGCGTGGGGATGACCGACTCGCCGAAATGGCAAAAGACCTGTGCCTCGACCTCCCCGGCCGTCGTTGCCACCGTGGTCATGCCGCGGCCGAGCAGCACCTGTCTGCCGCGCAGAATCGAGAACTCCTCGATCAGGTCGAACTCATGCCTGGTCCGATCCTTTCTCAGGGCAAGACGCTGCACGACGTCGAACAGGCACCAGTCGGCTGTATACGTCGTGAGCTGCCACGAAACGGATGGCTCCCTGCCGTTGATCAGCAGCCTGCCGTTCTTCACTTCTCCCTTCCTGGTGGATTCCACCAGTCCTTCACCGGGTCCCGCGGCGTTCGCGAAAGACTGGGTCCAGGAAACCGGGGCAAGCAGCGTGTCGTTGGCGCAGATGGCTTCGGTGACAGTCCTGTCCCCGTCCATCTGTGCAGTATAGGTGACCCCTACGCTGACGGCTCTCTCACGGCGACCGGACCGCACGTCAACTGACGCCGCAGGTTTGAGGGGACGCTTGGCGCTCGTCCCTCGTTTGGTTCGCACGTTCATGAAGTAGATGTCGTACGAGTGTCGCCACGTACCTTCGGGATCGAACGCCCCGGAAGGGAGTTCCTGCTTGGCCAGCACCTTCTTCGTGACGGGATATTCCCACGGTTCCGGCATGGTTCGCCTCTGACGCTGGTTGAGTGATTACTTCCGACATTGGTCTGCCGGCTGCGGAGCAACCGGGGAAAGTAGTGCCGTGTGCGTGAGGGTACAAGGGGCTGGCCCGGTTGGGCGCTCCGGGGCGGTCTTGCTCTGAGACGTAATGCATGGTGATGAAGCACCTTGTGGCGATCTGACGCCCCATGGCCAAAGGTGACCCAGCGGGAGCTCTCCCGGGAACGCCGAGCCCCAGCTCGGCTTCAGAAAGCTGCCGACTGGCGATCTGACGCCCCATGGCCAAAGGTGACGCCGCGGGAACTCTCCCGGGAACGCCGAGCCCCAGCTCGGCTTCAGAAAGCTGCCGAGGTGGGCCTCGGCGCTCCCCGGACGGCAGCGGAGCCGCTGAGAACGACATGGCCCTGTGGGCGCCCCTCCCGGGGTTCTTCGGGATACGAACGGCTTGCATGCTGCGAGGCAATCCGGTACGGTAACGGCTTCGAGCCGGTTTGCTCAGACCACGTGGTCTACCGGGAGCCTTCGCGTGTGACGTCTCCTCGCCCTCAGCCTGCAAGAACCACGTTGGTCACCAGCATTGTGGCGGCGGCCTTCGCGGCTGCCGCGTTCGTGGGACCTGGCACCAAGGGCGACCCGACCGGGGCCAGCGAGTGGGTCCAGAGCTACACGGCGGGATACACCGACGCCAACGGCGCTTGGGCGGGTGGCTCGGAGATCATGCACCTGGTCCCACACCGGGGCAAGCTCTTTGCGGCCAACGGGTACTGGAAAGACAGCCGCTGGGAACGTCCGGTGGACGGCAAGCAACAGTCCGCCCAGGTGCTGCGTCTGGACAGACCCGACGGGGTCTGGCAAGTGGACTTGGACACGGGGGCCGGCACCGAGGTCGGGGGGAGGTACATGAAGGGCAACATCCTCAAGTCGCTCACTTTCGCCAGCGATGGTGCCCGCAATATGCTCGATCCGCCACGGAAGATGTTGGTGATGGCGGCCGGGAACATCGGTTCTCACGTCTCCACCTGGGTGCGCGACGATGCGACCGGCCGGTGGACGCACTGCCTGGTGAAGTCCGGCGTGCCGGCGCACGGCGTGCGGTGGGTGCCTCGCGACATGGAGGTGTACCGGGACAAGGTGACGGGGATCGAGCGTGTGTTCCTCGTGCTCGGCAACCCCGGGATCATCTCCGGTGTATACGACGCGTCCCAACCTCCCCGAATCCGCTGGGACGCCGAGGCCGAGTTCCCCGGCGACGGCCCTTTCACGACGCGTCCGCTCGGGATCACGGAGGCGAACAGCAAGCTCTACTTCTCGGTCGGCGGCAGCGTCTACGAACGGCAGGACGGTCCCGCGCCAACCTATCGTGTCGTTCTCAGCCTGGGCGGGCACGTGAACACGGACGTCGGGGGAATCCGCGGACTGACGACCATCCCCTGTCCGAACGGGGCGGGAGAGTCCATGCTCTTCCTCTGGGCCCCCCGCGGTCGGGCACCGGGCCAGATCAAGCGCCTCGATCCGGGCGACCACGGTGGATACACCGTCCATGACGAGGCGAACATGCGCGACTTCATGCAGGGCCGGCTCGGGGTCGAGGTCCTGTCCATCCTCGGGGGATACAACGACTTGGCCCCGTTTGCGGACCCCGCGAGCGGCGAAACGGTGCACATCATCGGCTTTCAGGGCGTGTTGCGGGGAAGTGAGCATCTCCAATGGGAGGGAAGCCGATACTACGCGGGGGCCATGTATGCCGTTCGCCGTGCGGATCGGACCTACACGGTGAACGAGGTCAACGGCCCCTACCAGTCCGGCAAGCGCGTTCTGGTGGCCCCACGGACGTTCTGCCTGTCGCCGTTCGGGGACAACACGCTGTTCGTAGGCGGCCACGACGCCAACTTCCGCCCGTCGGACAACATGGCGTGGATCTTCAAAGCACCGTTGCGGGCCGCTCTCACCGGCGACGTGCGAGAAACGGACCACTGACAGTGCCCCGTCCGTCATTGGCTCCGTCCCCTGCAATGGGCGTGGGGGAACGCGGGCCTGATCGATGCGCTTTCGGGGTTCGCGGCGCCCGTCATGCATCTATATTCAGGGGAGAACGACGGCCCGACCGACCAAGTGAACGGTTCCCCAGAAGGAAGAAGCAAATGAAACAGTGCCTGAACGGTATCCTCGCGTTGAGCGTTCTGTCCCTGTGTGAGTTGTCCCCCGGTGCCGACGCGTGGAAGCCCGTGAAGGGGAATATCATGACACGCTGGGCGAAGGACGTGGATCCCGAGAAGCCGTGGCCGGAGTACCCGCGCCCGAAGATGGTGCGTGAGGACTGGGCGAATCTCAACGGGTTGTGGGACTACGCTATCCGGCCGAGGGACGAGGCGCAGCCCGCGGCGTGGGACGGGAAGATCCTCGTGCCGTTCTGTGCGGAGTCCGCACTCTCGGGCGTGAAGAAGCCCGTTGGCATGGAGAACCGGCTCTGGTATCGGCGGTTGTTCGAGATACCCGCGAAGTGGGAAGGGCAGCGCGTGCTGCTTCACTTCGCCGCGGTGGACTGGGACTGCACCGTGTGGGTCAACGGAAAGGAGGCGGGCTCGCACAAGGGTGGATACGACCCGTTCACCTTCGACATCACCGATGCACTCAAGACAGGGGCGAACGAGGTCGTGGCATCCGTGTGGGACCCCACCAGCGACGGCGGTCAGGCGCGTGGCAAACAGGTGAAGAACCCGCACGGCATCTGGTACACGCCGGTCACGGGTATCTGGCAAACGGTTTGGCTGGAGCCGGTGGCGGAGACCTATATCGAGTCGCTGAAGATCGTGCCCGACGTTGACGGCGGGAAAGTGCGGGTCACGGTGAACGCCATGGCCGGCGGCCCTGTCAACGTCAAGGCTACGGCTACAGCCGAAGGCGAGACGGTGGCCCGAGCCGAGGGCAAATCCGATCAACCGCTCGAGTTGGCGATCGACAATGCCAAGCTGTGGTCACCGAACTCGCCTTTCCTCTACGATCTCGACGTGGCGATTGTGGGCGGGGACGCCGTCAAGAGCTACTTCGGGATGCGCAACGTCTCCATGGCGAAGGACGACAAGGGCGCCCTGCGCATGTTGCTCAATGACGAGTTCGTGTTCCATTACGGTCCGCTGGACCAGGGTTGGTGGCCGGACGGTCTGTATACGCCGCCCACGGACGAAGCCATGGTCTATGACCTCCAGGTCCTCAAGAGTCTCGGCATGAACATGCTGAGGAAGCACGTCAAGGTCGCCCCGGAACGTCTCTACCATCACTGCGACAAGCTGGGCCTGCTCGTGTGGCAGGACATGCCCAGCGGCAACTTCCAGAAGGACGACGCAGCCAGGGAACAATACCGCGTTGAGCACCAGAGGTTGGTGGAGTTTCTACACAACTATCCCTGCATCGTCATGTGGGTGCCGTTCAACGAGGGATGGGGGCAGCACGACACGCCGGCTATTGCCCAGTGGGTAAAGGAGCTGGACCCCACGCGTCTCGTGAACGAGGCAAGCGGCTGGCACGACAAAGGCTCGGGCGACATCCGCGACGTGCACAGCTATCCGGGACCCGGCATGCCGAAGTTGGAAGAGAAACGCGTCGCCGTGCTCGGGGAGTTCGGCGGGCTCGGGCTTCCCGTGGAGGATCATCTCTGGTGGGACAAGCGCAACTGGGGGTATCGCAACTACAGGTCGCGGCAGGAACTCCAGCACCATTACGACACGTTGATCCACAAGCTCCGGCCCATGATCGCGCAGGGACTGTGTGCCGCCGTCTATACGCAGACCACGGATGTCGAGGGCGAGGTCAACGGGCTCATGACATACGATCGTGAGGTGCTGAAGCTCGATGCCGCGCACTCCGCTGCCCTCCATGCTTGTCTCTACGACGCGACCAGGGACATGCCGGAAATCACGGCTTTGCCGCCGCCGCCGAAAGTCACGATGATCGTGCCGACATCGGAACAGGAAGGCCAGGAGTGGCGTTACACGACCGATAAGCCTGGCGAGAACTGGATGAAGCCCGATTTCGACGACACGTCGTGGAAGACCGGCAAAGGCATGTTTGGCACGAAGAGCACGCCCGGTACTCGCGTCGAGACGGAGTGGACGACGAGCGACATCTACATCCGGCGCTCGTTCGAGCTCACGGCAGTTCCTGCGGCGCCCGTCCTGCGCGTGTACCACGACGAGGATGCGGAGATATACATCAACGGGAAGCAGGTCAAGAAGCTCAGCGGTTACGTAACCGAGCTCATCAACGTGCCGCTGGGCAAAGACGCCAGCGTACTCCGCAAAGGGAAGAACACGATCGCCGTTCACTGCCACCAGACCCGGGGCGGCCAGGGAGTCGACGCGGGGATTGTGGAGATCGAGAAGACGCAGGAGTAGCTTCCGCCGGGATCGAGGAAACCACACAATGGCCCGCGTTCTCCTGTCGAGCATCGTTCTCGTGGCTGCTCTTGCTGTTGCACAGGAAGCCAACGTGTACAGCCCCAACACCAACCCTCCGACCGACGGGCTGATCGGCAGCAACTACACGCCTGCTTACGCGGTCAACCAGGTGCAGTTCTGGCACGATTTCCGGCCCGACGTCGTCGATGCGGAGCTCGCAGCGGCGCGCAAGTACTTCGGTATCTCGACGCTACGCGTCTATCTCCACGACATCAACTTCCGCGAGGAAAAGGCCGTCCTCATGGCCAACCTGGCGACGTTCCTGGCCATCTGTAAAAGGCATGGCATCAGGCCGGGGTTCGTCTTCTTCGACGGGTGCCACCGGCACGAGGGGATCTACCTGGACAGGCCGACCGAACCGGTCTCGGGCTTCCACAACGGCTGCTGGGCCCAGTCGCCACAGGCGCGCGACATCGACAAGGACGACCTCGACACGTTCAAAGCGTACGTCCAGGAGATCATACGCGCGCATCGGACGGATGAACGCGTCCTTTTCTGGGAAATCCACAACGAGCCGCCGCCCGGCGACGAGTACCGCGACCGGCTCAAACGGGCCGGGTATGCGTGGGCAAAGGAGCTGACGCCGACCCAGCCGGTGCTCAACTGTGAGAAGAGCAAGCGAGGCTGGGCCGATTGCGAGGTCACGGACATCGTGGACGCACACGTCTACAGTCACGCCCACGGTCCGCTTCGGCAGCTCTCCGCCGACAACCCGGAGAAGGGAACGGTGTTCACTGAAGCCGGGGCCCGGTGGAAGGGCTCCCGGCGCAACTTCGGCGGCCCGATCGACATGATCTACTGGCTCTCGCAACGTCGTCGCGAGGGCAAGTCGACGCCGGGCATGTACCTGTGCTGGGAACTGATGGTGGGCAACTCCAACTGCCGATGGCATTGGGTCGACAAGCCCGGGGCGCCGGAGCCCGAGATGCCGTGGTGCGGCTTGCTGTGGCCGGATTGCACGCCGGTATCCCTGGCGGAGGCGGCGGCTATCCGTCGCTACACGACGGGGGAGTCTGAAGCCCTGTTCTTCGAAGACTTCGAGGAGCACCATGCCCGAGCCTGGCGCATCTTCGGCGCGGATACCGTGCCGGTGCGGAACGCCGCTACACTTGCGCCCGGCGTAAAGATGATGGCCGGGGACGACGCGTGGACAGACTACACGGCCGAGGGGCGCGTGCTTGTCAAGCCCGGCGAGAAGAGCGTCAAGTCGGGTCGCGCGGGGCTCCTGTTCCGGGTCCGTGTTTCCGACGCCGGCCCGGCAGACCTGCACGGCTACGCTGTCATGTTCGACAGTCGTGAGCTCGTGCTGGACAAGATCGCGGGGGGCGTTCCGAAGACGCTCGCCAGCTACGACCTGACGAAGCTCAAGACCGAAACACGGGTAAACGAGTGGAGCCTGATCCGTGTCGCGGCCGAGGGCCCGAGGATTCGTGTGTGGTTCAACCGCATGCACCCGTCCAGCGATCCGGAGCACGGGCTGCGGATCGACTTCACCGACAGCGACGGACCGATCCTCCGTGGCGCCGTAGGGGCTTTGGCGCACAACGCCACGGCCATGCTGGACAACGTCGTTGTGCTGCCCATTGCGGCACTGCCCGCCTCGCGGGAGAATGGGACGTGACTGCCGAGGAGACCGTCCTGATTCCCATGGCGCCCATGGAATTTCGGCCCCTACGGTATACGCTATGTGCGCTGGGACACTAGAGCAGAGGAGAACACCCGTGTCAACAGTACCAGCATACCTCAGCGCTTACGAAGAGACCTGGCTGCGATCTCCGCACGACGCCAACATGGAGTGGTTCCGCGACGCTGCGTTCGGGCTCTTCATCCATTACGGGCTGTACTCGCAGCTCGGCCGTCACGAGTGGGTGCAGTTCCGCGAGCAGATTCCCGTGAGTGAGTACGAGAAGCTCTACGACACGTTCAATCCCAGGAAGTTCGACGCGGATTTCATCACTGATCTGGCGCTGGAAGCCGGGATGAAGTACGTGAACATCACGTCCTGCCACCACGAGGGCTTCTGTCTGTGGAAGTCCCGGTCCGAGCCCTTCAACAGCTGGAATGCCTGCGGGCGTGACTTGGTGCAGGAACTGGGTGAGCAGTGCGCGAAGAAGGGACTGGGCTTCTTCACCTACTACACGCACGTGCTGAACTGGCGACATCCGTACATGCTGCCGTGTGACGTGCTGGCCATCGCCAGGCCGCACTATCCCGACGGCGACCCGCGCTATCTGCTTCAGGAACCGAACGAGAACGAGAAGTACTGGGAGTACGCCCACGCCTGTATCGCCGAACTGGCCGAACGCGACTTCCCGCTCGCGGGCATCTGGCTGGACATCATCGCGGCCTACTACCTCGTGCCCCAGCAGGTGCCCATCGAGAAGACCTACGCCTTGATCCGCGAAAAGCGGCCCGACACGTTGATTTCGTTCAAGCAGGGGGCCACCGGCACCGAGGATTTCGCCTCGCCCGAGTTCCATTTCAGCTCTCAGGGCGATAATTTCAGAAAGCAGGGGAACGATGCCGCGGCCCAACGCGCCGATGCCGCCTGGGAGAAGAACCGGAACAAACACAACGAGATCTGCATGACCATCCAGGAAGGCGGCTGGGGGCACGTGGAAGGGGCAGCGCACAAGGACGCCGACACGATCTGGGGCAATCTGGCCTATGCTCGGGCCAACAACTGCAACCTCCTCGCCAACGTGGGGCCCCTCGCCGACGGCTCGATCCACCCCGACGACGTGGCCTGCCTCAAGGAGGTGGGCAAACGCATCCGGGCCTGTGGACTGCCGGACGCGGCGGACAGGCTCGAACCAAGCCGCAGGACACTCGCGGCAGGAGCGTGATGACATCCAGCGCGCGACAGCGAAACAGGCGTGCCGGCTCCATTGCATGCCGAACGACAGAGGATGATGACGGATGAACACACGTCGACACACTGCACGGTTGATCGTGGCCCTTGCGGGACTGGCGAGTGCCGGCTATGCCGCCTGGCTGGACGGGTTCGACGGGCAGACCCTCAACGCCTGCTGGGGGCGCGACATCCCGAGCCCAACCAAGGCCCGGGTCGCGCTGATACCAGATGCGCACGTCCTGCGTCTGACGACAACCGCTAACACGGACATGTGGCAAAGGCGAGCAGACGCGCCGATTGTCTGGCTCCCTACGCCTCCCGGCGACTTCGTTATCGAGACCCGGGTCACGGCCAAGACGACAGACGACGGGTTGGTCGCAGGCCTGACCGTCTACGGCAAAGGAGGCGATGATGACGATGGCGGCATGCCTACCTTCACCTACGGTCTCGACCACTGGAATGGCTCCAACCGCATGGTGAAGCTCCAGGGCCTCGGAAACAACCAGCCCGCCGTGAGCAGACCTGCTCCCGATGGGGAAGCCTGGTTGCGGCTGGAATACACCGGCGGCGCCAACGACGGCAAACACCCGGACTCTTACCGGGCCCTGTACAAACTGAAGGAAGCTGACCCGTGGCAGGAGCTGTCCGTTCTGAAGCGAAGCGTGGCCAACGCGCGCGCCGGCCTGTTCCTCAAGAGCGCTACGGGTCGCACGGCCGAGTTCGACTACGTCATGTTCGAGGACTTCTGCAAGGACGGCGCGTTCGACCCCGCGGCTGTGGCCGCGTTCCACGCTCGACGGCGACGGGAGGCGGAAGCCGCTACGCGTCGGAAGTTGATCGAACAGTCCGTCGGCAACATCGCCGCCGTGCGGGAAGCGGTCCAGGATGCCGTCGCTGCCGCTGGCGCGAGCTACCCGAAAGGGAGTGCCTATCTCGGCGAGCTGGCCAAGATCGAGGCCGACCTGCAGGGGGCTGGTCAGGCGGGCATGGACCAGGCCGCGAACCGGCTTGGCGTGCTGCGCCGAGAGGCCTTGATCGCCAACCCGGTCGTCAACCGAGCTCCCATCCTGTTCGTTGTCCGTCGCCAGTACCGTCCGGACCATCACAACACCGCCACCATGTTCCAGACGGGCGAGATCAACACCGGCAGTTTCACCGGCGGCGGTGCTCTCAAGATCATCGACCTCGCCAGTGACGAGGTCCGGACCGTCCTTGAACAACCCGAAGGCGTCATTCGTGATCCGGACGTGCATTTCGGCGGTAGGAAGATCCTGTTCTCCATGCGTGCGCACAAGGCCGACGATTACCATCTGTATGAGATCAACACCGACGGCAGTGACCTGAAGCAACTGACGTTCGGCGCCGGTGTGGCCGACTTCGATCCGCTCTACCTGCCCGATGGCCGCATCGCCTTCTCGTCGACGCGGGAACCGAAGTTCTGCATGTGCAACCGTCACATCATGGGCAACCTGTTCCGCATGGATGCCGACGGCGCCAATATTCATCAGATCGGGCACAGCACGTTGCACGAAGGCCACGGCGCCCTGATGCCGGACGGTCGCATCCTGTACGATCGCTGGGAATACGTGGACCGCAATTTCGGGGATGCGCAGGGCTTGTGGACATCGAACCCGGACGGCACGGCTCACCTCGTGTATTTCGGCAACAACACCCCGTCTCCCGGGGGCATTCTGGACGCCCGGGTTCTGCCGGACGGGCAGCGCTTCATCGCCACGTTCAGTTCGTGCCATGACCGGCCCTGGGGCGCCATCGCCCTGGTGGATCGCCGCCTCGGCATCGACGGTAAGGAGCCGGTCCTGCGCACGTGGCCCGCCAGTGCGATCGACCTCGTGATGACCGGGAACTACGATACCTTCAAACAGGTCAAGCCAAAGTACGAGGACCCCTACCCGCTAAGCGACCGACACTTCCTGGCTGTCCGTCAGGTGCAGGGCGAACAGATGGGCATTGTTCTGCTCGATACGTTCGGCAACGAGATCCTGCTGCATACAGAAGCGCCCGGATGCTATGACCCCATGCCCGTTGCCGCGCGTCCGCGACCCGTGGCGATCCCCGATCGGATCGATCTGTCACAATCGACGGGGGCCTTCACGATCTACGACGTCTACAATGGCACGGGCATGGAAAGGGTGGAGCGTGGTGCTGTCAAGTCGATTCGCGTGGTCGAGTCGCCGGAGAAGCGCTTCTGGACACGCCCCGCCTGGCAAGGCAGCGGAACCCAGGCACCAGGCATGGCGTGGAACGACTTTAACAACAAACGCATTCTGGGTACGGCTCCGGTCGAGCCCGACGGATCGGCTCATTTTCTCGTACCTGCCGACCGCTTTGTGTACTTCCAGCTTCTCGACGAGAAGGGCATGATGGTGCAGTCGATGCGCAGCGGCACCATCGTCCGCCCGGGAGAGACCACCGGCTGCGTCGGTTGCCATGAAAACCGGCTTAGCGCTTCGCCCAGCAGCGCCAAGGCGGCGTTTGTCCGTCCAGCCAGCCCGTTGAAGCCCTGGCGCGGTGAAGAACGGATCTACGGCTACCTGCGCGAGGCGCAGCCCGTCTTCGACAAGCACTGTCTCCAGTGCCACGACTTCGGCGGGAAGGGAGCCGGTAAGGTCGTACTGGCAGGCGACCTGACCCTGGCGTTCAACGTCTCCTACATGGAGCTGCGCCGCAAGAACCTGGTCCACGTCCCGGGTGCCGGGCCCGCGGCAACGTTGATGCCCTACTCGTGGGGATCGCACGTCAGCCCCCTCGTTCGGATGTTGGCCAAGGGGCACAACGACGTGAAGCTTGACCCCGAAAGCTGGGACAGACTCGTCACTTGGATCGATCTCAACGCTCCCTACTACCCGCGCTATGCCAGCGCATACCCGAACAACCTCTACGGTCGGTCGCCGCTGGACAACAAGCAGCTCGCGAGGCTGACCGAGCTGACCGGTGTGCAACTCGGTCGCCAGAGCCACGAGCCGCGGCTCAGCTTCACCCGACCGGACAAGAGCCCCGTGCTCGCGAAACTCAAAGGGGCGGATCAGGCAAAGTACGACGAGGCCCTCGCCATCATCAAGGCGGGGCAGGACATGCTCGCACAGCGCCCGCGTGCCGACATGCCCGACTTCAAGCTCGTAGGCGTTGAGGCGGAGCGCGAGGAGAAGTACAGGCAGCTCCTGGAACAAGAGCGCTCGGCCCGCGAAGCCATTGTTGCAGGCCGCAAACTGCCGCCCACGGCTCCGTGATCCAGAGCGAGATCCATGACATCACAGGGGAACACAACAGCCCCATGAGTCGGAACCCGATAGACGTGTTTCTGCTGGGCGTTATGGGAGTGGCAGTGTGCTCCGTTCCGGTAGCAGACGAGGTGCGCGAACCGGCCGCCGTGGGTGTGCAGAAGTGGCGCAGCACGTCGTGGGTCAACTACGAGACGGTCGGGGTCGGGCATCTCGTCGACTACGAGGTCCAGGCCATCCCGACCGGTAGGTTTGGCGGCCGTACGGACCGGCGTGAGGAAGCCACAGGGTTCTTCTACGCCAAGAAGCTGCGCGACCGTTGGGTTCTGGTTGACCCGGAGGGTTGCCACTTCGTCAGTTGCGGGGTCAACTCCGTAGCGCCCAACGACACAAACACAGACACAGCCAACGCTTTCGGGAGGAAATTCGGCGACGTCGGCAAGTGGGCCAGACAGACACGCGCCTTGCTGACTGAACAACTCCGCTTCAACACGCTTGGCTGTTGGAGCTCCTGGGCCGACCTCAAGCAGGCCGGTGTCCCCGTCCCCTACACTCGGCGCTGGAACATGATGGCCACCTATGCCACAAAGAGGGGATCCACTCACCACGAATACGGGCACACCGGATTCACAGCCGACTGTATCCCCGTCTTCGACCCGGAGTTCGGGCCTTTCTGCGACACGCTTGCAGGCAAGCTCGTGGAAACGAAAGATGACCCGTGGTTGATTGGGCATTTTTCGGACAACGAATTGCCGCTCAAACGCGATCGTATCCTCTCCCGCTATCTATCGCTGCCGGCCACGGACCCGGGGCACAGAGCAGCCGCAGAATGGCTCCGGGAGCAAGGCAAGAAAAGGGGCGACATCTCGAGGAACGATGAAAGCGAGTTCTGCGAGCTGGTGATCTCCCGCTATTTCCGAATCGTGAGTGCCGCCATCAAGCGCCACGACCCCAACCACCTGTTCCTGGGGAGCCGTTTCCACGGTGGTGTGACCAAACAGGACGAGACGTTCCGGGCTTGCGGACCTCACGTCGATGTCGTAAGTGTCAATTATTACCACCGCTGGACGCCCGAGCAGGACATTCTCAATCGGTGGTCCCGTCTGGCAGGCAAGCCCATCCTGGTCACCGAGTGGTACGCCAAGGGGGCGGATAGCGGCCTCAGTAACAAGGCGGGCGCCGGCTTTACCGTGCGCACTCAAGCTCAACGTGGAGATTTCTACGAGAACTACGTCATCGGCCTGCTCCGCAACCCCAACGTGGTTGGCTGGCACTGGTTCCGCTATATCGACGACGGCCCCTCCAGGCCGGGAGGCTCTTCGAATAAGGGCATTCTGAATCTCGATTACGAGCCCTATGCCCCGCTGGCGGGCTCAATGAAAGCGGTAAACACCCACATGTACTCACTTCAGGATTACTTGCTGCAGGCAAGGTCCCCGTATCTGGCAGACGGCCCCAGGAAAGCCGGCTTGAAGCCGTGAAAATATGAAGAACTGTGACGACGAGAGTCATCCTGCAGCCGATTCTCCTACTCATCTTGGTGAACACCGTGACACTCAACTTGAACGCAGGTCCTGGAGGCGTGTTGGCCAGCCCAAGACAGGCATGCTATCGTATCCCAAGCGTCTGGACCGAATTCAAGAAGCAAACCAAGCGACGTACGGATCGCCTGCACTGGCAGCTTGTAGGGCCGCAGCGTCGGATTCGTAGAGAGAGATCATGCAACGCCGTTTTACACTGATCGAACTTCTTGTCGTCATTGCCATTATCGCGATACTCGCCTCGATTCTGCTCCCCGCCCTGGAGAATGCCCGGATGAAGGCTCTCCAGACTGAATGCATTGGTAATATCCGCCAAATGGGTACAGCGTACCGCCTCTACAGCGGAGATTTCGATGACGTCGCGTTCAGCCTCTCCTCGGCTCACCTGTGGTGCAGCGGCTTGATTCAGTACATGGGAGGGCCGGCTTCGGCCGAGATGTATGTGTGTCCGATGGGAGAACCCCACAGCAGCAACTGCGGCGGGGGGTACAAACACAACTACCAGATAAACTCGTGCAAATGGACGACCAGTCAAGCGGGCAAACATGCCCTGGTGGCCAGCGCCAAGAATCCAGTCGAGCTTGTGCTCTTCGCGGATGGCAGGGACAAGAGTACAGACCATGCGATCGACCACGACAGTGACCCGATCCCGCATATGGATATCACCCGCACAGACGGCACAATAGCGTGGCGCCACGGGTACCGGAGTTTCAATGCTGTCCTGCTCGATGGACATGCCGAACTTGTGAACATCGACGCGAGCATTGGGTCTGGCTGGTACTACGACGCTCCGGGTAAGACGGCTCCGTGGAGTTGGTGGGGGCCCAAGCGGTTCAAGTAGGGCGACGCCAGCCGCCGGACGTACGAGTTGTACGCGTCTGTGTCGACAGCCGGGCGAGACCCACCGACCAAGAGCGCCGGAATCACTGGAGGGCCGACGTTGTCGGCGGCGTTCCCCGTGGCATCTTGCGCCTCCCTCAAGAGCCCCTGAACGCGGCCCTGACTACCATGACTCACAGCTCAACCCGCATGTCGGCCGTCAGCGTGATAGTCTTCTCTGTGCCTGCGGACTTCACCGTGTAGATGCCGACGTATGTCTTCTCCACTTGCACAACGCGTCTGCCATCTCGCACAACCTGTCCTCTCCCTGCAGCATGGTATTGGGGCAGGCGCAGAACGGCTATCCCCCGATCGTTCGCCTGGCTCGTTGCCACCTGACGACCTTGGGCATCAGCCACGACAACGTCGGCTCCGGGAGCAGTGACTACGGTCAGTGTCCAGCCCACGTCGTATTCAGAGGTGTATCCGCTTGTGTAGTCCCCGATCTGCACGGCGAATTCCAGCCCCTCAAAACGATTGGAGAAGAATGAGACATCGCGAGTGGGGTGCTTATACCAGCCCAGCTTGAAAGGAATGTAGGGCGCTGCCTTGGCGGGTTTGCGGAAGGTGTTCGCATAGATCGTCACATTGGCCGCCCGCCCGTACATGCTGCCAATCCAGACTGGCGTGACGTTGCTGGTGATATCGTTGTGGTGGTACGTACCTCCTTGGTCGGAACCCCCTACGTAGATGGCGTAGGCGCCGTGCTTCTCGGTGTTGGGCGGATCCAGTTGTTTGATAACGAACGTGTTCTCGTAGACGAAGTTCTGATCCCCTCCCACGCTCATGAAGATCCCGTAGGCCATGGGCTTGTAGTTGGGGTGGGCGCCCGGGAAACGCCGCCCCGTGATGCTGATGCGATTGTGGTGGATTCGATTTCCTCCGCACCACCCCTTCGGGCTCTCCTTGGTGGCGTTGTAGTCGGTCAAACGCACCGCGTTGACGCTGTAGTCCGTGTTGTGGTATTCATTGACCGGCCGGGAGGCCGCGACCCGAATGTCGTTTTCGAAGATCTCCACCCCCTGCTGCCGGCCGATGAGAATGCCCGATCCCTGCTCGGGGAAAATTCGGTTGTGGAACACCCGTGTTCCGGTCCCGCCGACCCCTATGCTGTAGTGATTGACCACTGTCTGGCGGTTGACCAGAAGGTTGTCGGCGATCACGGAGTTGTCGCCGGTGACGGCCAGCTGCCCCTGTCCCCCGATCAGTTCGCAGTTCCAGACCTCGGAGGCGCCCCCGCCCAGCAGGCTCACCACATAGTCCTGCTGCCGATGGCGGTCAATAATCCATGGCGTGTCCGTCTCCGCTCTGCAGTTGCGCAGCGAGGCGAACGGCGCGTTGACCGCGTTTGTGTTGATCCCGGATGCCTCGAACTTCACATTCTCCAGTTCGACACGGACGTCACGGGCCGTGGACTGGACGCCCCACGTGCGGATGGCCTTGCAGCCAAGTTTGATGACGCCATTCCGGATCCGGACCGTGCCTTCCCCGGTGACCTTAGGTATAGAGGGGACTGGCTCAAAGGGGGAGTCTCGTCGGGCGTAGTCGAAGAAGGCACAGCCGTCTCCATCCAGGATGCACTTGTAGTAGGCCCACGGCATGGTTCGTTCGACGATGCCGACCCCCACGTCCATTGCAGGGCGGATGTCCACTTCGTCGATCACACAGGTCCCCCGGACTGCCTTGATCCGGATGCGGTAGCGCCCCGCCGGTTGACCGAACACCAGGGCAAAGACGACGCCTCCACCCAGTTTGGCCGCTCGCTCGGGCTCAGGGCAGCAGGGGCGGACGTTGTTGTCCCACTTGAAGGTGCATACCACTTCGTCGCCGTTCTCGTTCTCTACGTGGATGCCCAGATGGGGCTCATGGCTGGCCACGGCAACCATGGCGTAGTAGGCACGATCAGCCACGGGCAGCTCAAGGGTGGAGGACACGATCTCCTGACCCTCGGGGAGCACGCAGATGGTGTCTCCCACCAGAGGATGCTGCATTGGCATTGCCTTGGCCTCAGCCCCGGGAGCCTTCGATGTGTCCCACCCGCGCAGACCGTCTTCGAAACTGTGATTCGTGACGTTGCTGTACCCCGCCGCGTAGGTGAGGGTGTGCCCGTTCAGGTCCAGCGTCACGTTCTTGCCGAGAAAGAGGGCGCTGGTGGGAGCCGTAACGTCCTGTGTCAGAACGTAGGTGGCACCCTCTTCCCTGCAGATCCCAGGCTCGGAGACAGGGATCTCGCCATCCCGCAGGGCTCGCGAGGGCACGGGACGCCACTCCGCCTGCACGGGCCAGGGAACAAGAAGGGCGAGTAAGACGATCACTGGCAATCTGAGCTGCGTCGTCATTCCATCTCCATTGACCAGAGCGTCATGGGAACGCTCCGGCCGACTTTCCTGGTTGGGGGAAACTACGGGTCACGAAAACCAATATCGATGTCATATTGCCCCGGCGCCAGTGGTGACACCGGGAGCACCACATACGTAGAGCAGGGGTCTCACTCAGTGAGTACTTGGTTGCGGGCTATTCGAAGCCGCTCAGGAACCCTTCGCGCCGGCGGCGGCTCATCCCGATCGCCCAGAGGTCGACCTCCGCGTCGGTGGCGATCTGATGCGCCGTTCGCCAGGATGTGGCGAACCTGTCGGCCAGCGGCGCAGTCCAAACACGGCCCCAAAAGCCACGCCCTCGGTCCACCACCGTTCTCGGGGGCGCTCGTCGCGTGCGCAGAGCTCACGCAGTGTGCGCTCATGCCACTTGCGGAAGTCCTGCTCGTCGCCGCAGGTCAGCAGTTGGACGACTGCCTGCCGGTCGATCAGACCACACAAGCAGATGGCTGTGATCCGAGCTCACTGTGTGGCTCACCAACGAGACGGCGTGCCGCGAGAGCCCCTCGGCAAGTCGCCGCACGGCGCAGCCGACCAACGGGAGACGGCCGTAGGCAACGCCGTTTGGCCTCGGCTCACCCTATCTCGTCCTCTCAGCATGGAATGGCCCTGTCCTGCGTGTCCCGTGTTGCCGTTCGGATGGCATGCTGCTATCTTCCTCCTCGCCGGTTCAGGGACTGACCCGCGTCCGACCCGTGGCACATCATCCAGGATAGGATCTCAATGTCCCAAGACAGCGCTGTTCCCACACCATCCCTCCGTGTCGCACGCTTCGAGAACACGGCGTCCGGCAAGTGGGCAAAGCAGCACGCTGTTCCGGTGTACGAAGGCAATCTCGTGGTCCGCGTCGCCGAAATCGAGGTGGCGTAGGCCCGCCAAAAGAGAGGAACTCACGTGATGAAGAAAGCGTACTTCAGGACTGTTGCCGTTCACCTTCTGTCAGGCGTTGCTCTGTTGCCATGCCTGGCGACGTCGACCATGGCCGCCGCGGACGACACCGTTTACACGGAACCGCAGGTGTACCGCAGCCGCCCGGACCCCCGTAGGAAGTACGACTTGGGCCCAGTCGGCGTGACGGGCTTGGTCGTGCGCATTGACCCGGGCGTGGTTGTGCGGGTGACGGAGACCAAGCCGGATACGCCGGCGCACGGCAAGTTCGGGGGAAACGAGATCATCACGGGTGTTAACGGGGTCGCTCTCAAAGGAAAGAACCCGATTGTGGCCTTGGGCTCGGCGTTGACCCAGGCGGAGGCGACCGATGGGAAGCTCGTATTCGATGTGCTCGAAGCAGAGAACGGCCCGGCCAAGAAGATCGAGGTATCCATCCCGGTGCTGGGACCCTACAGCACGACGTGGCCGCTTAACTGCCGGAAGTCGCGCACGATCATCCGCCAAGCCGCCGAGTTCTACTCGGCCGATCCGGACTTTGTCCGGCTGTATTTCGACGATCGCGGCGTGGAAGCCGCGCTCGCGTGTCTGTTCTTTCTGTCTACCGGCGACGACGCGTACCTGCCGCGGGTGAAGGAGTACCTGTCGCGTTTCCTGGCCAACATCGACGGCGTGGGCGATCACACATGGAACAACGGCTACAACGGCATCGTCTGCGCCGAGTACTACCTGCGGACGGGCGACAAGTCCGTGCTGCCGCTGCTGCAGTATTACTGCGACGACGCCAAACGGCGTCAGAAATTCGGTTGCGGCTGGGTCCATTGGGGAACGGGCATCTCGCCCGGTTACGTAGCCAGCGGGTTGATGAACCCGGCAGGCTGTCAGCTCCTGACCACGATGCTCCTCGGCAAGGAGTGCGGCGTTGATGTCGATGAGAAGACGCTGCTCGGCGCGTTGCGTTACTGGTACCGGTTTGCTGGACACGGCACGGTGCCGTACGGCGACCATCGGCCGGAAGGCGGCTTGGGCTCGAACGGGAAAGACGGCATGGACGCGGCTGCGATGTTGATCGCCTCCGGCGCCACAGGCGACGTGTCTGTCTACCGGAAGGCCAGCGATTATCTGAGCCTGGCGACGCTCACCAGCTATCCTGTGTTGTCCCAGGGACACGGCGACGAAGGACGGGGCGACGTCATCTGGCGCGGGATTGCTTCCACGTATCTCATGGACAAGAAGCCGGAGCTGTATCGCGAGGCGATGGACCGGCTCCGCTGGTGGCATGACCTGTGTCGCCGACCCGGCGGGGGGTTTGGCCCGACGACCTGCTACCGGTTCAACAACGTCGGTTCCGGGCCGGCTCTCGCCCTGGCCTATACGGCGCCGATGAAGACTCTCCGGATCACCGGGGCGCCACGGTCTCTGCACGCCAAGGACTTCACGCTGCCAGAGCGCCTGTGGGGCAGGCCCGCGGACCTCGCATTCCTGTCGCTCGAACACGGTGCGGGGTACGGGAAGTACGGCGAGGACGAGCCGGTGCATGTCCCCTTCTACAAGTTTGGTTCCGCCTACATGAAGGAGGGCTTCGACAGGGACACGATCTCGAAAGAGGAGATACTGAAAAACGTCCACCACGTCCGCTACATGATCCGTGCGCAAGCCGCCAAAGCCCTGCGCATCACCGGTGCGTTCGACGAGATCGAGGCGCTTCTGGCCGACGACGACCCGCGCGTGCGCCGCGCCGCGCTGGATGGTATGATCGACTACCGGTATTGGTTCGCGATGGGGAAGGACCCCATCAAGACCGAGAACATCTCACCGAAGATGGTTGCGTCGCTCCGCCGAATACTCGGCGACCCCGAGGAGGCATGGTGGGTCGTGGACGGCGCGCTCATGGCCATGAAGCTCGTGCCCGTCGAGGCGATCGAGGAAGCCCTGCCTCTCATTCTCCCGTGGACAACACATGAGGAGTGGTGGTTGCGCGAGGCGTCCTTCCAGGCGCTTTCCGGCTTGCACCGCGACGACGCCCTGTTCCTGAAGATCCTGCCAACCATGATCACCATGATGACCAACGAGTACCACACGCAGCCACGAAGCAGAATGGTGAGCGTGCTCACGGACGCGTTCCGGAAGAAGGGGAAGGCAAGCACGGAAGGCGAGTTGATCCTCGCCGGCCTGTTGCGGGCCGGTGAAGAGAGCGTGATCATCCCTGACGAGGGCATGAACAAGCGATCGTCCGAGGGAGCGCACAACGTCCTCATGGTGCTCAACACCGCTCTACAGCAAGCGCCGGAGACAGCCGTCACCGTGGCGCAGACCGTCAAATCACGATTCGACGTGGTGGGCACCGGTGAGATCATCAACCTGGTGGCGACTCCCAACTCCAATCCGGAGGGGAATAGGCAAGGCCTTTTCTCCGCACGTGCGAAGCTGACGGCCGAGGGCAGGAAAGAGCTGACCGACATCCTGTACAACGACTACCGGCCCGAGTTGATGAGACGTTGGAAAGCTGCGCGTGTGGGGGGGGACGAGGGGGGCGCCTCTCTGACCAACACGATTACCGATCTCACGGCACTCAGGGATGCGACCGCCGGTTGGAGTGTCATCGGTACGCCGAAACCGGAGGAACGCGTGTGGCGGTACGTGTCGGTGGACCCGCCGCCGGATGTGAAGCTGGACCGCGTAGGCGGCGACTTCTGTCAGATCCCGCTACCGACGACGTACGACGGCTGGACCAAGCCGGAGTTCGACGACAGCGCGTGGAACAGCGGCCATGCACCGATCGGTGTCGGCAAGTTCGAGCAGAAAGGGGTGTCGTTCGAGAACAGATCGACGTGGGGGGAAGGCGAGTTCTTGCTGGCGCGCACGACCTTCGAGTACGACGGCACGGAGTATGATTCCTACCGCGTCAGCGCGTTGGCCAACCGCGGGTTTACCATCTACCTGAACGGTCAGCAAGTCCACAACTACATCTGGTGGAAGAAATTTCCCCACTACCGGCCGCTCCCGATGGACGCAGCCCAGGTGAAGCTGCTGAAGAAGGGCACGAACACGATCGCGGTTTACGCAAAGAGCTGGCTTGTCGACGGCAAACAGGAGGGCCAGATCGAAGTGCTTGTGGAGGGGCTCAACCTGGGAACAGCCGGCCAATGACGCGCCCGAATGTCCTGTGGATCTTTGCCGACCAGCTCCGGCATCAGGCGCTGGGCTGCAACGGCGACCCGAATGTGCGAACTCCGCACATCGACCGCCTGGCCCGGGAAGGAGTCACCTGCGAGACGGCGGTCAGCCACTACCCGGTTTGCATGCCGTTCCGCGCCGGACTGATGACGGGGCAATACGCCCACGTGCACGGCTGCCGTGTGCATGGCGACATCCTCGCGCCGGACACGCACACGGTGGCGCACACGTTCCGCGAGGCCGGCTACCGCACCTCGTACGTCGGCAAGCTCCACCTGGCGAGCACGAACAGCGACTGGAGCACGGGCAATGAGTTCTGGGTCCCGCCACGGATGCGTGCCGGTTTCGAGGACTTCTTCGGCTTCGATCTGTCGAACCACTATTACAACACCCACTACTGCACCGGTGATGTCTGCAAGGGTATCAAGATCGACGGACATCAGACCGATGGGTTGACCGATCTCAGCCTGTCGTATCTCACCGAACAGGCGTTCCCTTCGGCGCAACCGTGGTTCCATGTCATCGCCTATGAAGCGCCTCATTTCGGCGGCGGCAACGGCAGGAACCGATTCCCCGGTTTCCCGGCCCCACCCGAGTTCGAGGCCCTCTATGAGCCGGCCGAGCTGCAGCTCCGTCCCAACGTGCCCGACCCGGATGCCCCGTTACTCCGCGAAAAGAGCGCCGGTTACTACTCCCTGATTTCGCACATGGACCACAACATCGGCCGGCTGCTCGCGCTGCTGGAGGAGAAGGGAGCGCTCGACGACACGTTGATCGTCCTTTTCTCCGATCACGGCGAGATGCTGGGGAGTCAAGGCCGATTCAACAAGGAGACAGCCTACGACGAGTCGATACGAATCCCGCTGATCTTCCGCATGCCGCGGAGACTGCAGCCCGGTTGGACATGCCCGGGCGTCTTCAGCGGAGTGGATATCTACCCGACTACCGTTGGGTTGTGCAACCTGCCCTTGCCGTCGCACGTACAGGGCATGGACCTGTCCATGGCTCTGCAGGGGCAACCCGGTCCGCGACGGACGGAGGCGTTGGTCCAGTGGCTGGGTACCACCATGTACGGCTGGGGCGACTGGCCGTACCGGGCGATCCGGACGGAGCGGCACACCTACTGCGTCAGTGCCCCGGAGACGGGGGTTGCACACGGCCGTCACTTCCGCCTGTTGTACGACAACGAGGAAGATCCCTGCCAGCTGCATAACCTCTTCGACGATCCCGCGGCTCGCGAGCTGCAGGACGGCCTGCACAGCCGCCTTTGTCACAGCATCCTCGGGTCTGGCGAGGAGCTTCCGGCGTTCATGCAGTCGCGGAACCCATGAGGGCAACTCAGACCGGTCCGCCGTGTGTCGCCCTTGCGAAGATCGATTGTTCTCAACCAAGGAGTCAGGACCATGTCTTCACGAAACAACACGATTGCGTCGATCGTCGTATGCCTGTGCAGCTTGGTCGCAGACAGCGTCCTTCCCGCCGGCGAACGTCCGAATCTTCTGCTGATCACGGTCGATGACATGAATTGCGACTCGGTGGGTGCATTTGGCTGCAAGCTGCCGAACACGACTCCGCATCTCGACCGGTTGGCTTCGCAGGGGATGCGATTCGAGTACGCCCACGTGCAGTGCGCCAACTGCATGCCGTCACGCAATGTCATGTGGTCCGGCCGGTACCCGCACAACAACGGCGTCGAGGGATTCTATCAGGTCCCCGATGCCAAGCACCCGCACCTGGCGGATGTGATGAAGGAGGCGGGCTATTTCACTGCGATCCGGCACAAAGTGTCCCACTCCACGCCCTACCATCCCTACACGTGGGATCTGGTGCTTGACGAGCTGCCGGACGGCAGTCGGGCGCACGTAAAGGACGCTTCGACCTATGGTGTGTCCACCACGCGCGGGATTGAGGCTGCGAGAGAGGCGGGGAAGCCGTTCTGCCTTGTGATTAATGTCGCCGATCCGCACAAACCGTTCTACGCTGAGGGAAAGGGTGGTGTGACGGTTCCCGATCCGCATGTCCCATCGCTCGTTTTCGAGCCCGACCGAGTACCGATCCCGGGGTTTCTGTTCGACGATCCCATCGTGCGCAAGGAGCTGTCGCATTACTACTCGTCGGTACGTCGGGCGGACGACTGTGTTGGCGAAGTGCTCGCAGCGCTCGACAGGTCAGGGCAAGCGGACAGCACGTTTGTGTTGTTTCTCTCCGACCACGGCATGCCGCTGCCGTTCGCCAAGACGCAGCTCTACCATCACAGCACACGCACGCCACTCATCGTGAAATGGCCCGGCGTCAGCAAGCCAGGGGCAGTCGATGACCGCCACATGGTATCCGCCGTCGACTTCATGCCGACATTGCTCGACGTGATCGGGGCAAAGCACCCGGGGGGCTTTGACGGGCGTTCGTTCGCCTCGGTACTCAGAGGTGAGGAGCAGGAAGGACGGGATCATGTCATCAAGGAATACAACGAAAACGCGGGTGGCTCGCGCGACCCCATGCGCGGCGTCCAGACGCGCAAACACCTCTACCTCTTCAATCCGTGGTCTAACGGCACACGTGTGATGGCCACCGCCACCAACGGTACGCCGACGTGCAAGCGCATGGCCGTGCTCGCACAGACAGACAAGGCGATCGCCGCCCGCTACGACCTCTACCAACACCGTGTTCCCGAGGAACTCTACGACGTGGAGAAGGACCCCGATTGCCTGTACAACCTGATCGACAGTCCGGACCAAACCGACGAACTGAGTCGGCTCCGCGGGTTACTGGAAGAGTGGATGGCGAATACCGGCGACCACATGCTGCCGGTCTTCCGCGACCGAACCGACCCCGATCTCCGCGAGGACTATGTGAAGGCCCGGGAACAGGAGGCGGAGACGCGACGCAAGACCAGGCGTGGCGGAAAGGCACCCAATCGCAGCGGCGCGAAGCTCATTTCGTGGCAGTTGCCCGACAGCGTGACGCCCGGGAAGGCCGTTACTGTCAAGGTCCGTCATCGCCTGAAGGCAGACTTGGGCGAGCAGCTCCTGCACGTCACTCTCAAGGGGGGGAAGGCCAACACGCGCATTCACCGGGAGGTCGTGAAGGTGTCCGGGACAGGTGAGGCAGACGTGGTTTTCCAGGTCCCGGATCCTGTTCCCGACGGTGTGGTCAGCTTTGCCGTCTTCATAGGGGAGGAGTTCAGTAAGAACCTGCAGCACCTCGTTTCCGGCGCTGTACCTGCGAAGTAGAACGGCATACCGGGAGAGAGCGGGCAGCGCTGTGATACTCCGATGGCCGAAGGGGGCCGGCGGACACAGGGCGCTCTATAGCGTGCTCACGCTCACCACGGTCTGTGTGCGGATAGCAAGCTCGCCGGCATAGCTTACGCGGACGGCGTCAAGGCCGTCCTTGGCGGTAACCGGTATGGGCGCGCCGTCGCGGAAAGCAGCAACGATGGCCTGATGCAGGGGATTATCGGCGCCGCCGTGGCCGCCTTCCCCGGCCTCGGCTTGCCACTCCAGTACACCCTCGTCCTTCTGCCGGGGACGCCACAGCAGTGTGTTCCGTTCGATCTCGAACTCAAGCCGCCCGTTCTCACCGAACAACACAAACCGTCTCTGCGTTGACGGCGATCCGTGCAGCTCGGTGTACGAGCCCTTGATCCCGTTCCGGTACAGGATGTTCACCACATGATTGTCGCAGACGTCGATCTCCTTGCGGAATGCGCACTTGGTCTGCTCCAGATTGGGTGCGCCACTGCCGGCAAACGTCAGGTGTCCTTTGCGCACCGCCTCCGGGCATGTCGAGTCGTCGGGGCACTCGGGGCAGTGCAGGTCATTCGGTCGATCGCCGCCGTAGCGATCCAACCCGCCGAAGGCCGCCACCTTCTCAGCCTCGGCTCCGGCGAACCAGTTGAACAGATCAAAGTC
>JGI10211J34971_10000721_pt1 | contig 27528 bp, 35 predicted proteins | sample Etolagsediment_FD_34971 | JGI IMG/M metagenome (IMG submission 34971)
AGACGCCCTGCAGACGGGCGTCCTTTTATCATCTTCATATAGTACTTATTCAGTCTTCTTTTTCTTCGGTTTCCGTAACCACTGAAACGCGCTCTTCTGCAACCGTAACCGGTTGGTCGGCAACTGCTTCAGCCTCTCTGGATTCCTTCGGTTTCTTNTCTTTTTTCGGCGTTGCTTTCGTCTCTTTCACCGCCGCACTCTTTTTCTTCTCAGCAGACTTGGTTTTTTTGGCAACCGGTTTGCTCTCATCTCCGTCCCGGTCGACGAGTTCCAGTATAACCATCTCGGCCGCGTCACTCGGTCGCGGGCCAAGTTTCAGAACCCGAGTATACCCGCCGTTCCGTGAAACATACCGCGGACCAATTTCCGTAAAGATTTTCGCCAAAATAGCTTTGTCTTTGATGTCCCGCCCTATCATTCGCCGATTATGAACGCTATCGGATTTCGCACGAGTAATCATTTTTTCTGCCGTACGCCGTACCGCGAGCGCTTTTGCTTTCGTCGTCGTGATCCGCTCATGCTGGAACAACGAAACGAGCATATTTCGTGTCATCGCTTTCCGGTGCGATTGCTTCCTGCCGAGTCGGTTGAACCCTACCTTATGCTTCATGTTGCTCTTCCTTCTTTTTCAGAAACAACGGATTACTTTTCAGGATGGAATAATCTGTCATTCCCAATAAAAGATCCCACTCTGCGAGTTTATCCTTGATTTCCATAAGAGATTTTTTCCCGAAATTCCGGGTTTTTGCAATTTCTTCTTCCGTTTTGTGAGTCAAATCGCCAAGACTTCGAATATCGGCATTCTTCAGGCAATTAGACGCTCGTACGGAAAGCTCCAGTTCATCAACGGGAGTTTCAAGAATCTGACGAATAATTTTCATGTCTTCGTCTTCTTCTTCATCGCCCCCAACTTCGTCTTCGTCAAAATTGATGAAAACGTCGAAGTGATCCTTCGCTATTTTTGCAGCTTCACCAACCGCGTCCACCGGGCTGATAGTCCCATCCGTCCAGATTTCGAGAACGAGTTTGTCAAAATCGTTCCTTTGTCCTACGCGCGTGTTGTCAATATGATATTTCACTCGGCGTACCGGAGAAAATACGGCGTCAATCGGGATCGTTCCTACTTCCTCCAGATATTTTTCATTAACCTCGGCAGGAACGTACCCGCGCCCGAGATCTACCTGTAGTTCGATGTCAATCTTGGCGTCCGGCATGAGGTTCATTATTGAAAGATCGCCGTTCGTAATAACCACTTCGCCAACCATGAAATCTGACGCTTTGATTTCTCTCTCACCTTCAAACTCGAGAAAAATGACTTTCTGCTCAACATCTTCGGGTAAATGTATCTGAATCTGTTTGAACTTGCTGATGATATCAGGCGTATCCTCGACTACTCCCGGAATCGCTTCGAACTCACTCGAGAGAAAATGTTGATTCCCCTCTCCGTCGTACGTAGTGATCCGGACAGCGCTTATTGCATATCCTGGTATCGATGAAAGAAGAACTCTCCGCAATGAATTCCCGATCGTTGTCCCGTACCCTCTTTCGAAAGGATACGCAACAAACTTACCGTAGTCACCGGTAGTTTCGCTGGGTTCAAATGAGATGTTCTTCGGTCGTTTAAAACCTTTGAGAAGTGCCTTTCGAGCCATTCTTACTCCTTAACGCAACCGATAACTAAACGCGACGACTCTTTCGGGGGCGGCATCCATTGTGCGGGATCGGCGTTATGTCTTTAATGCTTCGTACGCGAAGCCCAAGCGCACCCAACGAACGTATCGCACTCTCTCGCCCTACTCCGGGGCCCTTGACATATACATGTACTGCCTGCAAACCGTAGTCGATTGCTTTTTTCGCCGCCGTTTCCGCAGTAGTCTGAGCAGCGTACGGCGTCGATTTTTTGGCGCCTCTGAACCCGAGTGAACCGGCACTCGCCCACGAAACTGCCTGGCCGTTCATATCGGTGATAGTTACAATCGTGTTATTGAACGTTGCTTGAATGTAGACTTGACCTTCGTATAGTGAACGCTTCGTCTTTTTTTTGGTAGCTTTCGCTTTAGCCACGGGTTACCGCCTCCTATTTCTTCTTACCGGCAACGGTCTTTCGCTTACCCTTACGAGTACGTGCGTTGGTTTTAGTCCTTTGACCTCGCACCGGAAGACCTCTTCGATGTCGCAATCCGCGATACGCACCAATATCCATGAGTCGTTTGATATTCAACGAAATCTGCGTACGCAAACGCCCTTCGACGGTATATTCATTCTCGATAATCTGCCGAAGCCCGTTCACCTCTTCCGGCGTTAGATCGTTCATTCGTTTCTCAGTATCTACACCGGCTTTGCGGCAAATCTCCTGTGCAGATGAAACACCAATACCATAGATATAGGTTAATGCGATATCAGTATGTTTATTTGGTAAGTCTATACCTGCAATTCGGGCCATAACTTACCCCTTCTGCCGTTGCTTGTGCTTAGGATTTGAACAAATTACACGGACAACACCGCGTCGTCGAATCACTTTGCATTTATCGCACATAGGCTTAACGCTTGCACGTACTTTCATATCTCGTTCTTCCTCATTCAATTACAAGCTACGTCGTGACTTGACCCGACCTTTTTTGGTCAGACCGTCATGGTGATGCATCCGAAGATGCCCTTCTATCTGAGACATAAGATCGAGGTCGACTCCGACCATAATCAATAGCGATGTACCACCCATCAGGTAGGCAACCTGGCTGGGAAAGTTGAACAAGCTTTGTACCAGCGTCGGAATAACTGCAATAAACGCCAGAAACAGAGCTCCCGGGAGAATAATCCGGTTCAGAATACGGGTGAAGTACTCCTCCATTTTTTCGCTTCTGATCCCGGGTATTGAGCCACCGTTTTCACGTATGTTGCGCGAAATCTCTACCGGGTTCAACGTTACCTGTGTATAAAAATACGCGAAAAAAATGATAAGCAGGGTATATATAATCAAATACGATGGGCCACTCGGTCGTAAAAAGAATGACACCCGTTGCAACCAGCGCACATCCGGTCCCAGACCCTGAGCGATCTGCAATGGAAACGTCAACACGCTTGACGCGAAGATTACCGGGATAACGCCGGACGGATTGATTTTGAACGGTACATACGTATTCTGGGCACCATACATTTTCCTTCCAACCACCCGTTTTGCGTAGTTAATCGGAATCTTCCGCTGTCCTCTCTGCTCATAAATAACCAACGCGACTACCGCAACGAACATTCCAAAAACTACTATGACAAACACCGGATTCAGGTCGCCCGATCGAACCTGCTCGAATACCAGCCAGACTGCGTTCGGCATCCGGGCAACGATACCACTGAATATGATCAGACTTATCCCGTTCCCGATACCGCGCTGGTTGATCTGCTCGCCCATCCACATCAAAAATACCGTTCCGGACGTTACCGTTAACATCGATACCACGGTATACAATCCACGACCAAGCGTTACCGCGTCGGGAATACTGTCGGCATACACCGTTACGGCAAACGATTGTATCAAGGCGACTACAATCGTGCCGTATCGAGTAAACTTCTGTATTCTTTTCCGGCCGCCGTCTTCCTCGGAAATCTTTTTCAATGCAGGAAATACGAGTAATAACAACTGCATGATAATCGACATCGAAATATACGGCATAATACCGAGCATAAAGACACTGAACCGGCTGAACGCTCCACCAGCAAAAAAGTCAAGATAATCGGTTACGCTAATCCCGGAACCCGATTGTTGAGTCAAAAAGTAAACCTTCAGCGCATTCACGTTGATTCCAGGAATGGGAATAGTAGCACCCAAACGAAAAATCATCAGGATGAACAACGTAAACAGAACTCGATCCCGAAGATCCCGGATTCTAAATATGTCAGCAATCGGATTCGACGCCATTACCGTTAACCTTCAGCCTCTTCGACCGTACCGCCGGCAGTTTCAATCTTGGTCCGCGCAGCAGCCGATACGCGAAGTCCTTTCAACGTAAGCTTTTTATCAATTTCACCGTCGGCTAGAATTTTCACGTACTGATCGTTCTTCCGAACGACCTTCTTTTCTACCAGGACTTCAAAAGTCACCAGTTCAGAATCCGCGAAAACGTCGTTCAAACGTCCAACGCTGACGGTAACGTACTCTTTTTTGAACGGATAATTCGAAAATCCCCTCCGCGCTACCCGTCTGAAAAGCGGCATCTGACCGCCTTCAAATCCCGGTCGTACTCCACCACCAGAACGCGCGTTCTGCCCTTTGTGACCTTTACCCGAAGTTTTCCCGGTACCCGACGAGGTACCTCGCCCGAGTCGTTTCTTGCTATGCGTAGCACCTTTCGGAACTCGTATCATAAGACTACACTTCCTCAACTTTTACCAGATGCGAAATGGTTCGGACCATTCCCTGGATTGCCGCGTTCGCCTCTTTTTCCACCGTATGATTGATCCGTCGCAGCCCGAGTGCCTCAACCGTTTTTCGCTGGTTCGGTTTCCTACCGATCGGGCTTCGCACCAGAGTAATTTTCAACCGCATACGTTACCCCCAGATCTCCCGAATCTTTTTCCCCCGGTTTTTGGAAACCTCCCGGGGATCAAGTAAAGCTTCGAGTCCCGCAAAAACGGCTTTCACGATGTTGACCGCGTTCTGACTCCCAAGCGATTTACTCAGTACATCGTTGATACCGCCAACTTCGAGGACGGCCCGTACCGGTCCTCCGGCGATGATGCCCGTTCCCGGTGCGGCAGGTTTCAATAGAACGCTTGCGCTCTTGAACTTGCCCGTAACGGTATGCGGAATAGTCTGCCGTTGCCGAGGCACTTCGATCATCGCCTGCTTGGCTTTTTCGACACTCTTCCGTATCGCTTCCGAGACGTCATTCGCTTTTCCGTAACCGTATCCAACTCGGCCGTTTTTGTCGCCGACAACCGTCAAAGCAGAAAAAGAAAACCTTCTACCACCTTTAACGACCTTCGCAACACGGTTCAACTTGATCAGTTTTTCCGAAAACTCTTTTTCCTGTTCCAAGTCATATCCCCCTAAAACGTTAGCCCGGCTTTGCGAACACCGTCTGCAAAGGACTTGACTACGCCATGATACAAGTATCCGTTTCGGTCAAACACAACGGCTTCAATTTTCTTGCCTTTCAATAGCTTTCCGAATGATTCTCCGAGTTTGCCCGCATCGCTGACGACCGGTTTCAGTCCCTTGGAATCTCCATCCAGGCTGGAAACGGCCGCAACCGTCGTACCGGTAACGTCGTCAATGGCTTGTGCATAAAAGTGCCTGTTTGACCTGAAAACGGTAAGTCGAGGACACGCGGCCGTACCGCTGACTCTTCCACGTATACGACGTTTTCTCTTGATACGTCGTCGGCTTTTCTCAATCAATGCCTTACTCATACAAATCCTACCTATTTAATGCCCGACTTCCCGACTTTGCGTCGTATCTGTTCGTTCTCGTACTTGATTCCTTTGCCCTTGTACGGCTCCGGCGGACGCAGCGAACGAATTTCAGAGGCGATCTTACCCACTAATTCCTTACTGATTCCTTTCACGGAAACTTTGTTCGGTCCATCGGTTTCAACCGTAATACCTTCCGGTATCGAAAACTCTATAGGATTCGAATACCCGAGATTAAGGACCAAAGCTTTTTCATTCATTTCCGCGCGATATCCGACGCCGTTGATAATCAGGTTCTTGGTAAAACCTTCCGAAACGCCGACGACCATGTTGAAAATCAGATTCCGGTACAAACCGTGAAAACTACGACTTTTTTTCTCGTCGTTAATCCGCGAAACCAACACTTCATCTTCAGCGATCGAAACGGTCACTTCGGGACGAATAACTTGTTCGAGCGTACCTTTCGGGCCCTTTACCGTAACCAGTCCCCCGTTTTCCGCGACGGAAACACCTTTGGGAACCGGAATCGGTAGTTTTCCAATTCGAGACATACTGTACTCCTACCAGACCGAACAGATCAGTTCACCACCAACGCGTTTCTCGGCGGCTTTTTTACCCGTCGTAACGCCACCGGAAGTGGACAGAATGATAGTCCCGTACCCATTGAGAATTCGGGGCGTCTTTTTGTAACCCGAGTAAACACGACGACCAGGCGTAGAAATCTTTTTAATTCCATGAATTACGGAATTCTGTTCGCCGTCATACTTCAGGAACACTCGAATAAACGGACGATCATCCTGAACGATCTTCTTAAAGTTCTTGATATAGCCTTCGTTTTTCAAAATCTTTATGATTTCCAACTTCAGTTTCGAAGTCTGAATATCAACCTTTTCGAACTTCGCCATTCCGGCATTTCGAATCTTTGTCAACATATCGGCTATGGGATCAGAAACACTCATCGCACTCTCCTACCAGCTCGATTTGGTAACGCCTGGGATCATTCCCTCGCTAGCCAACTTCCGAAAACAGATTCGACACATTTCAAATTTGCGCATATACCCGCGCGGCCTTCCGCATACCCGGCATCGGTTCACTTTTCGAGTCGAATACTTGGGCGTTCTTTGCGCCTTGATAATCATCGATTTTTTTGCCACGTCGTCTACCCCTGTTTTTGAAACGGCATATTCATTTTTCCCAGGAGCGCTTTCGCTTCCTGATCAGTTCCGGCATCCGTAACAATCACGATATTCAAACCGGTTATCTGTTCAATTTTGTCATATTCGATTTCCGGAAAGATTATATGTTCCTCTATACCGAGGCTATAGTTCCCGTGTCCATCAAACGCATTTGCGTTTACTCCACGAAAGTCTTTTACCCGCGGTAAAGCGACATTCACCAGGCGATCGAGAAACTCATACATCTTTGTCCGACGAAGAGTAACTTTCGCGCCAATCTCCATACCTTCCCGCAACTTGAAGTTCGCGATCGACTTCTTCGCTTTGGTTTTCACGGCTTTCTGACCTGCAATAAGCGTCAGCTCATTGACGGCGTTTTCCAACGCCTTTTTATTGGCAATAGCTTCGCCAACGCCAACGCTCAAAACGATCTTTTTGATCGAAGGTATCTGCATCACGGAACGGTACGAAAACTCTTTCATGAGCTCTCCGCGCACCGTTTCGTCATAGTGCTTTTTCATCGAAGGGACGTACGCTGTCATATTTATACGGCCTCCCCGGAATGCTTTGAAAATCGCACCTTTTTCTCGCCTTCAAAACGATATCCAAGGCGTGACGATTTTCCGTCTTTCCCTACGAACTGAACATTGGAGATATCAATCGCTGCTTCGATCTCAATGATACCTCCGGACTCGTTCTGGCTCTTTTTGCGTTGTGCTTTCCGAACGATGTTAACACCTTCGACGAGCACCCGGCCCTTGATCCGATCGATCTTTAATACGCGCCCACGTTTTCCCCGGTCTTTCCCGGCGATTACCATGACGCTGTCATCTTTCTTCAGTTTCGTTTTCACGCTCTTTGCCTTCATGACCAGCTCCTACAATACCTCGGGCGCAAGCGAAACGATTTTCATATAGTCCGCATCACGCAATTCACGAGCTACCGGACCGAAAATACGCTTCCCCTTCGGGTTTTGCGTCTTGTCTATTATCACACACGCATTATCGTCAAACCGGATATACGTGCCATCCTTGCGGCGGACTTCTTTGGTCGTCCGTACAATAACAGCACGCTCAACATTCCCCTTTTTCACTGGTGCATTGGGTATTGCGTCTTTGACTGCGACAACGATGATATCTCCTACCGAAGCATACTTTCGCTTACTGCCGCCCAATACCTTGATGCATTGCACCTTTTTTGCACCACTGTTATCAGCTACTTTCAGAAACGTATTCATCTGAACCATTGGATTATCCTTTTCGTGCGAAAGACTATTTCGCGCGCTCCACGACTTCAACAAGCCGCCATTTCTTATCTTTGCTGATTGGGCGGGACTCTACGATCCGTACGACATCCCCTTCATGAGCACCATTTTCCTCATCATGAGCCTTCACCTTTTTGGTGACACCCATATACTTCTTATACAGAGGATCCATTTTCCGGCTCTCGATAGCGACGACAATCGTTTTATCCATCTTGTCGCTGACGACGCGCCCTTGAAAAATCTTTTTCTGTTCAGTCCGTGGCTGTTGCATCGATTAGCCCTCCCCCACGACGCTTACATCGGCGTGATTGTAAATAAGCGTATTCAGCCGGGCAATTTGCCTTCTCAGTCCCCGCTTCTCCAACGGATTTTCCACATGACCGACGACTGTATTTACGCGAGCGTCAAGAAATTTTTTCTGCAGCTCTTCCCGTTTCGCAAGCAATTCTTCAAATGTCAGATCCCGAAAAGAATTCCGCATTATTCCGCTCCCTTCCGCACAACAAACCGGGTTTGTATCGGGAGTTTACTGGCCGCCAGTTTCATGGCGTCCGAAGCAAGCTCAAAATCGACTCCGGCAAGTTCGAATAGAACGAATCCGGGCTTAACCGACGCAACCCAGGATTCCGGAGAACCTTTCCCTTTTCCCATGCGGGTTTCCGCCGGTTTCTTGGTATACGGAACATCGGGAAAAACCCGAATCCAGACCTTTCCACCGCGCTTTATTTTACGCGTCATTGCAATACGAGCAGCTTCTATCTGGCGATTGGTAATCCAATCGCCTTCCAGCGCTACAAGTCCGTAATCGCCAAATGCGACCGAATTACCCCGTGTAGCGTTTCGTTTCGCCGGTTTCTTGGTATACGGAACATCAGGAAAAACCCGAATCCAGACCTTTCCACCGCGCTTTATTTTACGCGTCATTGCAATACGAGCAGCTTCTATCTGGCGATTGGTAATCCAATCNCCTTCCAGCGCTACAAGTCCGTAATCGCCAAATGCGACCGAATTACCCCGTGTAGCGTTTCGTTTCAAATCGCGCCGGACGCGACGTTGCCGCTTCCGGAATTTCATTCGTTTTGGGCTAAGCATCTATCTAGTTCCTCTCCGGACTGTAATCCCGGCGCTTTCGAACCACAGCACCCGCGTCCTGTTTTGTCTCACGATTCAACACTTCGCCGTGAAACATCCAGACTTTCACACCAATAACTCCGAACGTCGTTTTCGCTTCCGCGAAACCGTAATCGATATTCGCCCGCAGGGTATGTAACGGAACCCGCCCCGCTTTCTGCGTCTCATTCCGTGACATCTCAGCGCCACCAAGGCGGCCGCCAATTCGGATTTTGACGCCCTGCACGCCGGCTTTCATCGCATTGCTCACAGCCATTTTCAGTGTGCGCCGGAAGCTTGAACGCGAACGCAGCTGTCTCGAAATATTCAAAGCGACTACCTGGGCATGTGTCTCCGGTCGTTTGATCTCTTTTATCTTGATCTGTATCTTTTTTCCGGCGATTTTCTGGAGTCTGGAACCGATTCGCTCGATATTCGCACCTTTCGTTCCAATAATCACCCCAGGTCGAGACGTATGAATTACGAGAGTTACCCGTTGGGGATGCCTGATAATCTCGACTTCCGCAACGTCTCCACCTTTTGTCTCCGGAGCATTTTCTAAAACAGTACGCAATTGCAAATCCTGATGCAGCGTCTCGGCATATTCGCGGGGATCCACGTACCACTTTGATCGCCATGTCTTGGTGACACCAAGCCGCATACCAAAGGGATTAACTTTCTGTCCCATTTACTTACCCGCCTTTTCTTTGAGATCAACGACTGCAGTAATATGACTCATCCTTTTCAGAAGAAGATCAGCCCGTCCACGCCCCCGAAGCCACATTCTCTTCATCCTCGGGCCGTCATTGACGTACAGTTCCTTTACGAACAGCATATCTTCATCCAGGTTCCGGTCCCGGTCGAGCGCATTTGCCGCAGCGGACTTGATTACTTTCTGTATCAACCGAGCACCTTTGTTCGGAAGATTATTCAGAATTGCAATAGCTTCCCGGTAACTCCGATGTCGAACGACATCCGCAACCCGTCGTGCCTTGAATGGTGAAATTCGGAGGAACTTTGCCTCAGCCCTGTATTCCATCTCGTATTACCTCTTCCCGGCTTTCTTGTCCGAACCGGCGTGTCCACGGTACATCCGTGTCGGAGAAAACTCACCAAGTTTATGCCCGACGAGATTTTCCGTTACATACACAGGAACCCACGCCTTTCCGTTATAGACGGAGATGGTCAGCCCGACCATTTCCGGAATAATCGTGGAGGTCCGCGAGTAGGTTTTGATCATTTTTTTCTGGCCGGATTTGGTCATCTCCACCACACGCTGGTAGAGGCTTTTCTCAATAAACGGCCCTTTTTTGATTGAACGCGACACCTGTCTCTCCTACTTCCGTTTCTTCACGATGAATTTGCTCGACGATTTCCGCTTCTTTCGGGTTTTATACCCCTTCGTCGGAGTTCCCCACGGCGAAACCGGATGTCGTCCACCACTTGTCCGCCCTTCTCCACCACCGTGTGGATGGTCAACCGGATTCATGACTACCCCGCGCACTTTCGGTCGGCGACCCAACCATCGTGAGCGCCCCGCCTTTCCGAGTGAAACGTTCATATGATCTTCATTGCCGACAACGCCGATAGTCGCGCTGCACTTCTTGAATACCATCCTCATCTCTCCGGACGGCAATTTCAGTGTTACATAATCGCCGGACGCGGCAACGATAGTAGCAGCGCCACCGGCAGCACGGACCATCTGGCCGCCTTTTCCCAATGTCAGTTCGACGTTATGGACGATGGTTCCAACGGGAATATTTTCCATCGGGAGGCAATTCCCCGGTTGTATCGCAGCTTTCGGCCCGTTCTGAACCTCCAGACCTTCAGCCATCCCTTTCGCCGCAAGAATGTATCGCTTCTCGCCGTCTGCATACTGTACCAGCGCGATATTGGCACTGCGGTTCGGGTCGTATTGTATCGAAGTTACAACGCCGGCGATGCCGATCTTGTCCCGGCGAAAATCGATCTGCCGATATTTCCGCTTAACTCTCCCACCCTTGCGACGAACGCTGATTCGTCCGTTTCCATCCCTGCCTGCCCGAAACGATCGCCCTTTTGTCAGCGACTTTTCTGCCGGGTCATCAGAGAGTTCATTGAACAGCAGACTCGTTTTGAACCGCAAGCCGGGCGTAAGCGGCTTATAGGTTTTAATTCCCATGGTCTGTACTCCTAAACGCCTTCAAACACGCTGATTTTTTCGCCTTGGGCGAGCGTGATTATTGCCTTTTTCCACTGTGCGGTTCGGCCTACCCTGTTCCGCTGCCGTTTTGGTTTCGACTTTACGTTAACGATCCGGCAATCTACCGAATGCACGTTGAACAAGCCGTTCACCGCTTCTCTGATCTGGATTTTATTGGCACGGGGATCGACTCGAAACACGTATACCCCGCCTTCTCTTTGTCCATTTGTTTTTTCTGTAAGAATCGGCTCGATAATGATCTGATCAGCTCTCATGACTCTCCTCACCTCTGATAAAAATCACCCAGCGCAGTCGCTGCCGATTCCATTACAATGATATGTCGCGCGTAATACAGATCGTGAGCTCGCAATCGCTGATAACTGAGAAACCTGAGCCAGGGAATATTCCTTGCTGCTCGTTTCACCATTCCGTCATCATCCTTCATTACGAGAACAACCCGTTTTGCTTCCGTCAGTTTTCCAAGGAGAGCAACCATATCCCGGGTTTTACCGCTATCAACCGTAAAATCCTCTACAACTGTCAGAGTCCCGTCCTGCGCCTTCTGCGAAAGAATCGATTCGAGCGCTGCACGCTTGATCTTTTTCGGCAACCGATAGCTGTAATCCCGCGGCTGTGGTCCGAAAATCGTACCACCACCGACCCAGACCGGCGACCGCCTCGTACCCGAGCGCGCACGTCCGGTTCCTTTCTGCCGCCACGGTTTCCGCCCGCTGAAGTTAACCAGGCCGCGCGTTTTGGTCGCCGCAGTGCCGACCCTCATATTCGCAAGCTCATTTCGTATCGCGTGATAAATAGAGCCTTCGCTAATCTCACGATTAAAGACAGCATCACTGAGCGATACTGTTCGGACTTCCTCACCTTGTATTGAAAGGACTTTCGCTTCCATATCTTTTTCCTTCAGCCAATCGCTTTTTTCACAGCCGGTCGAATACGAACAAGCCCTTCATTCTTTCCGGGAACTGCGCCGCGCACGAGCAGGAGGTTATTTTCAATATCAACGCGAACCACCATAAGATTCATCATCGTTGAACGATCAGCACCCATACGGCCAGGCATCTTGGTACCCTTGATCACCCGGGAAGGCCACGCAGCCATACCGGTTGAACCGTTGGCTCGATGGAATTTCGATCCGTGAGTCTTGCGACCACCGCCGAAATTGTGCCTTTTCATAACACCCTGAAAACCCTTTCCTTTTGTCGTTCCGATAACGTCCACGAAACGCACATCCGCAAAAAGCTCCAGCCCCAATTCATCACCTATTTCGCACGCAGGTTCAAAATCCCGGATCTCCGAAAGCGTTTTACGGACACCCAGATCACCGAATTGGCCACGGACCGGCTTTATCATCCGTTTTTCTTTTTGGGCGCCGGCGCCTAAAATAACCGCCGCGTATCCATCTTTCTCCGGTGTTCGACGGCCGACTACAAGATTCGGCTCAATCTTCAGAACCGTAACGGGTACCAGACGACCGGTTTCATCAAATACCTGCGTCATCCCGATTTTTTTTCCAAGCAAACCAATCATGTCAGTCCCGCCTCGTTACTGCTTAATCTCTACGTCAACACCAGCCGGCAACTCAAGTTTCATGAGTGAATCCATCACTGCCGACGAAGGCTCGATAATATCGATGAGCCGCTTATGCGTTCGCATTTCGAACTGCTCCCGTGATTTCTTGTTCACGAACGGTGAACGCAACACGGTATACTTGTTCGTAGTCGTGGGAAGCGGAATGGGCCCCGATACGTTCGCGCCGGCTTTCTGAACCGTCTGAACGATAGAACGCGCACTCTGATCCACCAACTGTACGTCAAAACCCCGAAGTCTGACCCGGATTTTTTCCCCAGGCATATTTCCTCCAAAGAAAAAATCAAGCCTTATCGCTTCGCAACAAGGCTTGATTCCCGACCTGCTCCGGGTTACTCGATTATCTCGGTAACCTGACCGCTGGCTACTGTACGGCCTCCTTCGCGAATCGCGAAGCGAAGTCCTTTATCCATAGCAATCGGCTTGATGAGTTCACCGAAAATCTCGGTATTGTCACCAGGCATAATCATTTGTTTGTCTTCCGGCAACGTCACCGTACCCGTTACGTCGGTAGTCCGGAAATAAAACTGCGGCCGATACCCGTTCATGAACGGTGAGTGACGGCCACCTTCGTCCTTGGTCAACGCATAAACCTGACCCTTGAACTTCGTGTGCGGAGTGATACTGCCGGGCTTTGCGAGAACCTGGCCACGCTCAACCTCTTTTTTATCAACACCGCGCAGCAGCGCACCTACATTATCGCCGGCCTGCCCTTCGTCGAGCAACTTGTTAAACATCTCAACACCGGTACAAACCGTTTTTCGCGTTGCGCGAACACCGACAATCTCGATTTCGTCGTTCACATGCAGAACGCCGGTATCAATACGTCCGGTAACAACGGTACCACGTCCCTGAATCGAGAAGATATCTTCGATCGGCATAAGAAACGGCTTGTCAACCAACCGCGGAGGAACTTCGAAATACTCGTCCATCGCCTTGAAAAGTTCCCAGACGCAAGCGGTGTGCGCTTCGTCTTCCGGGTTTTCCATCGCGAGGAAAGCGCTACCCTTCACAACAGGAACTTTGTCACCGGGAAATTCGTAGATATTCAACAGATCACGAACTTCTTCTTCAACGAGTTCAATCATGTCGGGGTCATCTACCTGGTCCGTCTTGTTGATAAAAACAATCAGACTCGGAACGCCAACCTGCCTTGCCAGCAGAATATGTTCGCGCGTCTGACTCATGGCACCGTCTGTCGCTGCCACAACAAGAACCGCGCCATCCATTTGCGCAGCACCAGTGATCATATTCTTGATATAGTCGGCATGACCGGGACAGTCTACGTGTGCATAATGCCGAGTGTCCGTTTCATACTCTACATGACGCGTATTGATGGTAATACCCCGTTCTTTTTCTTCCGGAGCGTTATCAATTTCGTCATAACTCATTACTTTGGAGCCATATTTTTTGGCGCTCAGCATGGTCAGTGCTGCAGTAAGAGTCGTTTTGCCATGGTCTACGTGGCCGATGGTTCCAACATTAATGTGTGGCTTTGTCCTTTTGAACTTTTCCTTAGCCATTTTACCGTCCTCCTCGCAACGTAACAGTGCAACTGCGTATTTCTTTGTACACGAAAAACCGGTCTCGGGGACCGGTTGGTAGTGCCGAATTGAGAGCCGGATTATACGAGGGCCATACCCTTCCTGTCAAGGGGTTGGTGCGGGACGGTATCAACCGGATCAACGATCCGGAAAAAGCCGGCGCCACCTGCCGGACTTCTCCGACGGTTTGGCTCCTCGAGACCAGTTTTCCATCCGGCGCGACGGCCGATGGAACTCAATCTCAATTCGTATGTAATGCCGGTAGAATTACCTACCAGCGATAATGGGCAAAAGCTTTATTAGCCTCCGCCATTCTATGCGTATCTTCCTTCTTCTTGAACGCCGTACCGGTCGTATTAAACGCATCCAACAGTTCCGCTCCAAGGCGGGATCCCATTGATTTTCCACTGCGACTGCGGGCGGCATTGATAATCCAGCGCATCGCGAGTGCTTCCCGCCGATTATCCTTGATTTCTACCGGGACCTGGTACGTGGAACCACCGACCCGGCGACTTTTGACCTCGATCATCGGCTTCACGTTATCCATCGCTTTCAGAAAAACTTCCAGCGAGGTTTTATCTTCCACCTTCGACTCGATCATGGTCATCGCTTCGTAGAAAATCTTCCGGCTGATGGACTTTTTTCCCTGAATCATCATCCGGTTCACGAACCGGGAAACGGTCAAATCTCCGTAAATCGGATCGGCGAGCGGCGGTCTTCGCTGAGGGATTCTTCTTCGTGGCATACCGTCCCCCTACGCCTTTGGCCGCTTCGTTCCGTATTTGGAACGTGCCTTTCGTCGATCTTCCACACCCAGCGTGTCCTTGGCTCCACGTACAATGTGGTACCGGACGCCCGGAAGGTCTTTGACTCTGCCGCCGCGCAGCAACACAACCGAGTGCTCCTGCAGATTATGGCCGATTCCGGGTATATACGCGGTTACCTCGATACCATTGGTCAACCGCACACGTGCGACTTTCCGCAAGGCAGAGTTCGGCTTTTTTGGTGTTACCGTCATAACCCGGGTGCAGACGCCCCGCTTCTGCGGACAGGACTGCAAGGCCGGTGACTTGGTATTTTTCGTCTGGCGTTTCCGCCCGTTTCGAATCAATTGATTAATCGTAGGCATTGTATTTCTTGATACTCCGTATGACTCGTAGAGCGGCCAAATTATCATGGCCGCCGCACAGTTGTCAATAGGTGGACGACGCTATTCGCCACCTACCTCCAGTTCCGCTATCTCTTCCGGTTCCTGTTCTTCCAATTCTTTCTCTCGTGCCCGCTCCGCGAGAATCGCGTCGACGTGCGCGTCGAGGTCGTCCGTGGTATCGTCGAACAGCGTGACATTCCGGTAATCCCGCATTCCGGTACCAGCCGGTATCAGGTGGCCGATAACGACGTTTTCTTTCAGACCGCGAAGATGGTCGGTTGCACCGGCGATCGCTGCGTTGGTAAGGACACGGGTGGTTTCCTGGAAACTCGCCGCAGAGAAGAACGAATCGATATTCAGACTTGCCCTCGTAATTCCCAGAAGCCACGGCTTACCGACGGCCGGTTGTCCGCCCTGTTTCACCACGCGGCGATTCTCTTCGTGAAAGCGGTGCTTATCGACCTGCTGGCCAAAGATAAAGTTCGTATCGCCGACCTGGATAATTTCCAGCTTCCGCATCATCTGGCGGATGATAACGCCGATGTGCTTGTCGTTGATATTCACACCCTGCAACCGGTAAACCTCCTGGACCTCGTTGACAAGGAAGGTCTGGAGAGCGTTTTCTCCGAGGATACTGAGAATATCATGCGGGTCGATGTTTCCGTCACACAACGGCTCACCTGCCTCTACCGGGTCACCTTCCCGTACCAACAGGAGACGTCCCATCGGTACCAGATGCTTGTACTCTTTCCCGTAGGGATCCTCAACCATGACAACACGTTTACCCTTGACGACATTACCCGTATGAACCGTTCCGCTGATCTGGGCAAGAACAGCCGACATTTTCGGTTTCCGCGCTTCGAATAATTCCCCGACACGCGGCAAACCACCGGTGATATCCCGTGTTTTGGCACTCTCTTTGAGCATCTTGACCAGTACGTCACCTTTTTTTACTGCGTCGCCGTCGTTCACCTGAAGATACGCACTGTTCGGAACCGGATAACTGTATACATCGTTTCCTTCCGAATCCTGGATAACAAGCGACGGCTGCATATTTTCCACCGGGCGTTCGACAATCTTGCTTTCCGTATTTCCGGTATCGGAGTTGACCTCTTTTTTCAGCGTTGTTCCATCGACAATGTCACGGTAGACGACCGTACCCGAATACTCACTGAGAATCGGTTCGCTGAACGGATCAAACGAAGCGATCGGGTCTTCCGCTGGGACGATTTCCCCTTCCCGCACGTGCAGCTCGGCACCGTTACGGACCTCTACGCGCTGTTCCTGGGCAACCAGATAGAGCGTATCTTCTTTTACGATACAATACGCGTTATCTTCGGCGGTAACATCCTGCTTGTTTTTTCTCAAAACGGGTTGTCCTCGAACCGCTTTTTCGTCCGGTTTTACCAGCAGCTCGACTTTTCCCTTCAGGCTATGCTCTCCGACAACCTTTGATACATACACGTACCCTTTCCGGGTAAACAGTTGTGTACCGTCGTCCAGCTCAACGACCGATCCCTCCACCCGTCGAACGAGTACCGGATATTTCAGATAGGTCCGGTTCTCTTCCGCCGACTTCGTGGCGGCACCACCGATATGGAACGTTCTCATCGTGAGCTGCGTTCCCGGCTGTCCAATTGATTGCGCGGCGATGATCCCGACCGCTTCGCCGATTTTCACGACGTGGTTGGTCGCGAGGCTTCGACCGTAACACTTCTGACAGACACCATATTCGGCTTCGCAGGTCAAAACCGTCCGGATTCGAACCCGCTCAATACCCGCCGACTCGATCGCATCCGCCATCTCGTCCGAGACTTCTTCGTTCACGTCAACCATGATGTCGCCGGTGATCGGATGTTTGACCCGTTCAAGGGTGAAACGCCCTCGAATCCGGTCCGAGAGACTCTCGACTACCTCTTCGCCGTCCTTCAACGCCGTCATATCAATTCCGTTGATCGTACCGCAGTCTTCTCGGGTAATAACGACGTCCTGCGCGATATCAACAAGGCGTCGTGTAAGGTAACCGGCGTCGGCCGTTTTCAAGGCGGTATCCGCAAGACCTTTCCGTGCGCCGTTGGTCGAGATGAAAAACTCGATAACCGAAAGGCCTTCCTTGAAGTTACTCCGTATCGGCAATTCGATGATATCGCCCGATGGCTTCGCCATCAAACCACGCATCGCGGCGAGCTGGCGAATCTGACTCCGGCTTCCCCGTGCTCCGGAATCCGCCATCATATAGACAGGATTGAATCCGGCCCGGTCGGTCTTCAGACGTTTCATCATTTCGTTGGTGAGGTCTTCGTTCGTTTTACTCCAGACCTCTACCACGTTGTTATAGCGCTCATCCTGCGTGATGACACCGCTTCGGTACTGTTCCTGAATCGCCTTGACCCGATCATTCGCCTCGCCGATCATCTCCTTCTTGATCTCAGGGATGATGATATCATCCATGCTGATGGTAGCGCCAAAAATCGTCGAGTATCGGAACCCGAGGTTTTTGATGGCGTCAAGCATTTTCACGGTAACGGCCGGGCCGATGTCCCGGTAGACGGCGCTGATCAGTGAACGAAGCTCCTTGTCGCCAAGTGAATGGTTCACATATTCAATTTCCGGCGGCATTTCCTCATTGAAAAGGATCCGTCCTACCGTCGTAATAATCAGCTCGCCGTTCAGCATTACTTTAATTTCCGCCTGATAATCGATACTGTGCGCATCCAGCGCCATAATCGCTTCTTCGGCCGAGATAAAGCGCTTTCCTTCCCCGGGGGCCCCTCGCCGCATCCGCGTCAGGTAGTTGATACCGAGGACCATATCCTGACTGGGAAACACGATAGGATGACCGTTCGCAGGGTTCAGAAGATTTCGGGATGCCAGCATCAGCGTCCACGCTTCGATTTGGGCCGCCTGTGTCAATGGAACGTGTACCGCCATCTGGTCGCCATCGAAGTCGGCATTATACGCATGGCAGACCAGGGGGTGCAGTTTGATTGCTTTTCCATCTACGAGAACCGGCTCAAACGCCTGGATTCCAAGCCGGTGGAGCGTGGGCGCGCGGTTCAAAAGCACCGGATGCTCACGCACGACGTCGTCAAGAACGGCAAACACTTCCGGCGTTTCCTGCTCTACGAGAGTCTTGGCTCGCTTGATATTGTAAACCACGTCCTTTTCGACGAGTTTTTTCATGATAAACGGTTTGAAGAGTTCCAGGGCCATCTTGGTCGGCAAGCCACACTGATGGAGTTTGAGTTCCGGTCCTACGACGATTACCGAGCGGCCGGAATAGTCGACCCGTTTCCCCAGCAGGTTCTGGCGAAAGCGGCCCTGTTTTCCTTTGAGCATATCGGAAAGACTTTTCAGCGGTCGGTTACTGGCACCCTTCACCACGCGCTTCTTCTTGCTGTTGTCGAACAGAGCGTCGACCGCTTCCTGGAGCATTCGTTTTTCGTTTCGGATAATGATATCGGGAGCGTTCAGGGCAAGGAGCCGTTTCAGGCGATTATTCCTGTTGATGACGCGCCGGTAGAGGTCGTTCAGGTCTGAGGTGGCGAATCGTCCTCCGTCGAGCTGAACCATGGGCCGCAACTCCGGCGGTATGACCGGTATCACGTCCATAACCATCCACGCAGCGTCGTTCCCGGAATCCCGGAAATTCTCTACAATCTCGATGCGTTTCAGTAACCGCTTGTCCGATTTCGCGCCCTTTTCGATCATCTTCGTGCGCAGCTCTACGGACTGAGCTTCCAGATCGAGACCCTCGAGGAGAGTCCGGATCGCCTCCGCACCAATCCCGGCGGAAAACGACATTCCGTACCGGTCCTGTGCATCGAGATAGTCTTCTTCGGTAAGAAGCTCCATCTTCTTCAGGTCCGTATCACCGGCATCGATAACGATGTATTTCTCGTAATAAAGGATGGAACGAAGATCGGAGACCGAAAGATCGAGCAGCAAACCCATACGAGACGGAACCGACCGATAGTACCAGATATGTGAAACGGGACTGGCCAGTTCGATGTGCCCCATGCGCTCACGACGCACTTTCGGGTGGGCGACTTCAACGCCGCACCGGTCGCAGATTACTCCCTTGTATCGTATGGACTTGAACTTCCCGCAGTAACATTCCCACTCTTTCGTGGTGCCGAATATCCGCTCGCAGAATAATCCGTCTTTCTCCGGGCGCAACGTCCGATAATTGATCGTTTCCGGTTTTTTGACCTCGCCGTAACTCCACGCCCGAATCTGTTCGGGCGAGGCGAGCTTGATCATGATATTGTCAAAATTCTGAATATCCCGCATGCAATTACTCCTTAGAAGTTACTGCCCTGGCGATTGATGAGTTCTTCATCCCGTTCCGTAAGAGGGATTTGCTTCCCCTTGACGTCGTAGATCGAAATATCGAGACCCAAACCTCGCAATTCCTGAACAAGTACGTTGAAAGATTCGGGAACTCCGGCCGCGGTGGCAGGAAGTCCTTTCACGATGCTCTCATAGATTTTTGCCCGGCCGTTCATGTCGTCGCTCTTGATCGTAAGCAGTTCCTGCAGCGTATTCGCTGCTCCGTACGATTCAAGTGCCCAGACTTCCATCTCACCGAGACGCTGGCCACCGAACTGTGCTTTCCCACCGAGAGGTTGCTGTGTCACGAGCGAGTAAGGACCGGTACTGCGGGCATGCATCTTGTCGTCTACCAGATGGTGAAGCTTGAGCATGTACATGTAACCGACCATAACGTCGTTTTCGAACTGTTCTCCGGTGCGGCCGTCAAACAGCGGTGTTTTCGAACTCGAGGGCAACCCTGCGGCTTTCAGTTTCTGTGCGATCTGTTCATTCGTCGCCGACTCGAAAACCGGTGTCGCGTACCATTCATCGAGTCCTACGGCGGCCCAGCCAAGCTCCGTTTCCAGGATCTGGCCAAGATTCATACGACTCGGTACACCAAGCGGGTTCAGACAGACATCCAGCGGCGTACCGTCTTCCATGAACGGCATGTCTTCTTCAGGAAGCACCCGAGCGATAACGCCTTTATTTCCATGACGACCGGCCATTTTGTCGCCTTCCCGGAGCTTCCGTTTCGTCGCGATCAGAACCTTGACCACTTCCTCGACTCCCGGTGAGAGATCGTCACCCGAACTCCGCCTGAGCCGCTGGACGTCAATTACCGTTCCTTCGACACCGTGCGGAATTTTCAACGACGTATCACGAACCTCTTTTGCCTTCTCACCGAATATCTGGTTGAGGAGTTTGAATTCCGGAGTCGTTTCGGTATCGCTTTTGGGGGTGACTTTTCCGACAAGGATGTCCCCTGAGCCGACCTTCGCGCCGATACGGACGATACCTTCGGCATCAAGTTTACCGAGGCCTTTATCGCTGACGTTCGGGATATCGTTGGTGATCTTTTCCGGTCCGAGCTTCGTTTCCCGCACGTCGACGGTAAACTCCTTAATATGTACCGACGTAAAAACGTCTTCCTTCACAACCTTTTCTGAGATAAGGATTGCATCTTCGTAGTTGTACCCATTCCACGGAACAAATCCGACAAGAACGTTCCGACCGAGCGCAAGTTCACCCCGGAATGTAGCCGGTCCGTCGGCGATCGCTTCACCCGCAGCGATTTTCTGGCCTTTCATGACCATCGGCTTCTGCAGGTAACACGTATCCTGGTTCGTACGCTGGTATTTCACCATCTCGTATTCGTCCTGGTCGCGAGGATCCGTCTTTTCATCGGGATCGATGACCACCCTCGTCGAAGAAACGTACACGACCGTACCCGCCCGGCGGGCTTTCGAAAGCACACCGGAGTCGTACGCGCACTTCCCTTCCATTCCGGTACCGACGCGCGGCGGTTCAGGAAAAACCAGCGGCACCGCCTGGCGTTGCATATTGCTTCCCATGAGCGCACGGTTTGCATCGTCATGCTCCAGAAACGGAATGAGCGATGCGCTGACACTGATAATCTGCTTGGGTGAGACGTCCATGTACTGGATCTGCTCCGGCGCTCTCGTGTTGTAGTCACCGCCTTTTCGGACCGAAATCAGATTGGACTCGAATACGCCGCTCTTGCTGATGGGCGCATTCGCCTGAGCGATGAAGTACCGCTCCTCGTCCATAGCCGAAAGATACTCAATGTCATTCGAAACACGACCACCGATTACCTTCCGATACGGTGTTTCCAGGAAGCCGTAATCGTTCACCTGCGTATAGTTCGCGAGAGAAACAATCAAACCGATATTCGGTCCTTCCGGCGTCTCGATCGGACACATCCGTCCGTAGTGCGTATAATGCACGTCGCGAACCTCAAACCCCGCACGGTCGCGCGAAAGACCGCCGGGCCCCAGCGCGTTCAAGCGCCGCTTGTGGGTCAATTCCGAAAGTGGGTTGACCTGATCCATAAACTGCGACAACTGGGAACTGCCGAAGAACTCCTTTATCGCCGCGACAACGGGTTTAATGGAAACAAGATCCTGCGGTTTGATCGTATCGGTTTCCTTGAGAGACATTCGCTCTTTGGCGATTCGTTCCATGCGGCTGAACGCCGTCTTCAACTGATTCGCAAGGAGCTCACCGACCGATCGGATTCGCCGGTTTCCAAGGTGATCGATATCGTCGACGTTTTCTTCGTTGATATAAACCTTTATCAGGAACTTCATCGTATGGATGATGTCCATCTGCGTTAACGTCTGCTCGTCCAAATGCTTTTCGTTGTAGAATTTCTTGTTGAGTTTATACCGGCCGACTCTTCCCAGATCGTACCTGCGGGTCGAAAAGAACATGCTGTGAAAATCTTTTTCCGCGCTTTCTATCGTGATCGGTTCACCCGGCTGGATTACCGAGTAGATCGCCGTGATTGCGTCTTCTCTTGATGGTTCGTCTTTCCCGCTCTCTTCGCCGGTAAATTTGGATTCCTCCCGTTCAAAGCAGTTCAGGATGATATCCGAATGGAGCGAGTCCTCATTGGTGTCGTCAATGATAACGATCTCTTCGATGCCGCTATGCAGCAATTCGTCGAGGTCATGGGGGTGAAGCTTTTCGCCGGCCCGGTAGATCTTCCGGGATTCGCCGCTGTCGTCCGTTCCAAAAACCGCTTCCGCGAGAACACTGCCGACAAGCTCTTCCCGATCGCCCGAGATTGCTACGGATTTTTTCGCGTAGAAAAGATCGATGATCTTTTCCCTCGTGTCATAACCCAGCGCTCGTACGAACAGCGTTCCCAGAATCCGCTTTTTCCGGTCAACTTTGGCATAGATCAGCTCGCGTTTCTGGTCTATTTCGAACTCAAGCCAGCTACCTCGGTACGGAATAATCCTGGACGAGTACACGCCTTTCTCATGAGAGAAAATTACACCCGGACTCCGGTGGATCTGGCTGACGACGACACGCTCGGCTCCGTTGATGATAAACGTTCCCCGGTCGGTCATGAGTGGAATATCGCCCATGTATATATCTTTCTGCCGGATTTCTCCGGTTTCGAGAAAAATCAGATTGATTCGCGCCTTGATCGGGATCGCGTACGTATGTCCCTTTGCCTTGCACTCCGCTTCAGTAAGCTTGATATTGTCTTCGTCCAGTAAATAATGGTCGTATTCGAGACGCATGTCACCGGCTTGACTCTCAATAGGAAACGTGCCAAGAAAAACTTCTTCCAAACCCTGATGAAGAGGCGCTTCTCCTCCCCGGATATGGTCACGCTGTAAAAACCGTTCGTACGAAGAGAGCTGGATATCGACCAGATTGGGCAGTTCCATCACCTTCGGACCGGCAGTCCCGACCTCGACACGGTTAATGGTTTGATCCCTGTTAAACATGCATACCTCCCGACCGTTGCATCGGCTTCTTACTACAAAAATCTACCACCGACACAGGTAACCCTTGCGTCGGTGGCAGCAGAGAAAACTTCTTGATGATGTAAACTCGAGCTCGTTACTTAAGCTCGACTTCAGCGCCGGCTTCCTCAAGCTTGCTTTTAACGTCGTTCGCTTCTTCCTTGGAAACACCTTCCCGCACCGCTTTTCCACCGGCTTCAACGAGTTCTTTCGCCTCTTTCAAGCCCAGGCCGGCGACTACGGTACGAACGGCCTTGATAACCTGAATCTTGTTGGCGCCCTCTTTGACACCCTTCAGAATCACGTCAAACTCGGACTGCTCTTCCACTTCCTCAGCAGCAGCACCGCCGGCAACAGCTGCCGCAACGGCAACCGGCGCAGCGGCGGTAACGCCGAACTTCTCTTCCATCATCTTTACCAGTTCACTGACCTCAAGGACGGTCATGCCGGCAATTGCCTCTAAAACATCTTCTTTACTCAACGTCGCCATATTACCTTCTCCTTATTTTTTACCCGGCGATAGCAGGCATACGGTCTGAAGACTAACGCCGGAGTGATTCTATCTGAACGCTGCCGTTACCCGGAGCGGTTCAATCCAATAAAACGATTCCTACTGCCCTTCTTTCTGATCTGCTACCGCCTGAAGGGTCCGTACCAATTTGGTAGTTATCCCGTTTAGGCCGAATACCAGGTTTTGCACCGGCGCCTTCATCGTACCCATCAAAGAAGCGATAAGCGCATCCTTGCCCGGCAACTTGCTGTACGCTTCAACTTGCGCGGTATCGTAAACCGACTCTCCAATCAGTGCGCCCTTGATCGAAATCGGCGCTACTTTCGCGTACTCGAACAACGCCTTCGTAACCGGGCTGCTATCCGACCGCGAAAGTGCAATTGCGGTAGGCCCGACCAGGTAATCGGAGACATCGGGCTTTCCCATCTTCGCGAACGCGAGTTTTGCGAAATTATTCTTTACTACCCGAAACTCGGCTTCCTGTTCGCGCAACCGTTCTCGCAATGTCGTGATCTGCTCAACGGTTAATCCCCGGAAGTCCGCAAAAACGTAATCCTGGGCGTTCCCGAACATCTCGACAAGTGAATTGACCAGATCGGTTTTGTTTTGATTAATTTTGGTCTGATATTCTGTCATCACGCTTTTCCCTTACTTCGTCTCAGATTCGATCCGGACACCAGGACCCATCGTCGAGGCAACGGCTACGGTTTTCACGAAGACGCCCTTCGCTTCCGGTGGCCGACGCTTTTCCACTTCGCTCACGACGCTGGCGATGTTTTCCGCGACCGCTTCCGCATCCATCGAGACTTTTCCGACGGAAACATGGACAACGCCGGTTTTATCCGAACGGAACTCCACACGTCCCTTCCGGAGTTCCGCAATGGCTCCCACCAGGTCCATCGTTACCGTTTGCGTCTTCGGGTTCGGCATCAGACCCCGACGACCGAGGACCGGCCCCAGCCGTCCTACGTCCTTCATCATATCGGGGGTAGCAACGGCAACGTCAAAATCGAGCCAGCCGCCTTTGATCTTTTCGATAAGATCGTCGTCACCAACGATTGTCGCACCGGCATTCCGCGCTTCTTCGGCCTTCTCGCCCTTCGCGAATACGAGTATCCGTTTTTCGGATACAAACTGGTGCGGGAGCACCATCGTATCACGTACGGTCTGGCTCTTTTTCAGATTAAGATTCAGCGAAAGCTCGATTGTTTCGTCAAACTTGGCAAACGCGACTTCTTTCACGAGCTCAACAGCTTTTTTTGCCGGATACAGTTGAAGGCGGTCATATTTCTTGATCGCTTCGCGATATTTCTTGCCGTGCGTCATCCTACGCCTCCACCAACACGCCCATACTGCGGGCGGTACCGGCGATGATCTTCATCGCGGCGTCAATATCGTTTGCGTTCAAGTCGACCATCTTCATCTGGGCGATCTCTCGAAGCTGTTCCGTCTTGATCGTACCGACTTTTACCTTGTTCGGTTCAGACGAACCTTTCGGCAAGCCCAGCGCCTTCTTGATAAGAACCGCCGCCGGCGGCGTTTTCGTAATGAAGCTGAACGATCGGTCGGCGTATACGGTGATTACGACCGGTATCGTCAACCCGGGTTCCAGATTCTTCGTGACATCATTGAACTGCTGAACAAACTGCGGAGCACTCACTCCGTGCGGACCGAGAGCCGGACCGACCGGAGGCGCGGGAGTTGCTTTCCCCGCAGGCACCTGCAATTTGATCTGCGCCGTCACCTTTTTCTTTGCCATCTCTGGCCTCCTTGTGTGGTTCCATCGTCGCGACACGCATACTAGCGGGCGACTCCCACCAGACGGCCCCATTACCAACGGCAGGGGCAGCCCGGACGCAGAAAAACTGTGTTACGTTTTTTCCACCTGCAGAAAATCTACTTCGACGGGCGTTGCCCGTCCGAAGATGCCTACCGTTACCCGAAGCTTTGCTTTCTCGGAGTTCACTTCTTCTATCGTACCGGTAAAAGTATTGAAAGGACCCTCAATGATCCGGACCGTTTCTCCGGCGACAAAGGATTCCTTCGGACGCAACGCCCGATCACCCTTTATCTCGCCGGCTTTCTGCAGAATATGTCGTGCTTCTTCCTGCGAAATCGGATGCGGCTTTGCACCGGGGGATGACCCGACGAAGCCGGTAACGCCGTTTATTCGCCTGATAGCTGAAAGAACCGGTTTCCACGCCAGATCCGGCAAGTCCATTTCCAGCAGGACGTAACCGGGTAAAAACTTCTTGTTGATGACCCGTTTTTTTCCGTCTTTGACCTCAACAACCTGCTCGGAAGGAACCTTGATATCAGTGACGGCATTGGTAAGCTCACCATCATCCATCATCATCCTGATAGTGCGCTCGATTTTATTTTCGTATCCGGAATAGGTATGCAGAACATACCAGCTTTTCGCCATAAATCGGGGTCTCCTTAGCCGGCGCAACGCGAACAGTAACGACGCGTCTGCGCTTTCGGCTCTACCATCAGAACAACAGGTCTATCGCAGTCAAAAAAACGTAATCCATGATGCCGAGAACGGCTGCAAAGATTACGATCGATACCAGGACGACCTTTGTAGAAGAACCGACTTCTTCCCTGGTAGGCCAAACGACCTTCCTGAGCTCTGCGTAACTGTCTGTAAAAAACGCAACTATCTTACTCACAAAAATTCCCCCGTTCCGTCAACCCGTGTATTAAAACAGGCCAGGCAGGACTCGAACCTACAACATCCGGTTTTGGAGACCGGCGCTCTACCATTGGAGCTACTGGCCTAATAACGCGGTACGGATCGCCAATAATGCGAGAGCCATACCATAGAGCCCTCGATCGGACTTGAACCGATGACCCCATCCTTACCATGGATGTGCTCTACCACTGAGCTACAAGGGCATCTCGCAAAGTGCGGATGAACGTAACAAACGAGCTAACTTTTGTCAAGCTATCAGAATAGCACGCGACTACCTCGCAGCTACCGGAGAGAATGACTATACTGAACTCCGTGGAACGCATCCTTGTCGTCGACGACAGTACTCTTGTCCGGAAATCTATCAGAAAAGCGCTGGAAGCGCAAATCTCCGGAGAAATCATCGAAGCCGACGGCGTTGCGGCCGCAAAAGCGGCTATATCGGCGGCGACGGAACCGTTTACGATTGCGTTGCTGGATCTGGTTCTCCCTGACGGAACGCGAGGAGAGGTCGTTGACCTGAGTGTGGCAGCCGGAATCCCGAGTATCGTATTTACCAGTGAACTGAGTCCGGAAACGAGAAAATCGATACTTTCCCGCGGTGCAATCGACTACGTCGTGAAAAAAGGCGACTCGGCGATCCAACAGATTGTCACGCTGATTCAGCGGCTCATCAGAAACAGAACGATTACGGTGCTCACGGTTGATGATTCACCATCGATGCGTGAGTACTACCGGAAACTCCTATCCAATTACAACTTCGTTTCGCTCCATGCCGATAACGGCGCCGAAGCACTCCAGATTTTTCGAACTCACCCGGAGATCCGTTTGGTAATTGCCGATTATGCGATGCCGGATATGGACGGTTTTGCACTGGTGACCGAGTTGCGGAAAATCAAATCGTGGTCCGAGCTTCCGATCATCGGGTGCACGAGCCAGGGGAACCAGACGCTTGCAGCCCGCTTTTTGAAAGAAGGCGCGAACGACTTTATGTTCAAGCCGTTTTTACAGGAGGAGTTTTACCAGCGGGTCATTCAAAACATCGAGCGCTCGGAACAGGTAGCGCATCTTGAGT
>JGI10211J34971_10000724_pt1 | contig 27484 bp, 19 predicted proteins | sample Etolagsediment_FD_34971 | JGI IMG/M metagenome (IMG submission 34971)
AAAAATACCACGCAAATGTTAAAATTCGATGCCTTCTTGTGCTTTTATGCCGGAGCGGAAAGGATGCTTCACCAACGTCATTTCCGTCACCAAATCGGCCACATCGATGATTTCATCGAGCGCATTGCGCCCGGTCAGCACCATATGCAAATCCGCCCGTTTGGTTTTCAGCGCGTCGACCACCATCGCCGCGTCCAATTGGCCATAGCGCAGCGCAATGTTGATTTCATCCAAAATCAGCAACGAAATGGTGTCGTCTGCCATCATCGTCGTTGCCGCAGCCCACGCCCGGGCGGCGGCGGCTTTATCGCGCTCTAAGTCCTGACTTTCCCAGCTGAACCCTTCCCCATGGGCTTCGATCACGCATTGATCGCCAAATTTTTCAAACGTGACACGCTCGCCGGTGTCCCATTTGCCCTTCACAAATTGCACGATGCCCACCCGACGGCCATAACCCAGGGTGCGCAGCGCCATACCCCAGGCAGCCGTGGATTTGCCCTTGCCTTTGCCGGTATGGACGATCACCAAACCGAGCGCTTCGGTCTTGGCCGCCATAATTTTATCGCGCGCAGCCTTCTTTTTTTCCATTTTCGATTTATGGCGTTCGGCATTTTCAGTTTCGCTCACGATATTTGCTCCAATTTTCCGATTCATACGATGTTTTCACTTTGAATAGCCTTTAGATTGAGACATCTTTATAATAATCAAGCAATTGCTGAAGGCTATGGACAAATAAGAGAGGCAATCAAAGGGTATGGGATCCGCAAAAATCCTTTTGGCCGGTGGCGGCATCGAAACAGAGCATGCCCTGTTGGAAGCCTTTGACGGGGATCGCCTGAGCATTGAACTTGTCCACGCCGGCGATGCGGAGGAAACGCTGACGGCCATGGTCAGCTCTAAATTTCAGTTGTGTGTGGTGCGCGCCATCTCGGACCAACCGGAATTTCCCCTGGCTGTGTGCGCAGGAGCCAAAGAATCCGGCGTGCGCATGCCCATTATCGTGTTGATGGACATGGCCAGCCGTCATGCGGAAGATGCGTTTTTGCAGGCCGGCGCCCTGGTCGCCTTGCCTTGGGATGGCAGCCAAGACGCTATGCTGCGCAACTTCGTCCGCCTGACCGTTGTTTTGCGCAATTCCGAAGAAAGCCTGCGCAAAACCAACGATCATTTGGTTCAAGAAATGCTCACCATTCAAGATGAGCGCGAACGGGCTGAAGCCATTAATATTCAGTATGTCGAGTTGGCCGAAAACTACGCCCTTGCCACAGACGAACTGGAAAAGCTCAACCAGGAAAAAAATAAGTTCTTTTCCATCATTGCCCACGACCTGCGCAGCCCCTTCACCGCCCTGCTGGGCTTCACTTCGTTGTTGGAGCAGCGCATCGATGTGTTGCCCAAAGAGAAAATCAAAGATTACGCCCACACCATCAATGAAAGCGCCAACCGTGTGTTCAAGCTGTTGGAAAATCTGCTGGAATGGGCCCGTCTGCAAATGGACCGGGTTGAATACACTCCCCATTTTTTTGCCCTGAACGAGATTGTCGCCAACACCCTTGAGATCCTTGGGCCCGTGGCCCGCGACAAAGGCATCCAGTTGAAGGAAAGCGGCGAAGCCCCCACCGCGTTTGCCGATTCCCAAACCATCGATACGGTGATCCGGAACTTGGTCAGCAACGCCATTAAGTTCACGCCCAAGGGCGGCACCATCACCATTCAATACGCCCACACCTCAGATCACCGCGCCCAGGTGAGCATCATCGACACCGGTGTCGGCATGGACGTCAAAACCGCTGAAGCTATTTTCCATTTATCGACCAACATCACCACCAAAGGCACCGACGGCGAAAAAGGCACCGGCCTAGGTCTGCTGTTGTGCAAGGAATTTGTCGAACGCAACCACGGAAACTTGTCCATCAAAAGCGAACCCGGTTCCGGTTCGACGTTCACTTTCACCCTGCCCATGTCGGCACCTGCCGCCAACGAAACGGAACGCCCTCAAACGCACTCTTCCGCGCGCTCCGCATTCTGATCCTCTCATGGGCCTGTTGCCCTCTGCCCGTCAGCTTGAAAGTTCCGGTCCATGACCGTCAAACGCAAAACATCTTTGTCCAGGGTTAAGCCTGTTAAGGTTTCAAAGCCGTCCAAGTCCAGTTCTCAAACGCTGATTGGCTGGCGGGAATGGGTGGATTTGCCGCAATTGGGCATTCGACGGATAAAAGCCAAAATCGATACCGGCGCCCGTACGTCCGCCCTCCATGCCTGGGACATTGAGCCGTTCAAAATGGACGGCACGCCCTGGGTTCGGTTTAACTTGCACCCGATCCAACGTAACAATCACACCGTAATCTCGTGCGAAGCGGCGGTGACCGATCGCCGCTTTGTGCGCAACACGGGCGGCAAGCAAGAAATGCGCTATGTCATTGAAACCGGTGTTACCCTGGGCAATGTCAGTTGGACGATCGAACTCACCCTGACCAACCGTGATAAAATGGGCTTTCGCCTGCTGTTGGGGCGCACTGCGGTGAAAAATCGCTTCTTGATAAATCCCGGTCGTTCCTATATCGCCTCACGCACTTGATTGCCTGTAGCCCATAGCCAACCAAACTGGATGTTATCCGATGAAAATTATGATGCTGGCCCGAAATGCGGAATTGTATTCCCACAAGCGCTTGGTCCAGGCCGCCCAAGACCGGGGCCACGAAATCGATGTTTTCGACACCCTGCGCTGCTACATGAACATCACATCGCATCGTCCTGAATTGTACTATGGCGGCGACAAGCTGGAAGGCTATGAGGCGGTCATTCCGCGCATTGGGGCGTCGATCACGTTTTACGGCACCGCCGTGGTGCGCCAGTTGGAAATGATGGGGGTTTATTCGCTCAACGAATCCGTGGCCATCGGTCGATCTCGCGACAAGCTGCGGTCCATGCAATTGCTGGCCCGCGATGGCATCGGTCTGCCGGTCACCGCCTTTGCCCACGACACCAGCCGCACCGATCAGGTGCTAGAAATCGCGGGCGGCACCCCGGTGGTGATCAAGTTGTTGGAAGGCACCCAAGGCATCGGCGTGGTGCTGGCGGAAACGCCGCGCTCGGCCAAATCGGTCATTGAAGCTTTTCGCGGTGCCAAGGTGAACATTTTGGTTCAGGAATTCATCAAAGAAGCGGGCAACATGGACATCCGCGCCCTGGTGGTTGGCGGCAAGGTGGTCGCCGCCATGCAGCGCAGTGGGGCAGGGGATGATTTCCGCTCCAACCTGCACAGAGGCGGACACGCGCAAAACATCAAAATCACCGCCGAGGAACGCTCCACCGCTCTGCGCGCCGCCAAGTCCATGGGCCTCAACGTGTGCGGCGTGGATATGTTGCGTTCCAACCACGGGCCGGTGGTGATGGAAGTCAACTCTTCACCCGGTCTTGAAGGCGTTGAAGCCGCCACTGGTGTCGATGTCGCGGGCAAAATCATCGAATTTTTGGAAAAAAATGCCAAACCCGGTAAAACCAAAACCAAAGGCCGGGGTTAGGCAGATATGATGTTAGGCCTCAAGAGCGTCAGGTCACACGAGAATGGTTGAACCTTTCCTCATCAATGGCACCTCGGTGGCGCCCGGCACCCGCAAGACGGTGGATATTCCCGTCAGCCTGTTGTCCAACCACACGCCCATGAACATGTCGGTTCACGTGGTGCACGGCAAGCGCCCCGGCCCGGTGATGTTCATTTCCGCCGCTGTACACGGCGATGAAGTGATCGGCGTGGAAATCGTGCGCCGCATCGTCAACGCCAGCGCGGTGCGCACGCTCCGCGGCACCTTGTTGTGCGTGCCCATCGTCAACGCCTTCGGCTTCATCAACCACAGCCGCTATTTGCCCGACCGGCGCGATCTCAATCGATCCTTTCCCGGTTCGGCCAAAGGCTCCTTGGCGGGGCAATTGGCCAATCTGTTTATGACCGAAGTGGTCAAGCGGTCCGACATCGGCATTGATCTGCACTCCGCCGCCCAGCACCGCATCAACCTGCCGCAAATTCGCATCACCCGCGATGGCAACCGCGCGGCAGAGCTGGCCGAAGTGTTCGGTGCGCCGGTGGTGCTGGAATCGCCTTTCCGCGAGGGCTCACTGCGCATGACCGCCCATGAGGCCGGCGTGGATGTGTTGGTCTATGAAGCCGGTGAAGCACTGCGCTTTGATGAATTTGCCGTGCGGGTCGGTGTCAAAGGCATTTTACGGGTGATGAAGGCATTGGGCATGGTTACTGCAAAAACCGTGTCCGACACCAAAACCAGACCCCAATTCGCCACCACCAGCCATTGGATCCGCGCGCCCCGCGGTGGCCTGCTCAGGGCCTTTCACACCATTGGCGAAGCGGTGCACGTGGGCGACGTTATGGGCGTGATTTCCGACCCCATCGGCGAAAAAGAACGCGAACTTTTGGTGCAAACGGAAGGCGTCATCATCGGGCGCACCAATTTGCCCATCGTGAACCAGGGGGATGCCCTGTTTCACATTGCCCACATTCGCCGCAGCGGCGGGGTCGAAAAGTTTGTCAACCAAGCGGAAAAAGAGTTCGAAGTCGACCCGTTGTTCGACGAAGACGAAATTATTTGACCCTTTTTCCCCCAATTGCCCCGCCACCCCAAAAATCGTTGCATTTCCGCCCTTGCCCCGCCGCCTAAGGGCTGGTAAACCCCCATGCAACAGATTCACTGCATTCACTGATTTTCACGTCCAGGAGACGCATCCATGAGCGACGCACAAGACTTTCAAGTTGCCGATATCAGCCTAGCCGAGTGGGGCCACAAGGACATTGACCTGTCCAACACCGAAATGCCGGGATTGGTGTCGATCCGCGAAGAGCTCAAAGCTGAGCAACCCCTGAAGGGCGCACGCATTGCCGGGTCTTTGCACATGACCATTCAAACCGCCGTGCTGATTGAAACGCTGGAAATGCTGGGCGCTGAAGTCCGCTGGGTGTCGTGCAACATTTATTCGACCCAAGATCACGCCGCCGCCGCCATCGCCGACAACGGCACCCCCGTTTTTGCCCACAAGGGCGAAACCCTGGAAGAGTATTGGGACTTCACCCACCGTCTGTTCACGTGGCATGATGGCGGCTCGCCCAACATGATTTTGGATGACGGCGGGGACGCCACGTTGCTCTTGCACCTGGGCAAGGACGCGGAAAAAGACCTCTCGGTCCTCGACAACCCCGGCACCGAAGAAGAAGAAGTTCTGTTTGCCGCGATCAAGACCCACCTTGCCAAAGACCCCCAGTGGTACTCTAAGGCCGCCGCCAACATTATGGGCGTCACCGAAGAAACCACCACCGGCGTGCACCGTTTGTACGAAATGGCGAAAAAGGGCACGCTGTTGTTCCCCGCCATCAACGTCAACGATTCCGTCACCAAATCCAAGTTCGACAACAAGTACGGCTGCCGCGAAAGCCTGGTCGACTCCATCCGCCGCGCCACCGACGTGATGATGGCGGGCAAAGTCGCCGTGGTTTGCGGTTACGGCGATGTCGGCAAAGGCTCTGCGGAAAGCTTGCGTTCATCTGGCTGTCGCGTGCTGGTCACCGAAGTCGATCCGATCTGCGCCCTGCAGGCGTGCATGGAAGGCTTTGAAGTGGTCACCGTCGAACAGGCCCTGCCGGAAGGCGATATCTACGTCACCACCACCGGCAACGTCGATATCCTCACCGTCGATCACATGCGCGGCATGAAAGATCGTGCCATCGTCTGTAACATCGGTCACTTCGACAACGAGATCCAGGTTGCAGGCCTCAAAAACATGAAGTGGAACAACATCAAGCCGCAAGTCGACGAAATCACCTTCCCCGACGGCAACCGCATCATCTTGTTGGCCCAAGGCCGCTTGGTGAACCTGGGCTGCGCCACCGGCCACCCCAGCTTCGTCATGTCGGCAAGTTTCACCAACCAGGTTTTGGCGCAGATTGAATTGTTCAAGAACAACGCGGACGGCAAATACAAAAACGACGTTTACGTTCTGCCCAAGCACTTGGACGAAAAAGTCGCCCGCTTGCACCTGGACAAATTGGGTGCCACGCTCACCAAATTGTCCCCCACACAGGCCAAATACATCGGCGTCACCGTCGAAGGCCCGTTCAAGCCCGACAGCTATCGCTATTAAGCCGAGCCAACATATTTTACGAAAGGGCGCTCACCGGAGCGCCCTTTTTGTTGCCCCAAAGACAACCTAGGCCTAACATCCTCCTCAAGGGATCACCCCCCTGATAATGCTGAGAAAATCCGAAGGGACAACGGACGCACTATGGACGGTTTCACGTTCAACCAAATCTTAGCAAGCGCATCCCCGCTTCTGGCGCTGGGCATGGCGCTGGCGGCGCTGGGGCTGATAGTGTTTGCGCTGCGGCAACGCCGCCAGCTCAATCAGTTGCGTCATAAACATGAACGGCTGTTGTCCGATGCCGAGATCAGCCATGAAATTTTGGCCACCGCCCCCGATGGGTTGTTTTTGTGGGTGGTGGCGAACAATTCCGAAGCCTGCTCGCGGCGCTTGGCGGTGCTGTTGGGGCTGCGCGATGGCGTGCGCTCCAGCTTTCGGTCGGTGATGGAATGCTTCACTGGCGACGACGCCAAAGTTTTGATGGGCGCGGCTCACAAGTTGCGCACCGCTGGGGCACCGTTTGAATGCGTGGTCACCACCAAAGACGGCGCGCGGCGATTGCTCATCGTTGGTGTGCGCGCTGGTGCCGGCGAGGTACAAGACGGCGAATCAGACGCCTCCTTGGCCGATGTTTTGTGGATGCGCGACGTTTCCGATTTGGCGCCGCCCGCCGAAGGGGCGAGCATCAGCGCGCGCGACATCATCGAAGCCATGCCTCTGCCTGCGTGGCTGCGGGGCGGCAAATTGGGTGTCCAAGCCATCAACAACGCTGCCCGGGTTTTGGGCGCGGCCCAGGCCGGGCACAGCCTGGCGGAACGTGCACGGGGCGAAAAATCGGCGCTCACCGAACGCCAAGTGCTTGACCGTGACGATGGCGCATCGTGCCTTGTTGACATCACCGAAGTGCCGCTGCCAGGCGGTGGCACCCTGGGCGTTGCGCAAGACATGACCTATGCCCAGCAATCCGAAGACACGTTTACCCGCCATATTCAGGCGCAAAACCAGGTGTTGGAAACCCTGACCACCGCCATCGCCATTTATGGTGCCGACCAAAAGCTCACTTTGTTCAATTCCGCGTTCGCCAAACTGTGGGACTTAAATCCCTCCTGGCTGGGCGACGAGCCCACCTATACAGATGTTTTGGAACGCTTGCGCGAACAACGGCGCTTGCCCGAAGTCGCCGATTTCAAAGCCTTCAAGGCTGAGCAGACGGGCTTGTTTGGGCGTTTGGATCGGCCCCAAGAAACCCTGCTGCACCTGCCTGACGGCTCCACATTGCGCTCTGTGGCCAGCCCCCATCCGCTGGGCGGCTTGATCTTTGCCTATGAAGACGTCACCGATCACCTGGATTTGGAACGCAACTATAAAACCCTGTCCGCGGTGCAGCGCGAAACCCTCGACAACCTTTATGAAGGGGTGGCGGTGTTTGGCGCCGACGGGCAAGTCAAGCTGATGAACCCGTCTTTTGCGCGGATCTGGAAACTGGCCCCGAAAAACGACGATGTGCCGCTGCGCATGAGCGGCTTTATCAAACACATCACCGCGTTGATCCGCCGCGACGATGGGCCGAACGGCGGTGATGGCGCGTTCGATACCATCCATTTGGCCGCCAAGTTGATGAGCCGGGATTCGGATCGCGGCCGGGTCCGTCTGACGGACGGTGGCGTTCTGGAATACGCCAAGGTACCCCTGCCCGACGGTGCCGTGCTGCTGAGTTATCTGGACGTGACCGACAGCGCGCGGGTTGAAAACGCCCTGTTGGAACGCGCCCACGCCATGGCCGAGGCCAACGTGTTGAAGTCCGAATTCATGGCCGGAATCAGTCACGAAATTCGCACCCCGCTCAACGCCATCGTCGGTTTTGCCTCGATTCTCACCGACAATCATTTTGGCGAGCTGAATGAGCGCCAGCATGAATATTCACAAGGCATCGTCGAAAGCGCCGAGGAACTCATTGGCATCATCGATAACATGCTCGATTTGGCGTCCGTCGAAGCGGGTCTCATGACCTTGGAGCTGGACACCGTTGACGTAAACCGTTTGCTGGTGACCGCCATGAACTTGATCCGCGAACGCGCCCGGCGCAAAGACGTCGATATCGAATTCGACAGTCCCGCCGACATCGGCTGGGTGGTTGCGGATGAAAAGCGCCTGAAGCAGGTGTTGTTCACGTTGTTGTCCAGCGCCGTATCGAGCACACCGCCGGGGGGGCAGATCCTCTTGCAGGCGCATCGCGAAGGCGGCAACGTGGTGTTCAGCGTCACCGATGGCGGCACCGGGTTGAAAGAAAATGAAGTCCCCCCGGGCTTGGCGCTGATTGCGCGCTTTATTGAACTGCACAACGGTGTGGTCGAGCTGACCAGCCGCCCCGGTCGCGGAACCCAGGTGTCTTGTCATCTGCCCGTTGAAGGCGATGAAGACAGCCACCGCCAACCCGATCTGTTCAGCGGATTTATTGATCGCCCCCGCTAACCATCGCGCTAAGTCATTTATTTAGAAGCGCTTAACCCCTCCCTTTACATCCCCCCCTACAGCCCACCGCGGCAATCGAGCGCCGCAAAATAGCCCGTAATTTCGTCGATATCGCTGTCCGTTAAATGTTCGGCCTGGGCCGCCATCGTTGGGTGGCTTCTCGACGGCGCATCCTCTGCGGAGGCAATCCCTCGCGCGAAATCCCGGATCATCACCAACTCTCGACGCAAGTAGGCCTGGTGCTGTCCAGCCAAATTCGGGGTGTTGGGTTCACGACTGATGCCGTTCTGCCCATGACACACGACGCAGCGGTTCGCTTTTGTCGGCGGTGCGGACCGTTGCGCTGCTTTCACCTTGGGTTTTCCGCCATCGCACGGCAGGCTCGATATGGCCTGGACGACGGAGTCAAGCAGGGCGTCGGGAACACTTTTGGCCATGTTGTTCATCGCCACATTGCTGCGGTGGGGCAGCATATTGCGAAACGCGCCGTAATGATTACCCGTTTCGTTCACGTAAACGATTTCATCGGACGGATCGTCACCCGTTTGTCGAAACACCTGTAACTGGCGGAAAATATAGTCAGGTTTTTGCCCGCCAATGGTGGGGTATGCCGGGCGCAAACTGACCCCGCCCGCACCGTGGCAGCGAAAACAAACATCTAGTTCTCGTTGCACCTCGGGGCGAAACTGCACAACCCCGCCCGGTTTCAGGTCCAATTTCGCATTCGTCGGCATATTCGGATGCGCATCCGTTTGATTCTGCACGTACCCAAGCATGCCAAGCGCACCGAGCACTATAACGGCGCCCACAGCCCAAAATCGTTTATGTCTGCCCACGGGGAGATCCTTTATATGTGCGTGCGGTTATTGAGCGCGGTCCGATTTAACCCCGCCCGGATTCGCGCCGCGACAATCCAGTTCGGTATAATATCGAGCAATGGCATCAATATCGGCAATGGGAATGCGGGCCGTTTGGGCTTCCATAATCGGGTGGCTGCGCCACGCCTCGCCCTCGCGGGGCTCTGCCCCCCAAGCGGTTTCCCGGATCAGCAACAATTGACGGCGCAAATAGGCGCGCTGCTGTCCGGCCAAATTGGGCACTTGGCTTTGAGAACTGATGCCATCCACACCATGACAGACGGTGCAAGCTTCAGCGCTGGATGGAAGAGACGCAGTCTTGGTGGGTCGAGGCGCGGCTTTGCCACCATCACAAGGCAAATTCGACAAAGCCGCGGCCAACGGATCGATCAAATGCTCGGGAACACCCGCCACCATATGCTCCATCACCGGATCGGTCCGCTTGACCGGTGAGGCCGCACGCAGCCCGTCTCCGCCCTCGGTCGTTTCGTTGGCACTTAAAGCGGCCAGCCTAAAGGCCTTCAGTTGGCGGCGGATATAATCAACTTTTTGCCCGGCCAGCGTCGGACGGGTGGGGATTTGGCTCACCGCACCTTCGCCATGACATTGAAAGCATATTTGCAAAGTGTCCTGGATCAGATTCTTTTCGGCGCGCCCCTTTTCCGACGGGGACGGCTGAGAAGGCGCGTTTTGGGCAAGGAGGGGCGCACTCACACCAAGCATGAGTCCCACCACAATCCAAAAATGATACCTGCCGTTCACACTCATATAACGTATGCCCACACTTGCCACATCAGCCGCATCTGACAAACCGCCGTCTATGCGCTGCCCGGCACCCCACTCGAGGTCGAATGCTCAAAATGATAAGCCTCGTTCGGATGGATATGGTCCCGCGCACTGTGCGCCGCCAAAGCGGCTTCCGAAAAGCCCATCAAAATCAGTTTCAGCTTGCCCGGATAGGTCACGATGTCGCCCGCCCCAAAAATACCTGCGCGCCCGGCGTTCATGGTGGCCGGGTCAACGCTGATGTGATTGTGTTCGATGCCCAATTCCCATTCGGCAATCGGACCAATGTTTTGCGACAAGCCAAAAAACGGCAGCAACACGTCCGCTTCCAAGGTGCGCACGTTGCCGTCCAAATCCGCTACCTGCACCGCGTTTAAACCATCCGCTCCGCCTTCGAGGCCCGCCAACTGATAAGGCACAACCAGTTCGACATTGCCGCTTTGCGACAGCGCTTCCATGCGCTGCACCGTTTCGGGCGCAGCGCGGAACTTTGGCCGACGATGCACGACTTTGATGCTTTCGGCGACTTCGGCAAGGGACACCGCCCAATCGACGGCCGAATCGCCACCCCCCGCAATGATGACCTTTTTGCCGCGGAAATCTTCGCGCCGCTTGACCAGATAATTGACCCCCAAGCCAGCCCCCAAGCCTTCAAAATCTTGAATGCCGTCCAAGGGGGGGCGATTGGGGCCAAATGCGCCGACGCCTGCGGCAATGATCACCGCGCCCGCATCGATGCTCACCCCTTTGGTGGTGGTGAGCTGCCAGCGCCCATCAGGCTTACTGGCCAACGCCGTGACCTGTTGGGACAAATGATAGGTGGGGTGAAAGGGGGCGGCTTGGGCTTCCAAATTGGCGATCAAATCACCTGCCAAGATATCCGGGTGGCCGGGAATGTCATAAATGGGCTTTTCCGGGTACAAGGCCGTCAATTGCCCCCCCACATCGTCCAGCGCATCAATCACATGGCACGACATTTTCAGCATGCCGCATTCAAATACGGCGAACAGGCCCACGGGACCTGCGCCAATCACGGCGACGTCGGTTTTCACGGGTTCCGAAGGAGCCTCAGCGGCGTCATGCGACGCGGGGGCATCTGATGTGTTGGGCATAGCCTCTCCCGATGGATGAGAGTTAAATATGTGGTGCGAGTCTTAAGAGCTTTATAACAGGTTCACACTGGTATTTAAGGGAAAAAGATTGGGCCAAAGACATCGCTCACGCTATGATACGACACCATGAGTACAGACACCGAAACCGTCACCATTGAACTGGCCGGCCTGAAGGCGACGCACGCGTTGGCGGCGCGTTTGGCGCGGGTCGCCAAGATCGGCGACGTCATCGCCCTTTCGGGTGACTTGGGGGCGGGCAAAACCGAATTCGCCCGCGCCTTTATCCGCACCCTGACCGAGCCTGACGAAGATGTGCCCAGCCCAACGTTTACCCTGGTGCAAACCTACGAAGGCGCGCACTTCACCCTGTGCCATTTTGACCTCTATCGCTTGGACCATCCCGAAGACATTTTTGAATTGGGCATCGAAGACGCCTTAAGCGATGCCGTTTCGCTGATCGAATGGCCGGATCGCATGGGCACCTACATCCCCCGCGACCGCTTGGAAGTGCGCCTCACCGTCACCAAAGGGCGCAACCACCGCCAAGCTGAATTGATCCCGCACAGCACGGATTGGTCCGAACGGCTGAGAACCTGTGGACATGACTGATATGGACTTGAGCAAAAACAACCGCGCCCAGCGCATGGCCGCGTTTCTCACCGCTGCCGGGTGGGGTGATGCGAACTTAGCACCCATGTCTGCCGACGCGTCTTTTCGCCGGTACATCCGCCTCCACTTGGACGACCGGAGAACCTTGGTGATGGACGCCCCACCTGCCCACGAAGATGTGCGTCCGTTTGTCATGGTTGATGCGCATTTGCGCGGGTTGGGGTTCAGCGCGCCGGACATTCTCCGCGAAGACACCGAGAACGGTTTTTTGTTGCTGGAAGATTTTGGCGACGCGACGTTCACCAACCTGCTCAAAAACGGTGGCGATGAAGAAGCGCTTTACGCCCTGGCGACCGATGTTTTGATCGCCCTGCATGCCCTCGAATCCCAAACGGTGACGCCCGACTGGCTGCCGCCTTACAACGACCAACGGCTGCGCGACGAAGCCGTTTTGTTGCTCGATTGGTTCATGCCCGCCCAAGGTCTTGACGTTACCACCGAGGCCCGCAGCGCCTTTGAACGCATTTGGCTGGACCTGTTCGCCCATGTGCACGTCGGTCCACGCACCTTGGTTTTGCGCGATTTCCACGTGGACAACTTGATGCATTTGCCCGACCGTCCCGGCGTCAAAGCCTGCGGATTGCTGGATTTTCAAGACGCCTTGGCCGGACACCCGGCCTATGATGTGATGAGCCTGTTGCAAGACGCCCGGCGCGACATCGAGCCCACCCTCCAGGCACGCATGCTGGAACGCTACACCGACGCGCTCAACGTTCACGGCCAAGCGCGCACGGATTTTGACCGCGCTTACGCCATTTTGGCCGCCCAACGCCACGCCAAGGTCATCGGCATCTTCACCCGTTTGGACCGCCGCGACGGCAAGCCCCACTACCTCAAACACATTGCGCGGCTGTGGCGCTTGCTGGAACACGCCCTCACCCATCCGGCCTTGAGCGATATGAAAGCATGGATGGACGCCCACATTCCCGCCGCCCAACGCCGCGCCCCGGATGCTGCCTCATGACTCCATCGTCTGCTATGATTTTGGCTGCGGGGCTGGGCACACGCATGCGCCCGCTGACCGACACCCGCCCCAAGCCGTTGATTGAGGTGGCCGGAAGGACTCTCATCGATTGGGCCTTGGCGCGCATTGCGGACGCGGGGGTCGACCAAGTGGTCGTCAACGTGCATTACTTGGGTCATCAAATTGAGGCGCATCTCAAAGACCACACCCACCCCACCGTTCAGTTCGCCGCCGAAGACCCGGTTCTCGAAACCGGTGGCGGCATTGAAAATGCCCTGGGGTTGTTGGGCACGGAGCCCTTTTTTGCCTGCAATTCGGACGGACTGTGGTTGGACGGCACCAAAAACGCCCTGACCCGCTTGGCCGGGGCGTGGCAGGACGGGGCCATGGACGGGCTGTTGCTGCTTCATGATCCAGCTCGCGCCATGGGCTACGACGGCCCCGGCGACTTTACCATAGCTGACAATGGACTTTTGACCCGTCGTCAAACCCACCATCAAAACGATGATGCCAAGGCTTACGTTTTCACCGGCGTGCAATTGCTTCACCCGCGCCTGTTTGCGGGCGCGCCGGGCGGTGCCTATTCACTCAACGTGCTCTACAACCGTGCCTTGGCAACAAACCGTTTGTATGGACTGGTGCACGACGGGGAATGGTTTCACGTCGGCACGCCCGAAGCCCGCGATGACACCGAAGCGTGGCTGATCCAGAACCATCTGGGGGTGCGTTGATGAGCGGGGCCAAGGTTTACACCATCGCGCCCGACAAATCGTTTGTCGATGAACTGGCCACGGGCATTCTCGCCCAAGTCGGCACAGCCCCGGAAGCGTTGGCCCAGGTTAAGGTGTTGCTGCCGACGCGGCGGGCCTGTCGGGCCTTGCGCGACACGTTTTTGCGCGTATCCGACGGCGCACCCATGCTGTTGCCGCAGATGCTGCCGTTGGGCGATGTGGACGAAGAAGACCTGGCGCTGGAGCACGCGAACCTTTCGACTGCGGGCATCGACGACGCCCTGGCCTTGCCGCCCGCCATTTCCGCCACCAAGCGCATCGTTTTGCTGGCCCGCCTGGTCATGGCCAAAGATTCGGACACCACCCCCGACCAAGCCGTACGCTTGGCGGGCGAGTTGGCGCAACTGGTCGACCAAGTGCACACCGAAGGCTTGGACCTGAGCCGCTTGGCAGACTTGGTGGTGCGCGACGATTTGTCCAAGCACTGGCAAAAGACCGTCGATTTTTTAGAAATTCTCGGCACCTTGTGGCCCGCTTTGTTGGAGCAGATGGGCCACATCGACCCGGCCCAGCGGCGCGATGCATTGCTGCGTGCGCGCGCCAAAGCGTGGCACCTGAACCCACCGCAAACCCCGATCATCGCCGCCGGGTCCACCGGCACCATCCCCGCCACGGCGGAGCTGTTGAAGGTGGTTGCAAGTCTGCCCCAGGGTGCACTGGTTTTGCCGGGCTTGGACCAACACACTGACAATGACGTATGGGCAAACTTGGACGCCACCCATCCCCAATACGGCATGGCTCAGTTGCTGCACAAAATCGGTTTAACACGCGCCCAGGTTTTGCCCTGGAACACCGCCCCAGGCCAAGCCCCAGATCATACCCCAGCCTCCATTCATCCACGCACCGCTTTGCTGCACATGGCCCTGGCCCCCGCCGAAGCCACGCACCTGTGGCAAAGCGCCGCGCCCATTTCACCCCAAGCGCTTGAGGGCGTGGTGCGTCTGGACGCGCCCAGTCCACGCGAGGAAGCCACCGCCATCGCGCTGATTTTGCGCCGCACCTTGCAAACCCCGCACAAGACCGCCGCATTGATTACGCCGGACCGATCTTTGGCGCGCCGGGTTGCGGTTGAGCTGGGCCGCTGGGGCGTGGAGGTGGACGATTCCGCGGGCACCCCCTTGGACCAAACGCCGCCCGGAGCCTTTTTCAATCTGTTGGCCGACATGGCGGCGGGTGGGTTTCAGCCCATCGATTTGCTGGCGTGCCTCAAACACCCGCTCGCTTCAGGCGAAGCGATGGGTTTGGATGCGGCCGCTTTGCGCAGTGCCGTGCGCGCCCTGGAAATCGCCTTGCTGCGCGGCCCAAGACCGGGTGAAGGCTTAAAAGGCCTGGAAGATTTGCACCGGGTGTTTTTGCACGACGCGCGCGCCGCCCAGCGCTTTGCCCGTCACGGCTTGGCGCAAAAAGACATCCGCGCCGTCATCCAATTGCTGCGCGATCAAGTCGAGCCCTTCGCCCAGGCGTTGCAAAATCCTCAGGCCAACGCCGCCCAACTTTTGCGTCTGCACGCAGACGTCGCCGTCAAACTGTCCCAAGGCCTTGAGCGCAGCTTGTGGGCCTCTGAGGCGGGCGAAGCGCTGAGCGCCTTTGTCGCCGAGGCGTTTGAGGCTTTAGGTGCCCTCGACCCCTTACCCGGCGATTTGTATCCGGCCTTGATCCAAGCCCTGATGGCGGGCCGAGCGGTGCGTCCGCGTTATGCCCGCCATCCGCGTTTGTTCATTTGGGGTCCCTTGGAAGCGCGCCTGCAACACGCCGACCATGTGGTATTGGGCGGTCTGAACGAAGGCTCCTGGCCGCCCGAAACCGATGCCAGCCCGTGGATGAGCCGCCCCATGATGCGCCAGTTCGGCCTGCCCTTGCCGGAACGCCGCATCGGTCTCAGTGCGCATGATTTTGTCCAGGCGTTTAGCGCGTCAAAAATCTATTTGACCCGCTCAGAGCGCTCCGGCGGCAGCCCCCAGGTGCCGTCGCGTTGGCTGGTGCGGATGAAAACCCTGCTCGCCAACGACGACGCTTTGCGCGAACCCAATGATGAAAACTGGTTGGCGTGGGCCGAGGCCCTCACCCGCACCGACGGTCCGGCACAACCCATCAAGCCGCCGTGTCCGAAGCCGCCCGTGACGGCGCGGCCCAACCGCCTGTCGGTCACCCAAGTGGAAACCTGGATTCGCGACCCATACGCCATCTATGCGCGGAAAATTTTGCGCTTGGAGCCGCTGGACGACATCGAAGCCGACCCCGGCGCTGCAGATCGGGGCATCGTTGTGCACAAAGCCTTGGAACGCTTCATCAAGGCGCACATGGAGGCCCTGCCCGAAGACGATGCCAAAGCCGAGGCGGAACTGGTGGAGATCGGCAAACAGGTGTTTGACGAATACATCGCCAACCCCGGTGTGCGCGCCTTTTGGTGGCCGCGGTTTAAACGCATTGCGGCGTGGTTCATCGGCTTTGAACGCCAACGCCGGGCTGCGGGATTTGTCCCCGTCCTCATTGAACAAAGCGGACAGATTGACATCGATGGCCTGACCGGGCCGTTCACGCTGACGTGTCAAGCCGACCGCATCGACCGGGACGCCGCGGGTGGGCTTAGCCTCATTGATTACAAAACCGGCCAGCCGCCCAGCACGCCGCAGGTCGAATGCGGCCTCACCCCCCAATTGCCTTTGGAAGCGGTGATCGCCCAAGGTGGGGGGTTTCAAGATCTCAAAAGCAACGCCGATATTTCCGGCTTGCTGTACGTGCGCCTGTCCGGTGGACGGGTGGCGGGCGAGCAAAAGCCCATCAAGCTGGACGGCAACCAAGCCAGCCAAGACGCCTATGAACGGCTGGTGCAGATGGTCCACAAATATGGTGACGCCGAGACGCCCTACCTGTCACACCCCCGGCCCATGTTCCAAAGCCGCTTTGGTGATTTTAATCATCTGGCGCGGGTCAAGGAATGGTCTGCGGGTGGGGAAGCCGGGGGTGGCGACGATGGAGGCGACGCATGAGCGGCTTTAAACGCACCGCTGGTCAATACGCCGCCGCCCAGCCCGGCGGCTCCGTGTGGGTGTCGGCCAACGCCGGCACCGGCAAGACCCGGGTGTTGGTGGATCGCATCGCCCGGTTGCTGCTGGACGGTGCGCCACCACAAAAAATCTTGTGCCTGACGTTCACCAAAACGGCCGCCGCGGAAATGGCAGAGCGCATCAACACCCAGTTGGGCGCATGGGCGTTGATGGACGACCAAGCCTTGGGCGAAGACCTGCGCCTGTTGACCCAAGCCGAGCCCGACGAAGCCACCCGGCAAACCGCCCGGCGTTTGTTCGCCCGCGTGTTGGACGTGCCGGGGGGCCTGAAAATTCGCACCATCCATTCGTTTTGCGAAAGCCTCATTGCGCGGTTTCCCATCGAAGCGGGGGTCGCGCCGCATTTTTCCGTCATTGATGAACGCACCACCGCCGAGCTGTTATTTGAAGCGCGCGAACGCATGCTCGAACGCACCGTCATGGAGCCCACCGGTGCCTTGGCCCAAGCCATCGAAGCCATCGCCGAACACGTGGGCGAAGACGACTTCACAAGTCTGATGCAAAACCTCGCCAACAACCGCGCCAAGCTGGCCGACGCCCTCGATGATTTTGCCCGCCAAGGCGGCATCGGCCCCGCTGTCACGAAACTGGTGGGGCTTCAAGAAAATGAAACCTCAGTTGCGGCCATTGAAGCCGCCATCGATAGCGCCTTGGACGCAGACGCTTTACTGGTCGCAGCAGACGCCTTGAGCCGGGGGGCAAAAACCAGCCAAGACTTTGCCGTCAAACTGCGCGCCTACCTCAAAAACCCGGATCGCGCCCAGCACTTTCAAAGCGACTATGCGCCGTTGTTCGTCACCCAGGCGGGCGAAGCGCGCAAGAAGCTCATCACCAAGGGGGCGGAAGCGGCGGAGGACACTTTGGCCGCCGAGCAGACCCGCGTTTTGGCCGCGCTGGACAAGCTGAAAGCCCGCGCCACGGCGGACGCCACCGGGCATCTGTTGGTCGTCGGTCGCGCCATGCTGGATGGCTACGAGCGCCTCAAACGGGTGCGCGCGCATTTGGATTACGACGATCTGATCGACAAAGCCCGCGCCCTGTTGATGGTTGATGGCGGCGTCAGTTGGGTGCACTTCAAACTGGACGGCGGCATCGATCACATCTTGGTCGATGAAAGCCAAGACACCAGCCCCGCCCAGTGGGACATCGTCAAACGCATCGCGGCGGAATTTTATGCGGGCGCGGGGGTCCACGAAGACCACCAGGATTCGCCGCAAGCCAAACCGCGCACGGTGTTTGCGGTGGGCGACGAAAAGCAATCCATCTATTCGTTCCAAGGGGCCGATCCACACGAATTTGGCCGCATGCAGGCGCATTTTGAATCCCGCGTGAAAAACGCTGGCGGACAGTTTTCCGCCATACCCCTGATCACATCCTTTCGCACCACCCGCGCGGTGCTGCAAGTGGTCGACCGGGTGTTCGCCAACCCCGACGCCGCCGACGGCCTGACGTTTGCGGGCGAACGGGTAGCCCACGACTCCCACCGCCTCGGCGAAGCGGGTTTGGTCGAAGTGTGGCCCACCTTTAAACCGCTGGAAAAAGCAACGTCTGAGCCTTGGGACGTGCCTGTCGATTACGTCAGTGAAGAGCGCGCCGAAATGCGTTTGGCGCGCCAGATTGCCGACACGATAAAAGGGTGGATCGACACCAAAACCATGCTCACGTCCCAGGACCGTCCCATCCAGGCGGGCGACATTTTGATTTTGGTCCGCCGCCGGGCGCGTTTTGCCGAAGAAATGGTGCGCCAATTGAAAAGCCGCACGATTCCCGTTGCAGGGGCCGATCGTATGGTGCTGACGGAACAAATGGCGGTGATGGATTTACTGGCCGCGGGGCGTTTCTCGGTCCTGCCCGAAGACGATTTGAGCTTGGCCGAAGTTCTCAAAAGCCCCCTGGTGGGTCTCAGCGAAGACGAGCTGTTCACCCTAGCCCATCCCCGCCGCGGCAGCCTGTGGGCTGAACTCAAACACCGCCGGGGTGAGCTGCCCAGCTTCGCCCAGGCCCATAGCGTGCTGTCCAACTTGTTGGCGCGGGCCGACTTTATGCCGCCATATGAGTTTTATGCAGGCCTGTTGCGCGATGGTGGACGTCTGGCGTTGACGCGCCGTTTGGGTGTGGATGCCGAAGACCCGATTGATGAGTTCCTCAGCCTGGCGCTGGATTTTGAACGCACCCACACACCATCTTTGCAAGGTTTTTTGCATTGGCTCACCGCCAGCGCCCAACAAATCAAACGCGATATGGACGTGCAGGGCGATCGGGTGCGGGTGATGACCGTGCACGGGGCCAAGGGCCTGGAAGCGGGCATCGTCTTTTTGACCGACACCTGCACCAAACCCGATGGTCGCCAAGACGGACCTATTCAGTGGTTGGGCGGCAAAGAGTCCGATACCCCCTCTGGTGTTTTGTGGGCCCCGCACAAAGATGCCCGCTGCCAAGTGTTTCAAGACCAAACCGACGCGGAACGCTCCGAGCGCGAACGTGAATACCGCCGCCTGCTTTACGTCGCCATGACCCGCGCCAAGGACCGTTTGTACATTACGGGGTTTGAAGACAGCCGCGGGCGCGCAGAGGGGTGTTGGTACAATCTCATCCAACCCGTGGTCGCCGACGTCGGCCAAGAAATTCCCTTTGGCGATGATGAAACCGCTTGGCGTTATGAAACGCCCCAAGAGGTCGAACCGAAAAAAGCGGCCACAACCCAACCGGCGCGGGTGGACGTGCGCTTGCCCGACTGGGCCAATGCCCCGACCCCCTTGGAAGACAGCCCGCCCAAACCGCTGACGCCGTCGCGCCCCGAACCCGAAGCACCGCCCGCGTTGGGGCCCTTTGCCGGCGATCAGGTAGATCGTTTTAAACGCGGCTTGCTGGTGCACAAATTGCTGGAGATTCTGCCCAGCCTGGACCCATCCAAGCGCGCGTCGGCGGCCAAGGCGTGGCTGGCGCGCCCGGCCCATGACCTCGACCCGGCGCTGCAAGGCGATATTTTGACGGAAACCCTAGAGGTTTTGGAACATCCTGATTTTGCCCCGCTGTTTGGCCCTGACAGCTTGGCCGAGGTGAGCCTGTCCGGCGTCATCGAAGCCCAGGTGGTTTCGGCGCGCCTGGACCGTTTGCTGGTCCGCACTGAGGACGTTTTGGTGATTGATTACAAAACCAACCGCCCCGCACCCAAGGACCCGACCCTGGTGGCGCCGCAATACCTGGGACAAATGGCCGGCTACCGCACCCTGTTGGCGCGAATCTATCCCAACAAACAGATTCGCTGCCTGTTGCTGTGGACCGACGGTCCCCATGTGATGGAACTGCCGCCGGAGCCCCATGCCAAATGAGCCCCAAATTGAAGGCTTTTGCGCCCTTGGTCCATGTGTCCATTCTGGATTGCTTGACGCTTGGCCTTCGCCCACTTAGATTTGGGACAACGATTTAACCCTTCATGATTTTTCAGGATCCCATCACATGAAAGAGATCACCGACGACACTTTTGACGCCGAAGTCCTTCAATCGTCCACCCCCGTGCTGGTCGATTTCTGGGCCGAATGGTGCGGTCCGTGCAAGCAGATCGCCCCCGCGCTGGAAGCCATCTCTGAAGAATTGGGCGATCAGCTGGTCATCGCCAAGCTCAACATTGACAACAACCCCAAAGCGCCGACCAAATACGGCGTGCGTGGCATTCCGACCTTGATCATGTTCAAAAACGGCCAACCCGCCTCGGTCAAAATCGGGGCCTTGCCGAAGAACAAACTGCAAGAATGGATCCAAAGCTCGCTCTAATCCGCCCTTTGGATGGATGCAGAGCCTTCTTGTAAGCCCAAATAGAAATGGAGCCGCCCGCATGGGTTGGCTCCATTTTTTTAATTTGTTCCTCGACGCGGCGCGTGGAATCCGTCCCTCCCAAGGCAACACAAAGGGCGACACATCGTGCTGCCCTGGATTGCTTCACTTCGTTCGCAATGACGCACCGTCCATCATCAAAAAATGAATACATTTCTTAAATCGCGATCTGAGTTGATGACAAACAAAAGGGTGTCATGGCGAGAAGCGCAGCGACGAAGCCATCCAGGGCCAAATGCTGTGCTTAACCAAGTTTTTGTGTCCGGCATTTCCACGTCCGACGTCGAAGAGCCATTAATTTTCATCGTAGGGGATGGTTCTTTCCGGTGGGAATTTGACCGTCACCGTTGTTCCTGTTCCCAGTTCACTTGAAATTTCCAAATCCCCCCCATGAAGCCTCATGAGGGATTTGCAGAGGGTAAGGCCTAATCCAGTTCCCTCCTGAGGGGAATTGAAAGCATCGCCAATTTGTTCGAACGGCATGATGATCCGGCTCAGGTGTTCCTGAGCAATGCCCCGACCATTATCGGAAACCTTCACAACATGTCTTCCCTCGTCGTCCAACTCCGAAATAAAATCGACATGACCGCCTTCTTTGGTAAATTTGATGGCATTGCTCAGGAGGTTGATGAACACCTGCACGACCCGTCTTTCATCGCACAAGAGGTCAGGAAGATGATCTGAGACCTCGATAGACAAGGTTATGCCCTTTTTTTCAGCGAGAGGCCGGACGCGTTGGAAACTTGTTTCCATCATGATCCAAACCTCAATGGAGCGTTCGGTCAACTCCTCCTTTTTCGCTTCAATTTTCGAAATGTCCAAAATATCGTTAATCAAATTGAGCAAATGATTTCCACAATTGTATATATCGAGGGCATATTCTTCGTGTTTGGCATTGTTTAATTTTCCCAAGATACCCTTCGATAAAATTTCTGAATATCCAATGATCGCATTCAATGGCGTTCGCAGTTCATGGCTCATATTCGCCAGGAATACGGACTTCGCTTTGCTTGCAGCGTTCGCTTTCATCGAAGCATCCGAGAGTTCCCGCTCATGTATCTTGCGCGCCGTGCTCCATCTATCAAATTCGACAAATGTGATGCGAAAAGACACCGCCATCATGCCCCCGATCAAAACCACAAATCCGATCACAATGTAGAGACCGAGCGTGTGGCCCTTACTGACTTGACTCGAAATATTGCTGGAGATTTCCAGAACCCCCCGAACATCTCCCAGGCTCCAGTCTTTTTTAGGACTTAAGGGATGGCTGTTATGACAATCGACACACACTTGACTGGTCATTCTATCCGCCACGGCTAAGCGAACGGTTTCCTGGCCATTAACTTTTGTATGCTGAACATATGGGGTATCGGGGTTTGCCGTGAGCGCAAGCCAAGCCGCCTGACCATAAGCATCGAGCTGTCGATCTTTGCGGTTTTCAAAGGGAAAAGGGCTGTAAAATTTAAGTTGAACACGGCTGTCTTTGAGAAGGTCACCCATGTCATGGATCAAACTCGCGGGCAGCGGGATTGCATTCGCTATGGATTTATGTTCGTGGTGAACGATGAGGCCACCGCCGCCGTTGAGTACTTTATTGACAACATTATCGGTATAGTAGGTGCGCAGCATAAGGAAATTGCGCGCCACCTGATCGGCCGCAAGAGCAGCTTGCTCTTCAGCGCTCTTTTCAACGTAGTAGGGCACAAAAAACCACGCCAATACCGCAACAATGGCGACAATAAAGAACTGCATGGGGAGCAATTGCAAAGCGAGGTTTTTTGTTTTTTTGTCAACGATTTCTGACATCACACTCTACCATATTCCCCTATTTTGGATATCAGGCTTGAGTGCATCAACACAAAATGCCCGCGGAAACGCCGTGTTGCCCTGATCAATACTCAACTCAGCTTTCCGCAGTCCCGCAGCATTGTTTAAGAAATTTTTGGCATAGACCAAGATATTGAAATCATAAAAAACAGCCTCAGGCGCGACCCTATACCCGCGTATGCATAAGATGCATTGATACGGGTCAACTGTCGATCATCCAAATTACGCAGTCCATCACAGGTGACATGCGGCGAACACTGTTTATTTCTGTCGCTGATGGCGGTGTCCCGACCGACGCTGCCGCCGATCACCCCGCTACAACATCCTCTGCGTTGAAATACGGCAGATTATCGTGTGAGGAGCAGCCGAGCATGGCTATTCTTTCGGTGATTTTGATGGCTTTTTGGTATTTGCGTTCATTTTCGGCTGACGTGTGGGTTTTAAAGGCTGTGCCGCACAGGGAAATTCCATAGTGTGCGGGCAACGAGCGGATTTGTTTGCCGGCCAACATGCCATCCGCGATGAGCGACAGTTCAAAATCTTCTTGTTTTTTGATCCAGAATTTATGTTTCACAAGATAGGTGCGGATGAGCGTTTCTGTGGCGAGGGCAGCGTCCCAATACTCCGATTCCGAATGGGTCTCAGCGCCCGATACCTCGGCAAAAGCCATGCAGAAGGCGAGAAACACGCGCTCTTTGTCGGTGGCTGATTTCCACGCGGTGCCGCCCAGACTTTCCCAAACCGACAGGTTCATCTCACCGTAGACCTTGGGGGCCCGATCAAAGAACAGTCGATGCAAGCCACCTTCGTTCAAGGAGCTATCGAGCTTTTGCTCTTTGTAGATATCGGTTGCCGCGTAGGTGCCGCAGACCGGACAGGTGTCGTTTTCATAGGCATTTTTCCGGTAAATGTGCGAGCAGCGCGATTTGTTCGCCAAGACATTTTTGCACAGCAAATAGGTGTCGTGGACCTCTTCGCCGTCATGCTGCCGACCGATCCAATTGAAACGGTTCAAGTACTTCATGTGGGAACGCCGGGTGCTCCACAGGCTCCATTCCAATTTTTCCACCGGACCAAAAGTGCTCCAGTTGGAACTCACATCGATGACGATGCATTTGTCCTTGCCCGGTGCCGAGCGCAAACCTCGACCCACGGATTGCCCCCACAGCACCTTTGACAAGGTCGGACGCAGATGAACGATGATGTTGCAAAAGGGATTGTCCCAGCCCTCAGCGAGCACACCCACCGAGACCATGGCCTCAATGTCGCCGCGTTCGTGACGGGCCAAAAGTTTCATGCGCTCCTTGATGGATGTCCCTGCCGTAATGATCGCGGCTTTGATGCCGAATTCCTGGATTTTTTCCAAGGTGGCTTCCGCAACGCTGATGTCGGCGCAGAACCAGGCCGAAATCGGTTTGCCCGAAACCTTCAAACGCTCTTCGTTATAGCTCCAGGTCGCATAGTCGATCATCGAGGAGCGAATGATGGCCGGCGCCAGTTTGGTGACCGGAAAATCCCCCGAACTGATGTCGATGCCTTCCAGGTCCAGGTCATGGACAAAATGAGCCCGATAGACCGGCTGCACCAACACGCCTTCTTCAATCAAGTCTTCGATATTGGCGCAGTCGATGATGGCATCAAACGCTAGGTTCAACTGGTCACGCTGATCATTTGTAATGCGCTCTGGCGAAGCCGTCAGGCCGATGAAGTGGGCTTCGGGTTTCGCCTTTTCATTAAAGGTATCGATGATCCGTTTATAGGCGCGTCCATTGGGCGAAACCCGGTGCGCCTCATCGACAATGATGAGGTCGGCTTTGGTTATGGCGTCTGCCAACATCTCCTTTGCCCGCATATTGGTCGAGAGCAAAATATCGTAGCCTTCAAAGGCATGCCCCGTATCGGACGCCACCAACTTGCGCACCGCGTGCTTTCGGCTCAAGGCTTGTTCGAGTTGCTCTAACAGCACCAGGCGATGACACAGCACCACAATCTTCTGGTCCTTATAGAACCGCTCGACAATCTCGCTGGCGAGCACCGTTTTGCCCGCACCGGTGGGGGCTTTCAGGATAAATTTGCGGTGTTGACGGATGATCGACGGAAAGCTGTCGACGATCTTTTGTTGCCATTTTCTGAGATGCATTCAAAGCCTATCAAAGAAGGAAGGGCCGCACCCGCTGAAAGGGAGCACGGACAATGCGTGTGAGCTGTAAATGCAGCCCGATAGTGCATCGCTTGCGAAGCGGCAAACGACAAACGGACATCTTATACTGAAAAGCAGCCCCGATGCACAATACTGTTTCGCAGATGCGGTTTTACGGCTTTGATTGCCCAAGCACAGCGCTGATTTTTTCCACCACTTGCTTTAGGTCAATGGGTTTGGTCAGGTAGGCATCGAAGCCTGCGGCCAGTCCACGTTCGATATCGGCGCTAATGGCGTCGGCGCTGATGGCGATCACAGGGGTCGAGGCGATGCTTTTATTGGCTCGAATACGCTTTAACGCTTCAAATCCATCGATGCCCGGCAGATGAACGTCCATCAAGATCACATCGGGATGATGGACTTCGGCCATCTCCACGCCCAACTCGCCGGTGTGCGCGCTGATCAAATGGGCATCGTTGAGCATCGGAATCACGTGCTCCATTAAGCGCAGATTGTCGGGGTTGTCTTCGACATAAAGCACCTTGTGGTGACCGCTGGGCAACTGCGGCAAGCTGTTGCTGGTCCGATCCAAAATGGGCGTTTCCAACTCTGTTTCGACACTGGGCAGATCGACCCAAAATTTTGACCCCTTGCCCAGTTCACTTTCAAAGCCCAGCTTGCCGCCCATCAGCTGGGTCAACTTGCGCGATATGGTCAGGCCGATGCCGGTCCCTTCAATGTCGGTGCATTCCGCGCCCAAGCGCGAAAAGGGCTCAAACATTTCCTCTTGTTTGGCTTTGTCGATGCCGGGGCCGTCATCAATCACGCAACACCGCACCAAACCTTGCTCATCGTGTGTGATCAGCAATTCAACCGAACCGCCGTGCACATTGTACTTCACGGCATTGGACAGCAAATTCAACAGCACTTGGCGAAACCGCATGCGATCGGCGCAAACGCTGACCTGCCCCGGTGCGGGGATATCCGCGCTCAACTCCAACCCCCGACGGGCCGCCAACGGTGAAATATAGGCAATGCAATCTTCCGCGACTTCGTGAATATCCAGCGTTTCGACGCTCAAGTTCACCCGCCCCGCTTCGATGCGCGACAGATCCAAAACCTCGTTGATCAGTTCCAGCAAATGATTGCCCGCTTTGATGATTTGCTCAACATGATCGGCCTGAACGGGATGCAGGGGTACTTTTGGATTGTATTGCATCAGCTGCGCAAAACCCAAAACCGCGTTCATCGGCGTGCGCAATTCATGGCTCATGGACGACAAAAATTCGGTCTTGGCTTTGTTGGCATTTTCGGCTTGTTCTTTGGCGAGTTCCAGTTGCTCTTGTGTTTCTGCCCGTGCGCGGCGACTTTGTACTGCGTCGATCATCTGCGCCGCCGCCGTAATCACCGGTTCCAGCGCCGTCAGCAGTTCAATGTCATAGCCCTTGGCCCGATTTGCGAGGCAAAAAATACCCGCAATCTGATCCCCGATGTACAACGGAACACCCATGAAAGCCTTTATTTGTGGCCTCTCCTTCGGCAGACCTTCACAGCGAAGATTGAAATTCTTGTCATTTGAAAGAATCGGTTCCCCGCTCTTGACGATATAACCCAAAACGGTTTTTGGGTCCTGGCATTCTAGATTGAGCCCCCCTTGGTCCGTCACTAACGCCGCACTTCCACCTTGGTCTATGATCGCGAACACTTTGAGATGTGGCCCCCCCTCTTCAGGACCAACCAGTTCTCCGATAATGCCAAACGAACTGTCCGTCAGTTCGATGATGATCCGCAACATTTGATCAAAAATATCACGCGGTTCGCGGTTGGCGATGAACAAGCCCTGGACCTTGGACACTGCGTTGAGGACCGCTGTTTTTTGTCGCAGCATAACTTCCATTTTATGGGTTTCGCTATAATCGCTGCGAACTTCTTTGTTTTCTTGCGCCAGCTGTTCCAACACGGCGGCGTATTGTTCGCGCAACTCCAAACTTTGCACCAGTTCATCTCGATGGCGCTTCACAAAATAGACCGATAGCACCCACAACAGCGCCGCTGCGGTCGCAACGGCGCCATGCAAATCACCGCCAATTTGCACGCTGCGGGTTAAAAATAGTCCCATAACGGGAACGATAAAGGCCAGGAAAACAGATGGCACCGGATACAAATAGCTCATCGCGCCGGTGGTGATGATGACAAAGATCATCGCCAGAAACAATTGATGGTCGAGCGGAATTTCCGCCAAAAACACCCACGCCGCACCGCCCCACGCCAATCCTGTCAAGAATGCCGTCACCAACATGAGCAGCCACCAAGGCCGGATGTCTGCAGCGCTGGGCGCCGCCTCGGTAAACTTTGTGTTGGCCCAAATGCGCACGGCAAACACCAATGCCAAAGCCCCGCCCCACACCACCAACTGCACGGCTTCGACAACGTGCGACAACATATAAGCAAGAACAGCGGCGAGAACGACGTGAACGCTCACCGCAGATGCGGTTCCTTTATAAAGTGATGAAATCAGTTGAGCCTTAATTTCTGCGCACATCTCCCCCGTCGGAACCGTCATTGGGCCTCCTTCAACTTTGTTCAGACTTTTAAGCCCTGATTTTAACAAATCCCCCAACGCCAACATAGTTATTTTTACAATTTATTTTAGTATAATATAGCCCCGGTATATTACTCAATGACTCATGTATTGGCTTCATTTCGGGAGAGCAGACTTATACATAGCGTAATTCCAGTGGTCACCCTCCCGAGTCTATAATGCGGGGTCGCAAGTGCGAACAAGCGCCCCAATAGGCTAACAAGGAGAGTGACCATGGA
>JGI10211J34971_10000725_pt1 | contig 27455 bp, 25 predicted proteins | sample Etolagsediment_FD_34971 | JGI IMG/M metagenome (IMG submission 34971)
ATTTTCTTTGGTCAGAAGTTTCAACTATTATAGGGGCTTTTGTGCTTTATGTCATTGTTTTTACTCAGTGAACTTTAATTCTTTTCAACACCTTTTTGTAATCTTTTTGGAACTTAAGTAACTGGTCTACCAGCTTGGCGTGTATTTCCTTATGTTTGTCTGTCTCCTCATACCGGTGTTGAGCAAAGAACTCCTCTTCAGTTTTAAAATGGGTTGCGGTGTAGTCAATTAACTTGCCGAGTACACTGCCGACAGCATTCTGGGGAGCGTTGCTGTTCATTTTCTGGTGCAGCTCATTGATGAGGTTAACAAGAACTTTGTGTTGCTCGTCGATACTTTTAATGTCAAGGGCGAGTGATGGGCTCCAGCGTAGTAATGGACCGGAGGTGAAAACAGTCTGGCGCTGCTTGTGGCTGCCTGCTGTATCCCCAAGGTTGAATCGATTTGTTTCCCGACTGATGGTGTCTGCAATTTCTTTTAGATTTTCGGCACTTTCCTGTAGACGGAGACTTCCTTCCCGTGCCTCCTTTGACACCTGGCTGACAGCGACAATATCCCTGGCAATTTCGCCGGAAACCATGGATGCCTGGGAGACATTTTCGTTTACCTCGCTGATTCCATTTGCCGCATCATTTACATTTCCTGATATATCAGAGGCTGTGACAGACTGTTCTTCCACCGCGGAGGCTATTGTTGAGACTATATCGTTCACACTGTTTATCACTTTGCTGATTTCGCTGATCTCGGTCACTGTTTCATCGGTGGACGATTGGATTGATTCAATTTTATTTTTGATCTCACCGGTGGCTTTTGCTGTCTGTTTGGCAAGTTCTTTGATTTCATTGGCAACAACGGCAAACCCCTTGCCGGCTTCTCCGGCTCTCGCCGCTTCGATGGTAGCGTTGAGGGCCAGGAGGTTGGTTTGTTCTGAAATTTCGGTTATTACTTCGGTAACTTTGCTGATTTCCCTGGCTGCTGCACCAAGGGTGTTGACCTTTTCAGAGGAGCTTTTTGCGTAATTTACTGCCTCTCCTGTCATGGAGTTTGCACGTTCAGTATTTTCAGCAATTTCCTGGATAGCTGCAGACATTTCTTCCATGGCATTGGCCATCACATTTACGTTCTGAGCGGCCTGTTCACTGGCCATGGTTACTGTACCCATGTTGGCACTCATTTCCTCAGTGGCAGCTGCCACTGTGTCCGCTTTGGCGGCGGACTGTTCTGCTCCCCCTGTCAGGTCTTCAGCAGCCAGTGCAAGTTCTGTAGAGGTGGCGGTAAGAGCACGGCCTTCGGCTACGATATTGCCAATCAGGTTGCGGAGATTTACGGTCATATCCTGGAGTGCTGCCTGGAGACTACCGGGAACAGATTTTCCAGTTTCTTTGTCACTTAAATCACCACCAGCAATACGTCTTGCAAGCTGTACCATGGCCTCAGGTTCCCCTCCCAGAAGCTTGAGAATGGAATTGGCGTTGAGGAACAGGATCGTTATGAGCAGTGCAAAACCGACAATGGAGCCAATGGTAAAAAAGAGTTCGTGTTCGGGCACTTAAACTGTCGCTTGTTGCTGTGATGTCAGCAATAGTCTTTCCAGAGTTTTCAGTTATTTTATTTTTAACTTGAGTTATGACCTGCAGTAGTTCGTCACCGATAGCTTTGGAGTCTCTGCCAAGAATGGATTCAATCTGCTTAGTGTTTTGTGCAATCAGATCATTAAATTCCTGTTTTAATTCCTCAGCTTCTTCATGCGCCTGGGTCATATTAATGGCAAGGCTGACACTTCCGGCAAGGTCATTATTAGATTTGATTTCCTGGGTGAGAGTGAGAACGTTGGGATCATCCTGGCCTGCCTGAATGATTTTGGCGATGTCTGGTCGTCCTTCCGGGAGCAGAGATTTTAATTTTTCATTGGCCCTGTTTATATAGCGGGTGAGAGGGGTGCCATCTTTATCCCGGTAGAAGATAAAGAGTACATCGGGATTGCGATGGGCACTCCGTACATAGCTGTTTAGCGTAGCAAAGTCTTTGGATATGACGCTGTTTGTTGCAACAAGTGCCATAAGCTGAACCAGGTCGTTGCCACTTTGTCGGCGTATGGTACGGAGGCTTTGCTGTACTGAAATTGCAGTGTTGTCCAGCGCTTCGGTTGAAGAGGCAGTCAGAGTACGTGATGTCTCAGTCTGCATGGATTTAAGGTTACTGTCGAGATGTGATGACAGTGTGCTTAAGTCTTCACCGATAGTGTTTTGAATTGTCTCAAAGGAATCGACAACTTTTGTGTTGAGTTGGGTACTGCTGCTGTTCTGGCTGAGTACCGTGAAGATGATTGCGCTTCCTATCATGACGAGAAGGGCAATAGCAATTGGGGCAATAAGTTTAAAGCGGAAACTTTTTACCATGGAATTTTGCATTCTGATTCTCCTGACTGGTTTGTTTATAAATAATCACCATAAAAAGGGTATCACGAAGTGACAGAAGAATGAATTATTTTTTTGCGAAAAAAAAGAAACAATCAATTTAAGTAATTAATGAAGTTTTTGTATCAATTATATTGATATTTAATCCTATAACTACTGTCTTTACTGAATCATTTTCTTTTGACATAGAATCGTGAAACATATACAGTTTGTTATAGAGTTTGTGCAGTCTGCATATTGCCTGAGTTGGAAAAGCCCCCTTTGCAACTCAAGAATACTGCGGAGAACAATCGTTCATGATTCACCACAGGGGTATGTTGAAGGAGAAGACAATGGAAGACCAGGCAGGTAATATGGAATTGATTTCCGGGCTCAGCAGGCGCGGCTTTTTGAAGGGCTGCACCTTGGCTGCTGCCGCGCTCGGCCTCTCGGATGCTATGATTCCTAAATTACTGGAGGCGGCAGAGTCGGCGCAGCGACCGACGGTTATCTGGCTCCATTTTCAGGAATGTACAGGATGTACCGAGAGTCTCCTTCGAGGTTCCCACCCAGATATAGGGAGATTAATCTTAGACGTTATTTCACTTGATTACCATGAGACTGTAATGGTTCCGTCCGGTCATCAGGCAGAAAAAAGTCTTCACGATTCTGTGGAGAAAAATAAAGGTAAATTTGTTCTGGTGGTGGAGGGAGCAATTCCAACTGCGGATAATGGAAATTTCTGTAAAATTGCTGGCCGCACTGCCATGGATATTCTGGCTGAGGTCGGCCCCAAGGCAGCAGCGGTTATTTCACTTGGAACATGTGCTGCTTTTGGTGGTATTCAGGCAGCAGATCCCAATCCAACGGGCGCTAAGGGTGTGCAGGATCTTCTTTCCGGAGTTCCAATTGTCAATATCCCGGGTTGTCCTCCTAATCCGGTGACCTTTCTTGGCACGGTTCTTCATTACCTGACTTTCAAGCGTCTGCCCAATTGCGATAATCTTGGAAGACCTCTTTTTGCCTATGGTAGAAGAATTCATGATCATTGTGAGCGTCGTGCTCATTTTGACGAAGGTCGCTTTGCTGAAGAGTTTGGTGATTATGGGCACAAAAACGGCTACTGCCTCTATAAGGTTGGTTGCAAAGGGCCGGAAACGTTTTCCAATTGTCCGGCAGCCCGTTTTAATGATGTAGATGTCTGGCCTGTCTCCGTCGGTCATGGCTGCATCGGTTGCACTGAGCCAAATTTCTGGGATTCCATGACTCCTTTCTATGAAAGATTGCCACATGTTAAAATTCCTGGAACCGGGATTATAGCCGATGCTGACAGTGCAGGTAAGAAGATTCTCGGTGTGGCGGCGGCAGGTGCTGCAATTCATGCTGCGGTTGGAATCGGAAAGGCTAAGCTGAAGGGAAAAGATAAGGAATAACAATACAGGTACTGAGGAAAATCCAGGCTGAAGAGCGAAGGAAGAATTTGGACTTTCTGCTTTTAGCCTTCAGTTTCATAACCTGAGAATAAACATCGAGAGGACATAATGGCTCAGCGAATCACCATCGACCCCATAACCAGAATTGAGGGTCATTTACGAATAGATGCAGAAGTAGACGGAGGCCAGGTAACGAAAGCCTGGTCATCAGGTCAGATGTGGCGTGGTATTGAAACTATTCTCAAGGGACGGGATCCACGAGATGCCTGGCTTTTTACCCAGCGCATCTGTGGGGTGTGTACCACGGTGCATGCTCTGGCTTCGGTGCGGGCTGTGGAGAATGCTCTGAAGCTAGAGATTCCTTTGAATGCCCAGTATATCCGTAATATTGTAATGGCCATCCATGCACTACAGGATCATATCGTCCATTTTTATGTGCTCTCGGCACTTGATTGGGTGGATGTGGTTTCAGCTCTTTCCGCTGATCCGAAAAAGACAGCAGCGCTTGCTAATTCACTTTCCGAGTGGCCGAATAACAGCGCCAAGCGCTTTGCCGCCGTTCAGGGTAAGGTGAAAGCACTGGTTGAAAGTGGACAACTTGGCCCCTTTGCCAATGGCTATTGGGGACACCCCGCCATGAAGCTTCCACCCGAAGCAAATCTTATGGCGGTTTCTCATTATCTTGAGTCACTTGATTATCAAAGAAAGGCCACCCAGGCGCTGGGTATTATTTCAGGAAAAAACCCGCATATTCAGAATCTTTCCGTTGGCGGTGTCACCACCGCGTTGAATCCGGACAGTGATTCAGCTTTGAATATGGAACGTCTCTACTGGATTAAGCAGCTGATTCAAGAGGTTCGTGGGTTTATTCAGCAGGTTTACCTGCCCGATGTGGTTGCAGTTGGTGCCCTCTATAAAGACTGGCTTCCCTATGGAGCTGGAGTAACCAATTATCTGGCGGTACCGGATATGGTACTCAATGCCAAGGCCACGGAGTTTGATCTTCCCGGTGGAACCATCATGAATGGTGATTTGGGCACCGTAAAGGGCATCACCTCTTTTAATGATGATTATTTCCGGGATAATGTGGTGGAGAACATTGCCCATGCCTGGTACAAGGGAGACTGGTCTAAGCATCCCTATGAAGAGGATGATGTTCCCAGTTACACAGAATTTCAGGATGACGGAAAGTATTCCTGGATCAAGGCACCCCGTTTTCAGGGACAGCCCATGCAGGTTGGACCGCTTTCTCAGATGCTGGTTGGTTATGCACAGGGACACAAACCCATTATCGAAAACGTTAATAATGCATTATCACTGGTTTCAAGTGTGGCCGGGGTTGCCGTCGGGCCTGAAGTGCTGCACTCAACCCTTGGTCGTCATGTGGCCCGGGCGGTGCGTGCGTCCATGCTTGGTGATCTTGCCCTTAAGCACTGGGATCTGCTGGTTGATAATATTGGTAAAGGGGATCTTGAGATCTTTAACAAGCCGGTCTTCCCACAGGGTGAACAGCAGGGCTATGGTATCCATGAGGCTCCCCGTGGTGTTCTGTCGCACTGGGTTGTTATTCAGGACGGAAAAATTAAAAATTATCAGTGTGTTGTTCCCTCCACCTGGAATGCTGGTCCGCGTGATGAAAAAGGTGTTCCAGGACCCTACGAGGCATCTTTGCTCGGTAATCCTGTGGCTGATGCTGAAAAACCCCTTGAGGTTCTGCGTACCATTCACTCCTTTGATCCCTGTATCGCCTGTGCCGTGCATACAGTGGATGCAAATGGGGTGGAGTTATCAAAGGTGAAAGCATTATAAGGATGTGATTCCTTTTAATCTAGGGGGTTGTTATGAACTATGAAGTGAAGAATGTCTGGAGTGTTTTGCTCCGGCTGTATCATTGGGCCCTGGTCCTGTCCATTGTCGCTCTGGTGGTGACCGGATTTTATATAAATAATCCGTGGACAAATACGACCTTGGAAGGAAGCGTGTCATTTCCCATGGCCGTTATGCGTTATATTCACTTTGTGGCCGGGTATCTCTTTACTGCGGCAGTGCTGGTGAGACTGTTTTTGTTTGTCTTTGGTAACAAACAGGAACGAATCATGGACATCCTGCCCGTAACTCCAAGAAATCTAAAAAGCCTTGCTACAACAATTGGCTATTATAGCTACCTCAGTGAAAAGCATGACAACCGCCTGGGTCATAATACCCTGGCAGGGATTTTCTATCTTATCACCATTATAGCTGCCCTTTTTCAGCTGGTCAGTGGTTTTTATATGCTGTACCCCGAAGCCGGGTTCTGGCAGGGGATGGGAGGAACGCTTTTCGGATCTCAGCAGGAAGGGCGTTTTCTGCATCATTTGTTGATGTGGTATTTCATTCTCTTTGCCTTTGCCCACGTGTATATGGTGGTTTGGAATGACCTGAAGTCTCCGGAAGGACTTGTTTCTTCAATATTTACAGGAAAGAAGTTTAAGCGTAAGAATGCCTGAACCTGTCCTTCGAATGGAAATCATCGCCCTGGGTACTGTCCAGGGCGTTGGTTTCCGTCCCTTTGTATATCGTCTGGCTCGTAAATGGAACGTTACCGGCACCATCCTGAATACTGACCAGGGTGTTGTTATTGAGGTGGAAGGCAAAGAACCTTCCGTCCAGAGTTTTATCAATACGCTCAGTATGTCTCCTCCTCCACTGGCACGCATTACATCTTTGCACCAGCATCAGCATCATTCTTTAAAAGGGTTTAAAGAATTTTCCATCCTGAAAAGTATGTCGCTTCACAAGAGTCAGGCTTTAATCCCGGCAGATGTTGCTTTGTGCAAGGACTGTCTTGATGATATTCTTGATTCGCACAATAGACGATTCTCCTATCCTTTTACCAACTGCACCAACTGTGGACCACGTTTCACTATTGTAGAAACTATTCCCTACGATCGACTGGGTACCTCCATGAAGTCTTTCCCACTCTGTTCACAATGCAGAATGGAATATGAGGATCCCGGGAATCGGCGTTTTCATGCCCAGCCAAATGCATGTGCAGAATGCGGGCCACAGTTGTCCTATCACGCTGCGGACGGGAAAAAGCTTAAAGTCTTTTCTCCTTTGGAGGAAGTTGCTCGTTCCCTTAAACAGGGACAAATTGTGGCAATGCGCGGTTTAGGTGGTTTCCATCTGGTGGTGGATGCTGGTTCGGAAGAGGCTGTTACAAGGCTACGCAAACGCAAGGGAAGAAAGTCCAAGCCTCTCGCGGTAATGACAGCCAGTGTGGATGAAGTAAATCGATTTTGCATCTTGGACAATACTGCAGCGGAGCTTCTGCAGGGAGTGGAGCGTCCCATAGTTCTTTTACCTCGAAAAGAGTCTTGTCTGGCTGAGGCGGTTACACCGGGAATCGCAGAGATTGGAGTGATGCTCCCCTACACACCACTGCATCAGTTACTGTTTCTGCAGCCGGATTGTCCTCGCACTCTTGTTATGACCAGCGGTAATAGAAGTGGAGCACCCATTTTTACGGCAAATAAGGCAGCGGTGGAGGGACTTTGTGGGATTGCGGACTGTTTTCTGCTTCATAACAGGGAGATCGTGACGCGAGTTGATGATTCTGTTGCAAGAATCAGTCGTCGAGGAGTACAACTGTTGCGGCGTGCCCGTGGCTATGTTCCTGCGGCAACAGTTCTCCAACAAGAGTTTCCCTCCATTCTTGCCTGTGGTGGGGGGCTCAAGTCCACTTTTTGTCTCACCAGAGGCAGTGAGGCGTTTCTCAGCCAGCATATTGGGGATCTTTTTAATCTGGAATCATTGGATTTTTATAGAGAAAGCATATATCATTTCAAGAGACTCCTGCAGGTGGAACCGGAGGCCGTTGTTTGCGATTTACATCCCGATTATCTGAGCAGCCATTATGCAAAAGAGTTGAACCTGCCACTGTATAAGGTACAGCACCATCACGCTCATGCAGCGGCAGTATTAGCTGAACATGGAATAGAGGAAAAGGTTCTGGCCCTGGTTCTTGATGGGACTGGTCTGGGAGACGATAACAGCAGCTGGGGGGGCGAGGTACTCCTTGCTGATTGTCTCGATTATGAGCGAGTAGGGTCCTTGACACCCATGCTGCTCCCCGGAGGGGACGCTGCTGCCGAGGAACCATGGCGTATGGGTTTGTCTCTGCTGTTTAATCTGGGGCAAAATGAGCCAGAAATACAATTTGCAGAGAAGCAGAAACAACGAGCCCTGTGGCAGATGATGGAGCAGGGGTTTAACTGTCCTGTCACCACCAGTTGCGGCCGTTTTTTTGATGGCATTGCAGCACTTCTTGGTATCTGTTTACTGGCTGATTATGAAGGACAGGCTGCCATGGAACTCGAATCCCTTGCGTTGCGTGAAAAGGGAGGGCAGGATTTAGGTGGACTTCTTGAAAACTGTAGCTGGAAAGCAGCAACGATCTGCTCAGACAATCGATTGATACTGCAACAAGATACTTTGGTTCAGGAGGTGCTGAATCAACTGACGGATGGTAGGGCGGCAGCGACTATTGCACTTGACTTTCATCTCTGTTTTATCAGAAGTTTTTTTGATCTTTTATGTAAACTTGTTGAAAAAACAGGAATTTCACATATCGTCCTTGCTGGAGGGTGTATGCAGAATACACTTCTTCTTGAGGGACTTTTCATACTTCTGGAACAAAACAATTTTATCGTCCATACTGGGCAGCAGATCCCGGTGAATGACGGTGGAATAGCTTTGGGCCAGTCGATTATTGGAGGTTTACGTCATGTGTCTGGCTGTACCCATGAAAGTAATAGAAATTCAGGGTGATCCTGATGATTTTTTAAGCGGACAGATTGCGCTGGTTGATGCCGATGGCATCAGGAAAGAGACACGGCTTGATATTGTTGATCGCTGGCCGAATCTTGGTGATTACCTTATCATTCATGCAGGTTTTGCCATCCACACCCTTGATCCGCAGGAGGCAGAGACTAATATTCGTCTTATGCGGGAAATGGCTGAAAAAGTAGAAGCTGCCGAAGCAGTGGAAAAAAGAACATGAAGTATCTTGATGAATTTCGGGATCAGACCCTAGCCGAGCCCCTACTGAAAGAATTGCGAAGGAGCGTAACGAAACCTTTTCGGGTGATGGAGGTGTGCGGTACTCATACCATGTCCATTTTTCGTAGTGGTTTGCGGACATTACTTCCAGAAGGAATAGAGCTGATATCCGGGCCGGGTTGTCCGGTGTGTGTGACTTCTGCCTCCCATATTGATGCTATCCTGGCCATGGCTGAATTGCAGAATACGCGAATTGCACTCTTTGGCGACCTGTTTCGGGTTCCAGGCAGCAACGGCTTGTCCCTTGCCAATGCTTCTTCCCAGGGGGCAAAGGTTGACATCGTTTACTCACCCATGGATAGTCTGAATCTGGCTCGAAAATATCCCGAGGAACTGATTGTTTTTCTAGGTGTGGGATTTGAAACAACAACTCCCGGAATAGCCGCCACCATTCTGGCGGCAAAGAACAGTGCTCTTGATAATTTTGCAGTTTTCTCCACCCATAAGACCATGCCTCCACCGTTACTCGCTCTTCTAGATGACCCGGAGTTGCAGATAGATGGACTTCTTTGTCCCGGACATGTGAGCAGTATTATCGGGGCAGGGGCCTATCAGCCACTGGCTGATACATACAAACTTGCCTGTGTGGTCGGGGGGTTTGAACCGGCCGATATCCTCCAGGCGTTAATCCTGATGGCCAGACAAATTGCCAACGGTGAGGCTCGTGTGGAGAATGCTTACACTCGTGCTGTGCGCTGGGAAGAAAACAACAGGGCGCAGCAGATGGTCAGGGCCATTTTTAAAAGCGCTGATATGGAATGGCGTGGTCTTGGGGTTATTCCTGACAGTGGCCTGGCCATCCGGGAAGAGTACAGTCATTACGATGCGGAAAGACGCTTGAATATCAAGCTCACGCCAGCTACAGAGCCAAAAGGATGTCGTTGTGGGGAAATTCTGAAAGGAAAGGAAGTACCTTCTCAGTGTCCTCTCTATGGGAAACGTTGCACCCCTGGCAATCCTGTTGGTCCCTGCATGGTGTCCAGTGAAGGAACCTGTGCAGCTTTTTTTAAGTATACTCAATAATGGTTCATGAGTTCTTACTGACTCCAAATTTCTCAGACGTCCTCGCTGCGCTGTGGATTGTTTGAGAAGAAAGTACGGCGCAGGGCTGTCGAATTGGGTCGTATAATTATTATTAACTAAATAACTGCAGGTATATATGAATCCCGGAAATACGATCCTTCTGGATCATGGCAGTGGTGGCATTGCCAGTCAGGAGTTGATCTCTCAGATTTTTTTAAAACACTTGGATAACAGCATCCTTGCATCTTTGGAAGATAGTGCTGTAATGGAGAATCATCCAGGAAAAATTGCCTTCAGTACTGATAGTTATGTGGTTGATCCGATTTTCTTTCCAGGAGGCAATATCGGCACACTTGCTGTTCATGGCACCATTAATGATCTTGCCATGCGTGGAGCACGTCCGCTCTGTTTGAGTCTTGGTTTGATTTTGGAAGAGGGGTTCAAGCTTGATGATCTGGAGCGGGTTATTGTTTCCATTGCAGAGTGTGCAAAGTCCGCCGATGTTCCAATTGTTACTGGAGATACCAAGGTTGTTCCTCGAGGGAAATGTGATAAAATTTTTATTAATACTTCAGGGATTGGTAGTGTGGCAGATGGGGTAAACGTTTCGTCCACTATGGCAAAGGAGGGGGACCTTATCCTTCTCTCCGGTTCCATGGGAGATCATGGCATAACGATTATGACGAGGCGCGCAGGGATCAGCCTGGATGGGAATCTTGCCAGTGACTCTGCCGCACTGAACGAACTGGTTGCTCTGCTTCTCGATAAACTTCCTTCCGGGAGTCTTCACACCCTTCGTGATCCAACCCGTGGTGGGGTTGCGACATCGTTGAATGAAATTGCAGCAGCTGCCGGGCTTGCTGTTGAAATAGATGATCAGGCCATCCCGGTAAAACCTGAAGTGCGAGCTGCTTGCGAGATTATGGGGCTTGATCCACTGTATCTTGCCAATGAAGGGAAATGCCTTGCACTTGTTGCACCAGAACAGGCAGCGGAGGCGTTACAACTTATGCGTTCCACCGCTGTGGGTGTCGATGCTGCAATTATCGGCAGTTTACATGCTGGAAAAGCTGGACGGGTTGTGTTGCGGACAGCCATTGGCGGATCCAGAATCATTACTCCCCTTCATGGGGAGCCTCTTCCAAGAATTTGTTAAGGAAACTATATAATGGAAAGAAAGGTAAAAAATGCTGGGATATTAGGGATTGGCAATCTTCTGCTCTCCGATGAGAGTTTTGGCGTTCATGTGACTGAATTTCTCGAAGAACAGTATATCTTTCCAGCATCGGTGACTATTCTTGATGGCGGTACAGCTGGCATTTATATGGCTCCTTTTCTTGAAGAGCATGATCCTATTTTTGTGGTTGATGTGGTTAATCTTAAGGATGCCAAGCCCGGAACTCTCTGCACATTTACGGCCGAGGATGCTCGAAATGGATCCATGCAGCCCAGAATGTCACCGCACCAACTGGGTATTCTTGAGATTCTGGATATTTGCAGTTTGCGTGGTATAGAACCCGGGTGTGTTGAATTTTATTGTGTAGTTCCAGAAAGTCTGGCCACAGGGCTCGAAATGACGGAGGCAGTAGCTTCGAAAATTGAGAAGATTTCCGGTTTACTTGTGGAGCGTCTTCAGAAAATGGGACATGAAATACGTTTAAAAGAGAAAGAACATGCATGAGATGTCTCTAGTTCAGGGCTTGCTGGCTCAGCTCAATGAACTTGCACGGGAGCATGGAAAGGAAAAAGTGATCAGCGTCTCTATGGAGATTGGCCCCCTTTCCGGTGTGGTAATAGATTCATTTCAGTTTGGTTTTGATATTCTGGCTAAAGATGATGCGTTAACCAGAGAGGCTAAATTGATCATAGAAAGCCCGCCAGCCATATACAGGTGTTTCGGGTGCGGAAGAGAGGTAGAGGCGTTACAGAGGCCAGAGAGGTGTTCTGAATGCTCGGAGACTCTGTTTTCACCACAGGGCGGAGATGGCCTTATTCTCCGTCAGGTAGAGATGGAATAAAAAAAGGAACAGCGGTAAGTAAGCCGGTTAAACGACTTTCACGAAATTATTTTCACTATGCTAAAAGGAATATTATGTGTGATGCATGCGGATGTGATCTGAAACCTGAACATACTCACGACTCCAAGGTGGTCGAAGTTCACCAGAGTCTTCTTGCTGCTAATACTGCCATGGCGGTAAAGAACAGAGAACATATCGAAAAAATGGGCGCTGTAGCTATCAATATGATATCAAGCCCTGGTTCCGGAAAGACAACTCTTTTGGAAAAAACCATTGAAGCCATTGGCGATACGATTCGAATCGGAGTGATTGAGGGAGATATTGAAACAGACAGGGATGCGGAACGTATCAGGGCCAAAGGGGTTCCAGTTGTCCAGCTCACCACGGGTGGTGCCTGCCATCTGGATGCCGCTCAGGTTCATAAAGGTATGCATCTTTTGGAGAAAGAGGAGGGTGGTGCAGAACTTGATATCCTCTTTATAGAGAATGTCGGTAATCTGGTCTGTCCAGCTACCTTTGATCTTGGCGAACATCATCGTCTTGTTCTGGTGTCTGTCCCAGAGGGGCCCGATAAGCCGGCCAAATATCCAAAAGCATTCCATAGTTCCCAGGTTTTTATTATTTCAAAAACAGACCTGCTGCCCTATTTTGATTTCCCCGTCGAGGAGGCAAAAGCGGAGGCGCTGCAACTGAATCCCAATTTACAGGTTATGGCTCTTTCAGCAACCAGCGGTGAGGGGTTTGATCAATGGCTCGATTATTTGAGGGGTGTTTGTCGAAATCGTCAGTAAATATCGCTTTCATACTGAATATTCTCTTGTATTGCATGGATAAAATGAGCTATCGTGATGATACGTTGTGGTGGTTCTGTTAATCCTTGAAAGGAGAGAGAAATGCGGTATTTAACTATTGTTTCGCTGTTAGCGCTCTGTTTTATGCTCTATGTTGTTCCGTCCGTTGAGGCAAGGCCGGGTAAACGATATGATGAAAGCACCAAGATGTGTCGTATTTTGAATGACGGTGGGCAACTGGATTGGGAAAGTGATCACTGGGGGATTGGTGCTGCAAAATTTAGGGAAGTGTGCAAGAGTTGTCACACCCGGGATAATGACAAGGGTGCGCCATTTCTGTATATGGAATCATATGGCTCAAAGGGATGGAACAATGTGTTTTCCCAGCGTCGAAAAAAATGTGCGCGCGACGGCTCATGGGATGTTTTAAGTGCAGCAGAACTGCAGTTGGTAAATGACTACCTGTATCGGAACGCTAATGATACCTACGACCCGAACGATGCTGATAGCTGCGGTTGATGATACTTGAATCTCCCGGTCGGGAGAAGAGTTTGTCTGTGAAAAATCTTTGGTCGAGGATTACCTGACCAAAGATTTTTTTTACCCCTGGATGTGTTTTATATCGGCAAGAATTTTCCTGCCACCATGATCAAGAATATAGTTTCCTAAGCGTTCACCAATTGCCTCCGCCTGTTCCCTGGGGCCTCGCTCAGTTTTGACAAGGACTGTCCTGCCGTCAAGACTTGCCAGACCACCGCGCAGTATAAGCTCATTTCCATCAAGTACTGCAAGGCCGAATGCGGGAATTGAACAACCACCCTCCATTGTTCGCAGGTATGCCCGTTCTGCAAGAAGACAGGATTCAGAATCGGGGTTGTTCAGGCAAGCGCGGATTTTTTGACGTTTTTCAGGATTAATGTTTGTTGCTGACTCGATGGCAATACACCCCTGTCCAACCGGGGGGATAAACTTGTCAACTGAAAATATCTTCACTATCATATCTTCATATTCCATGCGCTTGACGCCAGCATAGGCAAGCATGAGTGCATCACAATCCCCTGCGTCCATTTTTTTTATTCTGGTTTGCAGATTTCCACGCATTTCCACGGTTTCAATATGGGGATAAAAATGTTTAAGCAGGGCAATCCGACGAACAGATGAAGTACCTATTCGGATGGTGTCAGCAGTATCGTTCAGATCAATATCTTTGTTACGAGAAACAAGGACATCGTTAGATTGCTCTCGGTCAGTAAATGCTATCAGTTCAAAATTTTCAGGGAGTATGGATTGCATGTCTTTGGCACTGTGGACGGCAATATCAGTAACTCCGCTTCTCAACTGGTCTTCAAGTTCTTCGGTGAAAACGCCTTTGCTGCCAATTTTTGCAATGGATACATCGAGGATCTTATCTCCCTTGGTCTCCATGGAACTGATATTTGTTTTTAAACCACTGTCTTGAAGCATTCCGGCAACAGTGTCTGTCTGCCACATTGCAAGTTTACTTTTTCGTGATCCTATATTTATTGTAGTCATAATACCTGTCCTGTTTTTATGTAAGTTGCAAACCTGCTCTGAAATAGGATTTTTCTTATGGACGCTATCTTACCATACTGAATAAAGAGAAAAAAGCTATGATTGCAAACTGTTTTTAAAACCGCTATCATTCCTTATGCGTTTCTTACTCTACAATATACGGTATGCAACCGGGCATGGATTCGGATACCATTTACCGTTACCATTTGCTGGATTTTTCAAAAAGACCAACGTTAATCTTGGAGAGATTGTCACATTTATTCGTTCCGTTGCTCCAGACGTCATCGCCCTGGTTGAGGTCGATTCCGGTTCCTATCGGTCACACAAGTCCTGTCAGGTTCGGTCCATCGCCCGGGCACTTGATCATTTCCATGTGGTGGAAACGAAATACGGTGGCGGTTCCCTGGCCAATAAGGTTCCGGTGCTCAATAAGCAGGGGAACGGGTTGCTCACAAACCAGAAAATTATCAAACATCATTTTCATTATTTTAAAGAAGGAGTGAAGCGTCTGGTTATTGAGGTAGAATTGGAGGAAGTTATCGTTTTTACGGTCCATCTCTCCCTGAAATATAAACACAGGCAGCAGCAGTTAGAACATTTACACCGTATTATTGCACAATGCGTAAAGCCGGTTATCGTCGCTGGAGATTTTAACACCTTTGGCGGTGATCGTGAGGTCCGGCTTTTTCTGGCTGCCACTGGCCTTGAAAATGCCAATCTCACGGGGGTACCTTCACATCCAAGTCATTCTCCGAAGCGTAACCTCGATTTTATCCTTCATAGTCCTGAAATAATAGCTTCAAATTTTTCAATCCCGGATATACGGCTCTCTGATCATGCACCCTTAATCTGTGATTTCAGCTTCCCCGGAGACCATTGAGGGTGCCAATGGAAGACATACTTCAAAACAGGATCCTTCCCTGATTGCGCTCCTAACCGTCACTTTTCCCCCATGGGCCTCTACCACTGCTTTGACATAATTTAATCCCAGGCCCAGACCCTGCCTGGTTCGACTCCGATCTCCACGGTATAGACGATCCCATATGCGTCTGGTTTCACTTTCAGAAATTCCCATACCATCGTCACAAAATTGGACAACGGCGTTTGTGCCTACTCTTTTGGCATTGATTGTAACGCTCCCGGATTCGTGTCCATACTTGATCGCGTTGTCGAGAAGGTTGGCCCAAACCTGACTGATGCGTGTCCTGTCGGCGAAAATAAAAATATTTCTATCACTGCTGGTACAGGAAACGGTGATCTGCTCCTCTTCTGCCACGTATTGATAGAGCCCCATAACATCATCGAGCATTTCCATGAGATTGATTTTCTGCGGAAAGAGACGTATGGTGCCGGCCTCGGCTTCTGCCACACTCATCATAATTTTGAGCATAGAGAGGACTCTTTCTGATTCTTCGAGGCAATCAGAGAGGGCACTGCGGTAGAGTTCCGGGTCATCTTTATCAGATTGTAGCGCATATTCAGCAACGGCTCGCAGTCTTGTCATGGGAGTTCTCAAGTCATGAGCCACATTATCCAGTGAAGATTGCATTTCGGTTATAAGCTGCCGGTTTTGGGAAAAGATCTGTTCGAGGAGGTAATATGTGCTTCTGAGATCCTGGGGATGATGCGTGTTTCTCAAGAGAGATCCATCCTTTTGCTTTAGAGCATGTTTGATGTCTGTGTTCAGTATTTTTAAAGGTTTTAACACTAGAGCTCTAAAGATGAAAGCCAGGAAGAGAGAAGGGAAGGCAGCGAGAAGAACTACAAGATATGAGGTAGATACGCTCTGCCTATAGACGACCAGTCCTGTGGTTTTGTCATTTTTGGCAGCTTGAACCATACTTCCATCCGGAAGTTTTTTGGAAACCAAAATCCAATCACCGTTTTTTTCGGGATGGTAGATGTCAACCCATGCTCCCTCGGCCAGTGGATCAAGATCCACGAATCCATTGAAGGCAATGGCATTACTTGCAGTGATAAAGACTTGATCCTCACCCCTGGTAATATGAAGGTAATCTATAGTGTCTGGGAGATTGCCATGCAGGTTGTGTGGCAAATTTGGAGAAGAACCTTTTTTGTTGAGGTAGAGGTCAAGGGCAGATCGAAGATCAGTTATTCGTTGCCGTTGTATGTTGTTTTTAAGAATAAGATTGTAAAAACCAAAACAGATTGCGACAAAGAGCCACAGGATTAGGGAAAATACTAGGATTATCCGTTGTTTAGAGTGTAGAATTCCACAACTACTCGTCACGAAGGACATAGCCCATACCTCGTACTGTATGTATGCATTTTTTTGTGTGATTTTTGTCTATGCTGTTACGCAGGCGACAGACAAGGACATCAATAACATTGGTTTGAGGATCGAAACTATAGTCGTAAATATGTTCAAGGATAGAAGTTTTAGATAGAACACGCCCTGGATTGCGCATCATCAGCTCAAGTAGTGCATATTCTTTAGCAGGGAGTTCGATTTTAGTGTTTTTTCGTTTGACTTCACGTTTAAGGGGGTCAAGTTGCAGCTCTCCGACGGTAATTACACCAGATTCAACATTTTTCTGGCCTCTGCGTAGCAATGCCTGAATACGGGCAAGCAACTCGTTAAAGGAAAAAGGTTTGATCATATAGTCATCTCCTCCACGCTGCAGCCCTTCAATGCGGTCATCCACAGATTGTCTTGCGCTCAGGATAAGAAACGGTGTTTCAATTCCCTTATTTCTCAGTTCTTCAATAAGGCTGAGTCCGTCAAGGCCGGGCAGCATGATATCGATGACAGCAGCTCCATACGGTTCTGTCAGTGCGAGTGAGAGGCCATCTGTCCCGGAATGGCATATATCCACACTGAAGCCAGCCTCCTGAAGCCCTTTTTGGAGGAAGGATGCTATCTTTTTGTCATCTTCAACTACGAGGAGGCGCATAATGAAGTTTGCCGGGAGTAAGTTTTTATTGAAGGCAAATCACAGTGGCACAGCGACCGGTTTGGCCATTGCCATTGCGACGGGCTCGGCGATAGGAAAAATAATTGGTTGAACATGAGGTGCACTGACCAGCTATTTCGATATTGTGTTCATGTAGGCCGGAAGCTCTAAGCTGCATTTTGGAGATCTGCCAGAAGTCAAAATAATTCTTTTTTATCTGGAAGGCAAGAAAGGAGGGGGGGAGTTCGGTTGTATGGTTGATAAATTCTGCGCAGCAGGAACCAAGAGCGGGGCTGATGTATGCCTGAAGATCGTCTGGAGAGGTTCCGTAGTGCTCCTGCATTGCCAGGATGGTCTTGGCTGTAATATTTAAGACACTGCCTTTCCAGCCATTATGAATGGCAGCAATAGCAGAGTGGGTCGGATCAAAGAGCGTTATCGCCTGACAATCTGCCTGTTGTATCATAAGACCAATTCCCGGGATATTTGTCATCAATGCATCATAGCCTTCAACTTCGACATCATCATATAAGGGAGTGTCTCCAGGGAAGATCATATCTCCGTGAATCTGCCTGGCAGAGAGAATATAAGGTATGGAGAGTTCCTTCTTGAGGCTCTTGCGATTGTCTGCAACAGAGAGAGGATCGTCACCAACGCTGTAGCTGATATTACGGGAATGGAATGGAGGGAGACTGACCCCATTGTGTCGATCGGTACTGGCTATGATGACTGTGTTTCCTGCTCTCTGGATAATCATAAATAGTCACAGTGAAACAATAAAAAAAAAGGGGGAAGACTCCATATGGAATCTTCCCCCTTGCTTTACTGCAGATTATACGGGTAGAACGATCTAGAAGTATGCTTCGAAGGTCAGGTAAACCTGGTCAGCGGACTCAACAGGATCAAGTCCCATCATTCCAAGTGCCATTACATCAGCGGCATCACTCAGATCATATGGCTTCATGTTCCAATCCATTGAACCAGAGTAGTCATACTCGTAACGCTGGTAACCAAAACGGATAAAGGTCTTGGCGTACTTGGAGATAGCCTCTCCTGTGGGGAGATCGTAGATGCCATAAACTTCATAGACATTACCACGGGCTGCAAGTTTAGACTGATACAGATCGTCATGACCACCGGTCATAGCAATCCAGTGCTCAGAACCCCAGTTCCATTCAAGACCAAGTTTCAGACCAATTTCATCGATGTCATAGCGAGCACCAACGAAAGTTGAATAACCATTTTCGCTCTCGGTATTAGGACCGGTCATGCCCATCATCATACCAACATAGTCATTAAACATTCCGCTTGAGTCAGGATCGGTCTGAGACCAACCCGCAGAAGCAAAAATATTTACAGGACCGAATTTATCCTGATAGACACCGGAAGTGTGGAGGATGTTACCAACATTAACACGGGGACCAAAACCACCCTGATCCTGTGGGAGACCTGCCATCTGGTCGATGACTGGATCCTGGAACTGAGGATAGTTGAAGACGTTCATTGCCAGGAAAGACTGGAGGTTGAGGAAACGATTACCCTTTTTCATAACATCCCAGCTAAAACCAGCAAAGTCCATGTCATCCATATTATTTACTGTATCTAACTGGATTCCATCTTCAAAGCCACGTCCATAACAGAAGCGGATACGACCTGTTCCCATTGCTTCAGAACCCCAGCGATAGGCGTAGCCCATTGAGATTCCGTCAAATGGCCAGTCCATATAGGACACAGGGGTAGCCATACGCTCATCGGCACCCATACGAACCTGTGCAGGGGGACCATCGGTGGTAGGACGACGACCAATGGAGAACCAGATGGGTACTCCGCCGATGTTGTTCCAGTTAACGAATGCCCGGTCAACACGGAGGGCATTGTCTGAAGGAGTACGGGTAGAGTTGCCATCCCAGTTGGGGAAAATCTGGCCGTTACCATTGGAGCCAGAGCCGTAAATGTTACCCTGAGTACCCCAGGCTTTGTACATGGCAAGGCGTGCTTTAAACTCTACGTTTTCTGTAGCTTTAACACGCATGTTAAGACGAAAACGATTGGTCCAAGAAGTATCGTTACTGACATCTGCTCCTGATGCATTAGTCGCAGTGTAGTAATCCAGGCGAGAGCGGAAGTCGCCGTAGAATTTAATGCGGGCTGCGAGATCCCAAGATTCGGAACGATCCTCAAGATCACCAACGGTGCCAGCCAGATCATCAAAATCATCCCGACTTACTCCATTACCTTCTGCCATCTGAGCTTTCAGTTGGTCTAACTGCATGCTCAACTCTTCGATTTTTCGTTCCAGATCATTGGCTTTTGCTCCACCACTTGCAGAAGCTACTGCAGGGAGTGCGATAAGACCAGCAAGAGCCAACATGGAAAATTTTTTCACCATCTTGATATCTCCTTCCTCTTTAAATTGTTACGATCCGACCCTCCTGAAAAGCCAGACCCGATGTCTGATATGTCGCTTACAGAAAAAAAAAGCAAACATAAGCCAGACGTTCAGTTTCACATCGTCCTACATATTATTGTTATGATAGTTTCAATGTGTACAAATTTTTTTACTTCAATTTGTTGTACTATCGTATTTTACCTTCGGTGTCAACTAAATACACCTATTTTCTTGATAGTTCATAATATTTTTTTTTATTTCTCTCTGGAGTTGTAAGTATTGCTGCTGCAACATGTTGCATGGGGATGGGGTTTTCAGGAAAACCATGCCATCACAGGGATTTGCTCAGTATTATTTTTTTTACTCCGTGCTGGGTTGTGCTTCCGTGTACCGAGAAGTGAAAACAACGCTGGTACCAATCAGCCATTTGTCTGGTGACCAACCAGATGCCAGCGAGTTGATGCTGGTTGGTCCAGTCTTCACATCGTTCAACAATTTTCGAGGCAACACCCTGGTTTCTGAACTCAGGAAGGACCATAAGTCCGGTAACAGAGGCATAGTTTTTGAAAAGCTGAATTGTTGTTTTATCAGAGTTTTCAGGTGCTGGAGAGTTCTTTATTATGGTGCTGAATGCAATAAAGGAGTTTTGATACCTGGCAAGGAAAAGAGCACGATCGGGTTTGGTGGCGTAGCGTTGCATCTTGTCGAGAAAAACATGAATAAAATCGGGATTCATGTCTCTGTTAAGATCAGAAAAAGCCCTGTCCACATCACTCAAAGTTGCTAATATAATTTGGCAGGCTGGATGGGATCCTGAGGGATCAAAGTTCATCGAGGATAGTTGTTTTTTTTAGCACATATTCCTCTTCAGAAATAAGTTTCTGTTTACGGAGGAGGTCCAGAATCTGGAGTCGCTGCTCAATGGATTTAGGTGTTGTTATGGAGGGAGAAGAGGCTTCAACTGTGGTTTTTGTTTCACGTACCGGAAGTGCACGCAGGGATATGGATATTACCTGTTCCATCCAGGCACACTTGCCCGCTTTGAAATTGCAAAATGCTCCTTTACTGTCATCTGTTTCGGAGGCCCATACCAGGCTGCTGGAAAGATTGATTATTTCTCCGCTCGGCCCTATTTTGGATTTAATAAGCTCCTGGAGTTCAGCCGTTTTAGGCATACGCCAGTCATTGAAACCTCCCCCTTCATAAGCTTCGCAATACGCTACCGCTTCCTGGTGGGTCAGGTTTTCTCTGTTATCAGTGGTTGCCCACATAAGATCTGTTGTTTTGTCCAGTGCTGTTTCAGTGTTTGTCGTAAACTGTTCAGTTTTGACTCCGTCTGCGCACCCTGAAAGCAGTATGAAACAGAGGATAACTAGCCATGTATGCATTGAAATTCTCCCTGGAGTTAAAGACTCAATAATAGACACGAGTGTAGTACAGAGACGTTTGCAATGCCAAGCAAATTTATATCGAGACAGAATAAAACCGAATTATACCATATTACCAGTTTCGCCATCACTTTTTTGTATCCGCTTGAGTTGATCTTCAAGGTCAGCAATTTCAGTGTGCCAGTATTCAGAAGAACCAAATCCTGGAACAATAGGCGTTGCCCCATCGGCAATAAATTGGTGGGTCAGCCAGGCGATATAGTGGAGAAAACGCATGGCACGCAGGGGCTCAACCAGGCGCAGAGTGCGTCTGTCAAAATGATGAAAGGTTTCATACCCCTCAAGGAAGAGATCAATTTCAAAAAGTGATTCCCGTGGGGTACCAGGCAGCAGCATCCAGAGATCCTGGATAGCAGGTCCCATGACCATATCATCAAGATCGATAAGAAAAAATGATTCTCCCGGGCGGTAGATGATGTTGGAAAAATGGCAATCCCCATGGATTCTTCCCAGTGCTACACCCTCAAACATCGGTTTTATCTCAGAGAGTATCTCGCTGCAAATTGCGCTAAATCTGGATGCAACTGGAGCCTGTTTGATGACGCCACTTTTCAGGATAAAGGCAATCTGGTCCGTGGTTGATTGGCCTGGAAGCATAGTAATTCTATTATTTGCCGGATGAATAGCACCCACGGCATGACTGCGTCCTATGAGGCGACCTATTTCCAACCATTGATCTTCAGTAAATTCATCATAACTGCGTCCGCCACAGCGAGGAAAGACACTGAAGTAGAGATTTTCCTTGTGTACTCCCAAGGTTTCGCCATTGCTCAGAATCAGCGGAGGAATTACAGGGATTTCCTGCTTATGGAGCTCAAGAAGAAAATCGTGTTCATCCTGGATAGCAGTCTTTGACCAGCGCCCGGGTCTGTAGAATTTTATTACCAGTCCTTTACCATCCACACCTTGAAGCTCAAAAACACGGTTTATGTAGCTGTTGAGTTGCCTGCAGATATTGCTACAGCGGATATCAAGAGCACTTTCCACAAGGTTAAGTACTGTATCCGGGCCAAGTTCCGGGAATGAGTCCGGATGGTGGGTGCTGTTAAGGGAAGGCATGGTTTGTTGTTTCCATAAAACTATTTTGATCAGGACCTTGTATCAGTCCAGTCATTGTTTATCAGTGGTAGCACTGTATTTCATTGGTTGAATTATGTAGAGAATACCATACATCCGGCAGCAGGTCTTGATTTCATTCTGTCTTAAGAGCAGAATGATTAAAGGCCGTCGTAAGCAGGTTGGAGCCATGTGAAAAGGTATTTTGAGATGGTATCCTTGAAAAGTACCGCTGTACCTCGGATTCAGAAACAGTTGTTCCCTGTGTACCTTTAAAGTAAAGTTATAGAAAGAGGATACTCTGCTTTTTCTGGTGAAACGATTTTCAATATTATGGTGAAGAAACTATGAAGGATGTCGATAAGGTTGCCTGGGAGTCTGACCTTTCCCGTCTTGAGAATGCTCGGCAGGAGTTACGAGATGCTGTTGTTCCAGTACTTCCGCAAAACGATGAACCGCTTTGTATTAATCCCACGTTGACTGTTCTGGCAATGGACTGGAAGCACCTCTGCGGAGTTTTGTACGACAGAAAAAAGGCCCCTCTTCCGGAACGGGGCAAGGAATTTATTCTTCTCTATAAGAGACCGGGGGATGGTGCAATACACGTAGCCCCTGCAACGGACATGCAGCTTCTTGCTCTGAAAATGCTGGTTGAGAATCTTGATCGTCACACAGTGGCCAAAGAAGCGGATGTTGATATAGGAAAGGTTGATGCTGTAATTGAGGAGGCCTGTAAACAGGGAGTTCTGTTGTCATCTCCGTCAAAACTTGTGCGACCGGGAACCCATTATCCGGACGCGGGGGCGGATGGTTGGCAGCGCCACCTTCAGTCTGATTATTTCACCCTCCAGTGGCATGTAACTCAGGCCTGTGATCTTCATTGTAAGCACTGTTATGACCGCTCAACCATTTCCCCGTTGACGCTGGATCAGGGAGTAACGATTCTTGATCAGTTCCGGGACTTTGTTCTTGAACAGAGGGTGCATGGTCAGGTGACTTTTACCGGTGGTAATCCTCTTCTTTATGCTCATTTTCAAGAACTGTACCGAGAGGCAGCAAAACGTAATTTTACCATTGCAATTCTTGGCAACCCTACGACCAGGGAAGTTATTGAATCTTTACAGAATATTCAGCCTCTCTCCTTTTATCAGGTGAGTCTCGAGGGATTGTTAGAGCACAACGATTCCATCAGAGGGACGGGGCATTTCGAACGAATTATGGAATTTTTGAAGATTTTGGATGATCTCTCCATCTATTCCATGGTGATGTTGACCTTAACCCGTGAAAATATGGGTCAGGTACTGGAGCTTGCTGAAATTCTTCGTGGGAAGGTTAACCTCTTCACATTTAACCGTCTTTCCCAGACCGGAGAAGGTGCTGCACTTGCTACTGTGGACAAGGACGAGTATCGGAAGTTCCTGGAGGAGTATCTTGAGGCAGCAAAATCGAATCCAACGATGGCCCTGAAGGATAATCTGATTAATATTATCAGATCCGATCGCAAGGAGAAACCATTTGGAGGCTGCACTGGTTTTGGCTGCGGTGCCGCTTTCAATTTCTGTTCTCTTTTGCCGAACGGAGACATGCATGCCTGCCGTAAGTTTCAGTCCCCCATGGGGAATGTCCTGGAATCATCATTACTCGAGTTGTATCGATCAAAAGTGGCAGAACAATACCGGACAGGGCCTTCGGAATGTAGAGGCTGCAAGATTCGTCCTGTTTGCGGTGGTTGTCAGGCTGTTATCCAGTCGAGTGGTCTGGATGTAAGGTTCAATAGAGACCCTTACTGTTTCGTAGATGATTGAGCGCGTACAAGTATTAATTCCGCCACAATGGATACCGCTACTTCAGCAGGTGTTCTGGAAGATATGGGGATACCGATGGGGGCGTAAATACGGTCTGTAGCAGTCTGCCACAGGTTCTTTTTTGTAAGGATTTCTTTAAAGGAGGCGATCTTCTTCTTACTTCCCATCACCCCAATATAGAGCGCTGGAGATTGAATAGCCTGTTCAAGAACGGCTAGATCGCCTGCATGGTCTGGTCCTGCGATGATTATAAAGTCTTTGGGGGTTGTTATCTTTCTGGCCAGAAACTGAGTGCCCTGTTGAAGGGAAAGGCTGCAGTTCTCAGGAAAGAACTCTGGCTGCATAAGTTCCCGACGTGGATCAACAATGGTTATCCGAAAACCATTTCTATCAGCCACCCAGGCAACTTCTCTTGCCACGTGACCCGCTCCCATAAGAAACAACCTGCAGGCATCATTCCGGGTGAGTTCTTTTTTCCAGAATGCAGCTGCATCGGCTTTGCCAAAATCAATCTTTTCCAACCGGATTTGCAGTGTTCCGCCGCATGACGGGAGCGTTCCTGGAAGAATGGATTTTATTTCAATACGTTGTTCATCTGTTGTGAGAGTTGCACAGGCATCAAGAATCTGCTGTTCATTACTGCCACCACCTATGGTGCCGGTAATAAGTTGTCCCGCAGCCCAGAGGAGTCTGTCGCCAGGTCTTGCGGGACCACGGCCATCCGATGCAATAACGGTGGCAAGTACTGTACGGGTTTTATTTTTACAGAGACTGTTGAAGACATTTTCATCAATCATGATGAAAATGTCTTAATAGATATCGTCAAATATGTCAATAATCTCAGTTATTAGTGGCAGACGGGGGTTTGTTGTGGTGGAATGGTCTGTAAATGCCTGTTCCGCCATCTGTTCAGTTATTCCCAGATATTCCTTCTGACTGATATTGTATTCACGGATTGTACATGGCAGATGCAGGTCCCGCTGCATACGGCTGATGGCTTTCACCAGGGAATCAACGCCCTGTTCAGGACTTTTACAGGCAAGTCCCAGGCTTTTGGCAATTTCCTGATAGCGCTCATGAGCGATATACCTGCTCCCGGGCATGAGGGGGTTAAAACGACTGGGGTCTTCCACTCCATTGTAGCGAACAATACGGGGAAGCAAGAGGCTGTGTGCCTGGCCATGAGTCAGGTTGAATGCCGAACTGAGAGAGTGGGCCATGGCGTGGGCAAGTCCCGGTTTTGCATTTCCGGTGGCCATCCCGGCCATGGTAGCAGCGTTGTAGAGTTTTTCTCTGGTACTGATCTGATTGCGGGTAACAGCCGTTGGCAGGTAATCAAAGATTATCAGGATGGCTTTTATGGCCATGGAGTCGGAGTAGTCCGACGCCAGAGGAGAAACATAGGCTTCAAGAGCATGGCTGAGAATCGTCATACCGGTAATCGCCATCTCTTTAGCACTTAGAGGGGTGGAAAAATCAGAGTCAATAAGGGTGGTGTCAGGGAGCAGCTCACATGAGTGAATNTTTTGGCGTTTTTCCAGGCGATTATCAAAAATGGTAATCAAGGCGTTTATTTTAAAACCGGCTCGTGGTGTGGTTGGCATGGCAATGAGAGAAACCCGGCGTTGTGGCGGATTTGAAAGAGATCCGGAGGCGTCCGTGTGCTCTTGATTTGGGGAGGAGTATGGCAGTGAGTTGTCAGGTCGCTGGTAAAAATAACGTATGGCCTTTGCTGTGTCGATGGTCACCCCATTACCAATGGCAAGGATTGCGGTTGGCCGAAACCTGTTCATGCACTGTATTCCTTCCTCGATGGAGGAAACTGTGACCACGCGATTGGTTTTGCAGAAAAACTCTGTTTGAACCGGATACTTCTGAACGCTTAAGTGATTAAGAACAGAGTCAATATGGTCACTTTCAAGAAGTTCTTTTTCAGTTACAATAAGGGTTCGTGCAACTTCCGGGAGAGTTTGGAGGTGGTTGCTGCACCCCTTTGCAAAAAGAACGTTTCCTGGTGTTTTCCATTCTCTGATTCGAGTGTTTTGTTTCTGGAGCAGTTTACGTCGAAGAAGCATGTCCATAGAAAGTCCAGCAGTGGCAGGATTACCGACCTGTCTGTCTTCGGCGGAGGTGATGCTGTTACCCGATATTACCAGCAGTCTGCATAGGTCACCATCGGTGGCGGGTTGATTCAGGACAATGTGGCTTGCGTGTAGTCGTGAGGAAAATTCATCGCAGAGATCAGTATCTCTGGAATGGAGGACTGCGGTGTGAGAGGTGGATCCAAATTCAAGTACGGCTTCACAGAAACAGAGTCCTTCATACCAGCTCTCGGCTGCCAGAATGGAAAGCACAGGAGCAGCGCTGCTCCCTGACAGGGGATAGGAGGGGCCAATGCCTCCGATTTCTGTGAGGAGCAATTTGGTGTGGGGCGGGACAGTAAACCCTGCCATTTCGGCTATCACAACTGCATCCATTCCTGTACAATCCGAATTTGGAAGGCCTGTTTCCTGGTCAAAAAGGAGCTCTTCCAGCTGCGTTTTTTCCTGCTCCGAAGCCAGGTGGCAGGATTTCTGCATCAGCAGGTCAACGGTTTGAAAATAAATTTCCCGGCTGATAATAAGGGTCTGTTCCGAAGATGGAATCAGGCCGTTGTCGAAATGTCTGGATGAAATCACATCGGTTACTGCCTGCTCGATATCTGCTGAACGGTGAATAAAACACGGGGTATTCATCTGTCCATTACCAAGTATGGGGGTATTGGGTAGCGATTGGAGAGCGGAGAGGACAGAGGCGTTTTCATCCATAAGAATAAGGCTGATATCGGGATGGCTGGCAAGGGCATTGATACTGCTTTCCGATCCTGATGGCAGCCACTGGATGGCATATGGCGGTGCACCTGCGTCCTGTGCTGCCTGTTGCATGAGTTTTGCAGCAGCTTTGGAAGAGGATTGTACCGACGGGTGGAAACAGAATACGATGGGGTTACGGGTTTTCACACTGATGATTGCCTGGAAGAGTACGTTCGCTGTCGGATGTTCCGGGGAAGGAAAAGACGCCAGTGTTCCGACTGGTTCTGTAATAATCTGGTATTTATTTATGTCGTTATCTTCAAGAGGGCCAACGGAGTGTATATTACGCAGTTTTTGATCCAAACCACTTGAGGCAAATATGTTCGTAACGGATTTGTCCTCAACAATACCCCTTGCCGATTCCTTTACAGCAAGTTTAGCAAGAGCCAGGTGTTGCGATTCACCAATCTCTGCCATAAAATGGACGATTCTGTCTATGGACTGTTGATTAATCTGGAGATAGGCGTCCTGTGCGGACATGGCTTGAAAGATTATTTCATCAACCTGTTCTGCATCTGTCAGGTTTGAACTGTCTGGCTGAAACATGAATATACCTTGGTGGAAAATAAAATATGGTGAAAAGTACCAATGAAATTTGATTTACTGTTTTTGATTATCAGGCTTTTACAGTGGAATTGTCAAGCCGGTTACAAGTGATTTTGGGCTAATTCCCAGATGAAAATAGGAAACATTTTT
>JGI10211J34971_10000726_pt1 | contig 27446 bp, 24 predicted proteins | sample Etolagsediment_FD_34971 | JGI IMG/M metagenome (IMG submission 34971)
AAGATTAACATGCTGGATTTGGCAGATCTTGTTGTGCTGAACAAGTTTGAAAAGCGAGGATCCCGCGACGCTCTTCGGGATATTCGGAAACAGATGCTGCGTAACAGGGGGGAGTGGCATACGCCACCGGAGAAGATGCCAGTATTTCCAACCATTGCCTCTCAGTTCCATGATGAAGGGGTAAACCGATTGTTTGATGCACTGGTAGCACGGTTAGCAGAAGTCAGTACTCATGGGCATAAAAATGCCGAACAAGATTCGTCATCCGAACAAGAAGCACCATTGGCTTCTGAAGGAAGATCTTTTTCATGGAAACTACCTGTGGCGATTGAAGAAGCTGTAAATGTGGCCGAGCCCGAACCTATCACAATCATACCTGGAAGTAAGGAGCGATATCTGTCGGAAATAGCCGAATCCGTTCGGGAATATCATCGTTGGAGCGAACGTCAGGTCGAAATCGCGTCCGCACTTGCAGAAATCCGCGGAGCCATCAAACAGATACAACAACTGGATAGAGGCGCTCATCAGCCGGGTTCAGGGAATCAGACGAGTAGTTCCGAAGTAGATGGGAGACAGTCCGCACTGCAACTTCTCCAGAAGATCGAGGAATCTCATCAAACCAAACTTGATCCCGATGCAGCTGCAATTTTGGAAGGATGGGACGAAACCGTCCGGGAATTTACCGCCGACCACACAGAGTTTACAGTCCGGAACCGTGTTATTCGGCAGCCACTGACTCACAAGTCGTTGAGTGGCCTTAAAATTCCACGCATAGCGCTTCCGGCAACGCATCACCCCGGAGAACTACTTCGTTTTGCCCTCAAAGAGAATTTGCCTGGACGATTCCCGTTCACAGCCGGTGTATTTCATCTGAAACGACAAGGAGAGGACCCAACCAGAATGTTCGCAGGGGAGGGCACTCCTGAACAAACCAATCGTCGGTTTCACTATCTCAGTGAGGGGATGCCAGCTGCGCGACTTTCCACGGCGTTTGATTCCGTTACGCTCTATGGGGAGGATCCGGATCTTCGCCCCGACATTTACGGAAAAATTGGAAATTCCGGAGTCAGTATCTGTACGCTGGATGATATGAAGAAACTCTACTCCGGTTTCCGCCTTACCGATCCAACTACCTCGGTTTCGATGACGATCAACGGTCCTGCGCCAATGATTCTAGCTATGTTTATGAATACGGCCATCGATCAGGAGGTGGAGATCTACCTGAAGGAGCAGGGACGATGGGAGGAAACGCAGCGTTACATGGATACTATTACGACCGAGCGGGGCATCGAACGTTCCTACTATGATGATGCCCTTCCATCCTCACACAATCAGATTGGATTGGGAACTTTGGGTTTCAGCGGAGATCAGCTGGTATCTGCAGAAGAGTACCAAAAAATCAAAGAGCATACCCTTTCAACGGTTCGGGGCACAGTACAGGCAGACATCCTCAAAGAAGATCAGGCACAGAATACCTGCATCTACTCGACTGAATTTGCCCTCAGGATGATGGGAGACATCCAGCAGTATTTTGCCCTACATAACGTACGCAATTATTACTCTGTTTCGATCTCAGGATATCATATTGCCGAAGCGGGAGCCAATCCGGTAACACAGGCCGCATTCACGCTTGCCAATGGATTTACCTATGTGGAATACTATCTTTCAAGGGGTATGCAGATCGATGATTTTGCACACAATTTATCATTCTTTTTCAGCAATGGACTGGATCCGGAATATGCAGTCATCGGTCGGGTGGCACGAAGAATCTGGGCAATTGCCATGAGAGACCGCTATGGAGCCAATGATCGTTCCCAAAAACTGAAATACCATATTCAAACCAGTGGGCGTTCACTTCACGCTAAGGAGATCCAGTTTAATGATATCCGAACCACTTTACAGGCATTGATGGCCATCTACGATAATTGCAATTCTCTTCATACTAACGCCTTCGATGAAGCAATCACCACTCCGACCGAGGCTTCCGTTCGCAGGGCTCTGGCGATTCAGTTGATTATCAACAAGGAGATGGGTCTTGCTAAAAATGAAAACCCTCTTCAAGGGTCGTTTATTATCAATGAATTGACAGACCTTGTGGAAGAGGCGATCCTGAAAGAGTTCGATCGTCTTACCGATCGGGGTGGTGTGCTTGGAGCGATGGAGCGTATGTATCAGCGTAGCAAAATCCAGGAAGAGAGTCTCCATTATGAAACTCTGAAACATACAGGGGAATTGCCTGTCATAGGAGTGAATACGTTTCTTTCCGGTACTGAGGAGAAGTCTGGCCAAGTGGATCTGATTCGTTCCGGGAAACGCGAAAAACGACAGCAGATTGAGCATTTAAATCGCTTTCAGCAACTTCATGCAAACAAAACCCCAGTTACTTTACAACAGCTCAAATCAAAAGCAAAACAAGGAGAGAATATCTTCGAGGAGTTGATGGAAACTGTGAAATCAGCCTCTCTAGGACAGATATCAGCTGCCCTCTACGAAATCGGAGGCAAGTACCGCAGAAATATGTAATCGGATCCTCTCTTATAAGTTCGGTACTTGCCAGATTTTCTGAAATCTTAACCGATGCGCCCCTTGATATTTTGGGCAGATGAAGCGTACTGGCTGTTTCTGAAATTCGCAATAATACGATCTAGCAGAACTTCTGCCTTTGCAGGATCACCTGCCTCCAGATAGGCTCGAGCTGCACTTAAAAGATATACAGGCGTCGTAGATTCATTATCTACAAGATTCGCTGCTTCTTCATATTTTTTCGCGGCCATCTCGAATAAACCAACTTCTGACAATATCAACGCATGCAGAGCGCGTGGAGCCACCCCCAGAATTCCTTTGGGAGCCTTGTACTTTTCGATCTCACTCAGCGCCTCTTCATATTGCCTAAGCTCTGCATAGGACGATGCTGCATAATAGTGAGCAAGATTTCCAGCGTCCGTAGAACCATAGTTCCCGGCAATCTGCACAAAGCCAACCGTAAAGGAAGCATCATCCCCGTAAAGTGCCATGCTCAAAACTACCTGCGCGGTATAATGTTTCTGCCTGGACCATCAGTTGCTCAGCGGTTTTGCTCTGCTGACCGGAATAAAAGAAATAGCCGAAAATCAGACCAAGGGCAATAACCAGACCGGATCCCCCTCCAATGACTGTCGATTTGTTCTCCTGATAAAAATGAAGGATTCGTGATGAATATTCAACTAANAGATCCTCTTCCAGATCCTCTTTGGATAATTGCTTGCTCATAATTCNAAGGTTAATTTTNGGGTCGGTAAAAATATCACAGTTTCAACTCTTAACCAAATTCCTGCGTGTCAATCTGGCCNTTTTGAAGCAAAAAATGAACATCGCANCGCGCGGCAATGTCCTTTTCATGCGTGATGAGAATGAAAGATGTTTGGAACTCACTCCGTATTTCGAAAATAAGTTCCAGCATCTGCTCTGTATTTTCTTCATCCAGATTTCCAGTAGGCTCATCTGCAAGCACAACAGGCGGCTCATTCATTAATGCACGNGCCATTGCAATCCGNTGCTGCTCACCTCCNGACAACTCAGAAGGTCTGTGATGCATCCGGTCTTGTAACTGAAAGCGCTCCAAAAGTACGGCAGCTCGATTCGACGCAGATCTGGACCCATCACCCCGAATAAGTGCAGGCATCATTACATTCTCGAGTGCACTAAACTCAGGCAAGAGGTGATGAAATTGGAACACAAAACCAATCATCCGATTTCGCAGGTTGGCAAGTTCATTCCCTGAAAGTCCGTTCAATGCCTGCTCCCCCCACCAAACCTCTCCCTGGTCCGGCCGATCTAATCCCCCGAGAAGGTGCAGCAGTGTACTTTTTCCACACCCGCTAGAACCGGTTATGGCGATCATTTGACCGGATTTGAGTTCAAGATCCACACCCCGAAGCACTTGAAGCCTGTCCCGGCCATCTTTTGCCGGAAAACTTTTCACCAAAGACCGGCACGATAAAACAGGGGAGGAGTTCACTGTGCTCATTCGGTACCGTTTTCTTTGTTACGGGTATCTGTAGTTCGGGTATCTGTAGTTCGGGTTGATGTAACAAATTCGGGGTAGATTACCGGCTGAATGGATGTGCATACTCCGGTAATCATGTTGATTTTCGTTAGAACACCACACAAACGTACATCTTTGGTTGCTACCGTGAAACGCTGAGGTGCCCCATGCGTGAATCGACGGATTGCTGTTTTTCGATTCATCCCAATAACAGACTGGAACGGGCCGGTCATACCCGCATCGGTAAGATAACCGGTTCCTGCGGGTAGGATTCGTGCATCTGCGGTTGGGGTATGTGTGTGGGTACCAATGACAGCAGACACTCTTCCGTCTAAATACCACCCCATCGCCATCTTTTCAGCCGTTGCTTCCGCATGGAAATCTACAAAAATGGCCGGCGTCTCCTTTTTAATTTCTGCCAGCAACGCGTCGGCCTTGGAGAAGGGGTCATCGATATCCGGCATAAACGTTCTACCCTGCAGATTGAGAACTCCCAGCTTGTACGGGCTCCCACGGAGCGAATAGATGCCATACCCCTTGCCGGGATTTCCGTCCGGGTAGTTTGCAGGACGAAGCAGGTTGGGATCTTCATTCATATACCCAAAAATTTTCCACTTGTCGAAAGAGTGATTTCCTCCGGTGAGAATGTGGACGCCGGCATCATACATGCGCTGTACGATTTCGTGGTTTAGGCCGCGTCCCTCATGTGTATTTTCTGCATTTGCAATCACCCAATCCGGCTTGTACTTGCCGATAAGTGGCTTCAGAAAGGTTTCCAGAAATGTCACTCCGGGTTCTCCGATCACATCAGCAATAAAAAAAATCGTTTTGTTCGGATCGGAAGCGCTTGACATCATGCGTTAGAAAAGTTCATCGAGGGTTTTCTCGAGCAGGTCATTCATGGTTTTTAAGCGATCTTCATCTTGCATTTTTATCTGGTGTATTTCATTCCGCATTTGGAACAGATCCTCAGCGATACTTAGTGATGCCAAAATCATGACCATGGAATCTGGTTGATTGGAGAGCTGATTTCGGTACGTTTTTAATTTTTCATCCACATACGCAGCGATCTGCTGCATCGTCTCCACCTGATCATCCTCCACCTTGAGAGGAATCTGTTTACCGTAAATATTTAGTTTGATAGACTTCATGGATAGACTAGCAGTACTCACGAACCGGTTAGATGTGAATCGATCTTTTGAATGAGTCTTTCGACACGATTTTTGATGGCCAGCCGTTCGGACTGACTAAAGTCGGAAAAGATATCGGTTTGTTCTTTGCGTTTGAGTTCTAACTCTGAAGTTAGTTTCATCTGAGACCGTTTAAGTTCGCGCGACTCTGTCTTGAGTTGCTGAACCTCGGAACGAAACCGCTTCATAAGATCGTGAAACCGCTGCTCTTCAGTGCTCATTTTATTCGTCAGTGCCCATGTTATTCAACAGTGCCCATGCTATTCAACAGTACACATGTTATACGTTAATACCAATGTTATGAGAACGAGTATGTGAGATCTTTACCTCAGTTGTATGTGCCAGACACGTAGGGCACCCATGAATCATATTCCTAAAACAGCCGATTATTCAGAACGCAACCGAGCCTCAAACCGTTGAGTCAAAGCCTTTTCAATGATTTTAACCGATGGTTCTACATCATTGATATTCAGAGTCTTAAGAGGATCCAAAAAAGTAAGACGAAATGCAACACTTTTTTTTCCTTTTCCGAGACGATCTCCTTCATAAATGTCGAATACACGGATCTCTTTGAGCGTTGGAATCTTGCAATTACGGATCTCGACCATCATGGAACCAACCCGAACAGATGCGTCCACCAGGAATGCTGCATCAAATTCAAATGATGGCACCTTAGGAATTTTCCGGAACCGAATCTGGTCGCTAGCAGACCCGGAATCGAAAAGTGCCGTCAGGTCGATCTCTGCAAAAAAGACCGGTGTTTCCTCCAGTCCGTATAGTTTTAGCTTCTCCTTTTCTGGGATCATCAACTTCGCAACAGGTGTGCCGCTATGTTTTTTTTCNGCATCATCATTCTGCGGAAGATAGTAATGGAGTTCACTCGATGAGATAACATCTTCCAACAAAACAGANTTGATACCGGCTCTTTTAAAGAATGCTGCTAAATCCGNTTTNAAATCAAACCTNGTAAACGGAAGTTCCTCACGATTCCATGACTCNACAGAACGAATTCCACTGAGCCCTAGTAGGAGGGAAGTACGTTCAGATACCCCGGCAATCCATCGTCCAGGCTTCTCTTTCGTAGCTCTTTGAAAAACCTGTCCCATTTCGAAAAAACGGACCGAACGATTTCTTCGGTTTAGATTAAACGCGGCATTTCGCAGGAATCCTGATGCCAATACAGGACGAAGTGTGGTCGTTTCATGGGATACAGGATTCAAGGTTTCGATTTGAAGCTTTTCATCCATCCAAACAGAAGCCTCCTGTTTCGACAATAATGAGTTTCCTGCGATTTCTCGATACCCTAAATTCATCACCAGATCTCTCATCCGCTCCTTAAACCGTTCCCACTCAGGAAGGGGATCTGAATTTACAAACACGGATGAATCCGGTGCAGGGATGGAATTATAGTCCAGAATCCGGCCGACCTCTTCGATGAGGTCGATCTCTCGCTCGAGATCCGGTCGAAAGGATGGAATCGTACACTCCAGCACAACCTCTTTACCGTCAGAGATTTGGGTTTCCTGAGTTCGTATTTCCAATCGTTCGAGAATGTCCTGAATCTTGGCCGTTGTAAGATCCGTTCCAAGAATACGATCCACCCTGGATGGTCTCAACCGAACGGTTACAGTCTTGTGTGGAATCGGGTTCAGATCGGTGCACTCTGGTCGAACTGTACCCCCCGCCAGATCGCAAATCATCGATGCTGCCTTCGCCGCAGCTGCAAACTGCATCATAGGATCAATACCGCGTTCGAACCGGTACGAACTGTCGGTTTGCAATTGTATGGATTTGGATGCCTTTCGAATGTGGGATGGATCAAACCATGCGCTTTCAAGCAGAATCGTCGTAGTTTCGTGGGTAACCTCACTGTTGGCGCCCCCCATAACCCCGGCGATGGCAACGGGTCCATCCCCATCACAGATAAAAAGTGTACCTGCAGGCACGTCCCGTTTCACGCCATCCAGTGTCTCAAAAGTCTGCGAGGTATCAAAGGAGCGGACTACAATCTCCCTTCCTCGGATCCTGTCCATGTCGAACGCATGCAAAGGCTGTCCCATATCATGAAGTACATAGTTGGTAACATCCACCACATTATTCACAGATCGCAGACCGATCGAGGTTAGTCGGGTTTTCAACCATTCCGGTGAAGGCCCAATCTGAACCCCCTCAATCACCATAGCAGTATAACGGGCGCATTTGTCTGGATCCAAAATGGATATCTCGATGATGCCGGAGAGATCCGTTTCGGATTTGGCTATCTTAATTTGGGTTGTGGCTGGCTCATCAGAGGGTGCTCCTTTCCGGTCTCTGCCAAATGCGGCACTCAAGTCGCGTGCTACTCCCATGTGGCTCGCAGCATCCGGGCGGTTTGGTGTGAGTGCAATTTCAAAAATCGTATCCTTTGTAGAACCAAAAATCGATGCAAGTGGTGTGCCGACTTTAATATCTTCGTCTAATACCAGAATGCCGGAGTGATCGTCCCCGATGTCGAGTTCCACCTCCGAGCAAATCATCCCTTCCGAGACCTCACCGCGAAGTTTACTTTTTCGGATCGTTAGTTTGGATCCATCCGGCATAGTTGCAGGTATAACAGCACCCGGTAGTGCAACAGGAACGATTTGCCCTTCTGCAACATTAGGAGCCCCGCAAACGATCTGAAGGGTTTTTTCTCCAATATCCACATGGCACAATCGTAGTTTGTCTGCGTTGGGGTGCGGATTTACAGTTGTGACCAATCCAGCAACAAATGACTCAAAATCCGACCCGGTGGAAGTAACGCCATCGACCTCCAGACCAATCATTGTAAGCTTTTCAGCAATCTCTTCATTCGAGAAACCGGACAGATCGATATGATCGGAAAGCCATTGTTTTGAAATAAGCATATCTAATCTCGTTATATTCAGAATCTACAAAGGGAATTGTTCCAGAAAACGAATATCGTTCTCATACAACGTCCGGATATCATCCATTCCATACCGAAGGAGAGCAATACGATCGACCCCCATTCCAAACGCATATCCGGAAAACTCTTCCGGATCGATGTTTACTGCTTGCAGAACGTTAGGATCTACCATCCCTGCACCTAAGATTTCAAGCCATTTGCCACTATTTTTGTCTCCCCACCAGATATCCATCTCAATGCTGGGCTCCGTAAATGGGAAGAAGGAGGGACGAACCTGATATTTCACATCATTGCCATACATCATCTTAACAAATTTCACGAGTGTATCGATAAGAGCAGCCATTGTAACATGACGATCAATATACAGCCCCTCTACCTGGTGAAACTGAAAATAGGACTTAGCCGTTACGGACTCATTTCGGAACACTCGACCAGGCATGATTGCTCGCACAGGAGGCTTTGTTTTTTGCAGGAGCCGGATCTGCACCGGAGAGGTATGCGTTCGCAGAACCAGATCATCTTCATTAGGTCGCTCCGATTTACGCACAAAAAATGTATCCTGCATATCTCTCGCAGGATGATCCGGGGGGAAGTTCAGTGCCGTAAAATTATGAAAATCGTCCTCCAGTTCCGGACCATCTGCAATCGTAAATCCCAACCGGTAAAAGATCTGCTTGATATCGCGATGCGTAATACTCAATGGATGAAGCGAACCGGCAGGAGTGGGGTCAGCAGGGATCGAAATATCATCTGCAGCCCGGAATGAATCCGATTGAACTCCCTCTAGTTTCGACTTTGCCTGCTGGAACTTTTCCTGTGCAAGCGTCTTAAGAGCGTTCATTTTCTGCCCCATCTCCGCCCTTGATTCTGGCGGAACACTGCCCATCTCTTTAAACAGTGCCTGAATTACACCATTTTTGGATAGATAGGTAAGTCGGAAAGTCTCCAGCATCTCTTCCGATTCGATTTCTGCAATTTGCAGCTCATTTTGAATGGAAAGTATACGCTCATTCAACATAAAAGCGATTATTTATGGGGTTGATGGGATTGCTTCTTAGGTTTTACGATTGCTTCACAGATTTTACAAAGATCTGAATTCCGTACTCGGCAAAACTTCGCCTGCATCTTCCGAAATAAACATCAGACTAGCAAAGAACTTGGGTGGAATATAGGAAAAAAGAAGTATCCGGTTGCCGAGCAAAAAAAAACCGGCAAATCGCAGACACGAGATACCGGTTTTCAAGAATAGCATGGATGTTACTTTATCGCTTCTTTCACTATCGCCGCGAATGCTTTGGAATCGTGTACAGCAAGATCTGCTAGCATTTTACGGTTGATCTCCATGTTTTGAAGCTTCATCCCGTGAATTAGAGCCCCATAGGTTGTGCCATTTAAGCGGGCAGCGGCATTGATTCGAACGATCCACAGCCGGCGGAACGCCCTTTTCCTGTTCTTACGGTCCCGGTACTGGTACAAGAGACCTTTTTCAACCGCATTTTTTGCAACGGTGTAAACATTTTTTCGACTGCCCCAGTAACCTTTCGCCATAGAAAGAATCTTACGACGACGGCGACGGGAAGCCACCAGATTTCGTGATCGTGGCATTTTTTTTCCGTTTTAGAGTTTACGTTAATAGGTGATAATAGAAAATATTTCTGGTAGATAAACCAGTTAAAAGCCGGGAAGCAACTTCTTCACATTGGGCGTATCTGCTGCATCGACCAATGCTGTTTTTCCAAGATTATTTTTTCGCTTGGCATCTTTCTTGGTAAGAATATGGCTCTTAAACGCTTTTTTTCGTTTAATTTTACCACTTCCGGTTTTTACAAACCGCTTCTTGGCACCACTATTTGTTTTCATTTTAGGCATAGCACATCCGGGTTTAGTCCTTTTGAATGATAGTCAGGAAAGATAAGATAAATTCAGATCAAAAAAAGAGGAAAATCAGCCCTTTGTCGGGGCAAGCACCATAATCATTCTTCGCCCTTCCATATTTGGCTTCGATTCAATTTTTCCAACATCTTTGAGTTCTTCGGCCATACTTAGCAGTAGTTTCTCACCCTGCTCCGTGTACAGAATGTTTCGACCCCTGAACTGCACAAATGCCTTTACCTTATCACCGTTTTCCAAAAACTCACGGGCATGTCGCGTTTTAAACTCCATATCATGAGAATCGGTCTGCGGACTGAAACGAAGCTCCTTAACCTGAACGGTATGCTGTTTTTTCTTGGCTTCCTTCTCCTTTTTCTTCTTCTCGAACATGAACTTTCCAAAATCGATGATCTTGCAGACAGGAGGACTGGCATTCGGCGCAATTTCGACCAGATCCTTGTTATACTGTTCCGCAATTTCCAGTGCTCTTCGCAGTGGAACGATCTCATGCTCATTGTCCGGTTTGATAAGACGCACTTTCTCTGCCCGAATTTCATGATTAATATTCGGTCTGTCTTCCTCTTTTCGTCGTCTGATGATTTTTTTTCGTGCGATAGGTTGTTTCCTCGTTTGGGTTGATGTTATTGCCGCCGGGCTCCAGTATTACCAGTATTGCTTACTTGCTTGGAATGCGTTGACTGCATTGACTGCTCGCAAGGCTGGAAACCTCAGTGGTCCTGCTCAATGATCCTACTCAAGATTTTTCTCCATAACCTCCTCGGTGCTGCCAGCCGGTGGGAGTGCGCGGTTTCGCACCTCTCCGAGTAGCATTTGCAAACATTCATCCAGAGTCATGGTTCCGATATCTCCCTGCTTATGTCTTCGCAGCGATACCGTGGTTCCGGACTGTTCTTCTGAGCCGGTAATAATCATGTAGGGAACTTTTCTCGTTTCTGCATTTCGGATCTTGGCTCCAATCTTAATATTTCTGTGATCGGTTTCGACCCGCAAACCCGACTCTCTCAGGACAGTAGCTACCTGGTCTGCATATTCTACATAATCATCTGAAATTGAGAGTACAGATACCTGAACTGGTGCCAGCCACAAAGGAAAATCACCGGCAAAGTGTTCGATCAAAATGCTGACAAAGCGCTCCATAGAGCCAAACGGAGCTCTGTGAATGATCACCGGCCGATGCTTCTCGTTATCCGATCCCACATAGGTGAGATCAAACCGTTCAGGCATGACATAGTCAACCTGTACGGTGCCCAACTGCCACTTTCTTCCAATTGCGTCTCGGATGATAAAATCGATCTTTGGTCCATAAAAACTCGCCTCTCCCGGAACAATTCGATAGGAAAGATTCATCTCATCCGCAACTTCCCGAATTTCACTTTGTGCTCGATCCCAGTAGGAGCGGTCTCCTCCGTATTTGTCGTCATTTTCATCCCGAAAGGAGAGGCGTATGTCTACAGGCATTTCAAAGGTTGAGAACACAAATTGCGTTAATTCGATCGTGGATTTGATCTCACNTTTAAGNTGATCATGCGTGCAGTAAATGTGAGCATCATCCTGCGTAAACCCGCGTACTCTCGACATACCGTTTAATTCACCGGACTGCTCGTAACGGTANACCGTTCCAAACTCGGCCAGACGAACAGGCAGATCTCGATAACTTCGCAACCCGGAACCATAGATTCGATGATGGTGGGGGCAGTTCATCGGTTTGAGCAAGTACTCTTCACCCTCTACGCCGATCGGATCGAATTGAGAAGATTTGTAGTACGGGTAATGACCTGAGGTTTTGTAGAGCTGAAGATTCCCAATGTGGGGTGTGATAACCTCCTGATAGCCCCGTTTTTTTTGCTCACTTCGAAGAAAATCTTCCAGAGTTCGACGGATAATCGTGCCATTTGGAAGCCATAGGGGCAAGCCCGGACCAACCATCGCATCGATCAAATAGATTCCAAGTTCCCGTCCCAGCTTCTTATGATCCCGCTTTTTTGCTTCCTCGAGCTGATGCAGGTATTCCTTGAGCTGTTTCTGCTTCGGAAAAGTGATTCCATAAATGCGGGTTAACTGTTTCCTGGTTACATCTCCGCGCCAATAGGCCCCAGCAATACTGAGCAACTTTACGGCCTTGATTACACCGGTATTGGGAATATGAGGTCCCCTGCAGAGATCTGTGAATTCGCCTTGTGTATAGAAGGTGATGGTTTGATCGTGCAGATCCCGGATAAGTTCTTCTTTGTACTCATTGGATCGTGACCGATAAAATTCAGACGCTTCCTCTGCAGAAACTTCACTTCTTACAAAGTCACTCTTGTTCCGGGCCAGTTCAAGCATCTTCTCTTCTACCCGTGCCAGATCTTGCTGAGAAAACTCTACCTCCCCAAAATCAATGTCGTAGTAGAAACCGTTCTCGATAGGAGGACCGATAGCAAACTTCGCGCTTGGGTACAAAGACTGAACTGCTTCAGCCAACAGATGGGCGGATGAGTGCCAGAATGTATATTGCCCATCCTCCGTATCCCAAGTATTAATTGTAAAACTCCCGTCTTCCGTAACAGAGTGATTTAGATCACGGATCTCTCCATTGAGAGTGTAACTAAATGCGTTTCGTGCCAGACCTTCAGAGATCGACAGGGCAACATCCAAACCGGTTATACCGAGCGGAAAGTCCCTTTTTTGGCCATCGGGAAATGTTAAGTGAACTTCTTGATTGGACATTCAGAGGAAACGTGATCATGCATGAATAGGAGTGGGTTCAGGCAGATTCGAACTGCCGACCTCTACGATGTCAACGTAGCGCTCTAACCAACTGAGCTATGAACCCGGTCAACATCAAAGATAGGCAAGATAGAGTGTCATTATCAATGCAAAAAGAAACTTTCAGCGCATTGGTATCCTTCGTACCTTTGCAGCGTTTGGGAAATAGAGCACAGAAGCAACCATCGTATGTCGAATCGTCGGGAATCACGGGAACTCGTTTTACAGGCACTTTACTCCAAAGAGATCAGTGACAATGAGACGGCAGGGATCTTTTCAGATTGGATCAAACCCAAACTCGAAACTAGCGAGGAGATCCATTTTGCGGAAAAGCTCTTCTATCAAACCGTAGAGCATCGAACAGAGTGTGACAGCCAAATCATCAAACAGTTAAAAAATTACGAATTGAACCGGCTGGCTCTCATCGATAAATTAATATTGCGTATGGCGATCGTGGAATTTCTTCATTTTGAGGATATTCCGGTNAAAGTAACGATCAACGAGGCGATTGACCTTGCTAAAAAGTTTTCTACATCCAAGAGTGGGAATTTTGTAAATGGCATTCTGGACGCCATTTCGAAGGAGTTGAAGGAGAATAACAAACTTCACAAGACTGGAAGAGGGAGTATTGAAATATCATTTTGACACGGATGAGGCCGTTGTGATCGGTGATATTCACGGTTGCAGCAGATCCCTGAGGAGTCTTTGGGAAAAACTGGAACCATACAAGGACCGACTTCATATTTTTGTGGGAGATTATATCGATCGGGGNGAGGACTCCAAAGGGGTGGTCGAATTTTTGCTGTCTGTACGAGATCAGCGAACCTGTGTATTCTTGCGGGGAAATCATGAAGAGATGCTTCTGAATGCTACCGATTCGGACCGATTTGAGCTCTGGTTGCGAAATGGAGGAAAGGCAACTATGAGGTCGTACGGGTATCCTTCGTCGGTACAAGACCTCCCATCAAACCATCTTTCTTTTTTTGAACAAACTGGATTGTACTGCGACCTACCCTCGTTTTTTGTGGTACATGCAGGAATTCCACATGATACAACAATCGCTGAAGTGATGCAGTCGGACAAGTTCCGCGATTACATGCTATGGGACCGCGAGCATTTGAACGTGTTTGAAACGTCATGGGAAAAAACAGTAATATTTGGTCATACAGCACGGGCATATCCGATCCGAAAAGAGAAAATGCTGGGAATTGATACCGGATGTGTCTATGATGCACCAGGTCTGGGAAAGTTAACGGCCGTTGTGCTTCCGGAGATGACGTTTATTCAGCAGTTCTCACTCGATCAGACGTATGCATTGAAACGGTCGCCATAAATTGTTGCTCAAACCAAGCGAATCAAACCACTCAATTTATCTATTTACCTTATGAGTTTACGTTGCGGAATTGTTGGACTACCCAATGTGGGAAAATCCACCTTGTTTAATGCGCTTAGTAGTGCCGGGGCCGAATCAGCAAATTTTCCATTTTGTACAATCGATCCGAATGTGGGGATGGTTCCCGTACCGGATTCGAGGCTGAATACTCTATCCGATCTGGTGAAGCCCGCTTCTCTGGTACCGGCTACGATCGAATTCGTGGATATCGCCGGCCTGGTGAAAGGAGCCTCAGAGGGGAAAGGAAAAGGCAATGCATTTCTGTCTCATATTCGGGAGGTGGATCTGATTATTCATGTGGTACGCTGTTTTGTGGATGATGATATTATTCATGTGGAGGGTGGGGTCCATCCGGAACGCGATATTCATATTATTGATGATGAGCTGATCCTGAAGGATCTCGAATCGGTTGAGAAACGGTTAGGGAATCTCCAGAAGCAGGCAAAGAGCGGTGACAAAAAGATTCAAAGGGAGGTTGACATTGTAGATGAGTTGCGTGCACACCTGGAGAGTGGCCAAACCGTTCGCACGTTAGCTCATTCGCCGGAACAGAAACTTGTGTACCGCGATCTTTTTTTGCTAACCGATAAGCCCGTCTTATATGCCTGCAATGTGTCGGAGGATGACATAGAGACTGGAAATGAGTTTACNAGGGAAGTGGAATCTGTGGCCGGGGAGTTTGGTGATGAAGTCGTTTCCTTTTGCGCGAAAATTGAGGAGGAGATCTCGGAANTGGATGAGGAGGAGAAGCTGATGTTTTTGGAGGAGCTCGGACTGANAGAGTCTGGTCTGGACAGGCTTATACAGTCTGCATATAAGGGTTTGGGGCTGATCACCTATTTTACAGCAGGCCCGAAAGAGGTTCGTGCATGGACGATTCGCAGAGGGACCAAGGCTCCGCAGGCGGCCGGTGTTATACACACCGATTTTGAGCGGGGTTTTATTCGTGCGGAGACCATATCATTTGAGGATTATGTGGCCTATGGGTCTGAAAAAGCGGCAAAAGAGGCGGGAGTCATGAAACAGGAGGGGAAAGAGTACGTAGTGAAGGATGGGGATATTATGCTTTTTCGCTTCAACGTGTAAGTTTTCGTTTGCTGTTTGATAACTGCATAGTAAACTAGGGGTTCACGGTGTGCTGGGTGTTCGTAAACGGATGGCCACAGAATCGGCCGGCACCCGTGATGGTTCGATCTGCTCATACACTACCCAGGCATCCGGGTACCATGATTTTAGCATGCCGGAAAGGGTAATCGCCCGCTCCCTGGAGGAAAAATCTCCTACACGAACCCGGTAGTAGGGGGAGCGAAAACGTATGTAGGCTTCCGGCTGATAACCGGTGAAAAGAGAATCGGAAAGAACCCGGAATTGATCTTTGACGGAATCGGCTTCCAGCACTTGTCTTGTGGAGTAAATCTGTACCCGAAAACCGGCAAACGGATCAGCTTCCTCTACGCTTGTTCCTGGAATTTCCAGGGTGTAAGGTTCAGGAACAGTGAGTCCCTCTTTGGGAAACTGATCTTTCAGGGAACTTCGTGTTTGATCCAGCAAGGAGGTACCGGGTGTGGTAGCAGTATCTTCGTGTAGAGGTACTTTTGGCTTCAGATGTGGCAGTTTGCTCCTGCACGCCGTTTTCTTCGCTCGTTTGCTCGTTTTGTACAAGCTGTGTGGTGAGGCAACCAAAGCCGAGCCCTATCAACCCGAACCACAAGAAAAGAAGGTAAGTACGTGTTCGCATGTATGCGCAGGATGAGTTTTGAGATGGTTGATTAGGCGACAACGTAGTTAATATCCAACTTTAGTATCCTACGGGATGCCAAGTGGTTTTGATTTCCTGAAACTGCATCATCAGGTAGGGGCTTTCAAATTCATCGGATGTTCCGTCGCCCCAGGATTGATGGGTAATGCGTTTGATATTGCGGGCCGCGTGTTCGTCCAGCAATGCCTGGCTGGATGGATGATCGGTCCAGTTGCAGATTCCGTTGACGTCCATGTGGCTTGCTAGCGGATCCATGATTTCGTTATGAATACCGGAAAGGATGTTTACAACGCCAGGAGGTACATCCGAGGAGTGAAGAACTTCTCCAAAACTGAGTGCACTGAGGGGGTACGCTTGGGAAGGGATCAATACGGCACTGTTACCGCCGGAGCAAATGGCCGCAACGGCGGTAACGGCACTTAATAGAGGGGATTCGTCTGCACAGAAAATGGCGACCACTCCAAGTGGTTCCGGGGTACTGAAATTGAAGTGAGGGGTGGCAACGGGGTTTACAGAGCCAAATACCTGGCTCAGTTTGTCGGTCCACCCGGCGTAGTAGACGAGACGATCGATGGAGGTTTCAACCTGCTTTGCCGCAGCTCGTTTGGAGATGCCAGCCCAGGTAAGTTCTTCCGTAAAATTTGCTTTTCGGTCTTCAAGCATCTCCGCAATGCGGTAGATGATCTGCCCACGGAGATAGGCGGTTTTGGAGGCCCAGCCGTTTTGTGCTTTTCTCGCATGAACGACCGCTTCCCGGATGTCTTTGCGTGTAGATCGGCAGGCCTGTGCAAGAATAGGGTTAGCCTTTTCTTGTGCTGTGTTCATGTCCGGGGGGATACTCAGGCCTGTCACCCCGTATACATGTCCCGATTCACTTCGCACAAACGTGCCGCCAATGAAGTTTTTGTAGGTTTTTCGTACGTTCAGTCGCTTATTCATTTCTTGCTGTTCCTCCTACCGAAGATTAATGTAAGGGTAGAGTCCGTGTAGTCCTCCTTCTCGTCCCACTCCACTCTCCTTGACTCCCCCAAACGGCGATGTGGGATCAAATTTGTTGAACGTGTTTGACCATAATACCCCGGCTTGAATCTCACTACCAGCCTGGAATATTTTGGATCCTTTGTCGGTCCAAACGCCTCCGGAGAGCCCGTAAGGTGTGTTGTTGGCTTTTTCTAAAGCTTCGGAAGGGGTTCGAAATGTTTGCACCGTAAGNACGGGACCAAATATCTCCTCTTGCACCACCGTATTACTTTGNGATACATCGGTAAAGAGTGTAGGACTACAGAAATACCCTTTAGACGGNACGGTTTCGTGGCTCTGGTNCATCTGAGCTCCCTCTGCCAGGCCAATATTNATGTACTCCTTGATTCGCTGCAATTGCGATGCTGAGTTAATAGCCCCGATATCGGTGTTTTTATCGAGCGGATCCCCCACAATAAGGTGTGACATGCGATGCTTAAGCTTACGAAGAAATGACTCGGAAACACTCTCCTGTACCAGTAATCGTGCGCCAGCACAGCAAACGTGGCCCTGATTGAAAAATATCGCATTGATAACCCCCTCGACTGCCTGATCCAATGGTGCATCCTCAAATATGATATTCGCTCCCTTGCCACCCAGTTCGAGGGAGTATTTTTTCCCTGTTCCGGCTATCGCTTTTTGAATCCATTTGCCAACCGCGGTAGAACCGGTAAATGCGATCTTTTTTATTTCGGGGTGATGGACTAGCGCCTGCCCTGTAGCAGCTGCTCCGGTGATGATATTGATGACACCGGGGGGTACATCCGCATCTCGGCAGATATCTGCAAAGACCAAAGCTGTCAGGGATGTGGTTTCCGCCGGTTTCAACACAACGGTATTCCCCGCTGCGAGTGCGGGAGCAATTTTCCAGGCCAACATCAGAAGTGGAAAGTTCCAGGGGATGATCTGTCCGCATACCCCAACGGGTGTAGCTTCGCGTCCCGGAAATGCGTATTGCAGTTTATCGGCCCAACCGGCGTAGTAGAAAAACCAGGCAGCGACCAGCGGAATGTCTACATCCCGGGACTCACGAATCGGTTTCCCTCCGTCCATCGATTCGATCACAGATAATTCCCGGGAGCGCTCTTGGATCAAGCGTGCAAGGCGATATAGCACTTTTCCTCGCTCTCTTGCCGGCATTTTTTGCCATTTTTTTTGCGCTTTTCCGGCAGCCTGTACGGCCCTGTGAACATCCTGCTCACTGGCAACCGCAACTTTGGCAAGTAACGATTCATTAGCCGGATTCAAAGAGTCCATCCACTGGCCTGATTCCGGCTTGCGAAATGTACCGTCGATGAAGAGTCCGTATTGATCCCGCAGACGTATCTGGCGGGTACTTTCCGGAGCAGCAGCATACTTCAGAAAAGTTTCCGCCATTGAAGGATCCGGTTTTTGTGACGATTTTTGTTTCATAGTTGCACTTAGACTTTTTAGTACTTCTTTCTTACTACTTTATTACTTCGTCGTGGAATGTTCCTCCATGTTAATCATTGGAGAAATACGCTGAGCTTTGATATACACCGTCCGTTTGTTTTACAATTTGCATGAGAATATCGTTTGTGAGAGAGCTGGCACCAAATCGAAACATATCTTTATGCAACCAATCCAAACCCAATGTTTCATGTACCATTACAAGATATTGAAGGGCCTGTTTTGCCTTCCGGATTCCGCCTGCAGGTTTCATCCCTATTTTTTTTCCGGTTGATTGATGAAAATCACGGATCGCCTCGAGCATCACAAGAGTCACTGGTTGTGTGGCGGCCGGCTGAACTTTTCCAGTCGAAGTTTTGATGAAATCCGCGCCCGCCATCATCGCTAGTATACTGGCTTTTCGAACATTTTCCAGCGTTTGTAATTCTCCTGTTTCCAGAATCACTTTCAGATGGGCCAAACCACACGCTTCTTTGATCTGTGCGATCTCGTCAAACACATACTGAAATTCACCGGATAAAAATTTACCTCGGGAGATCACCATATCAATTTCGGATGCTCCATGCTCCACAGCATACTTAGTGTCTTCCAGTTTTACGCTAAGAGGAGCCAGACCACTTGGAAAAGCGGTAGCAACACTGGCCACATGAACTCCACTTCCCTCCAATGCTTTAACAGCTACCGGCACCATCGTAGGATATACGCAAACTGCGGCAAGGGTTGGAAGATCTGGCATCGGAGCATAGGGAGTTCTCGCTTTGCTACACAATTGGATCACTTTGCCTGGAGAGTCGCTCCCCTCCAACGTGGTGTGATCAATCATGCTGAGCGCCAACTTCAATCCGGAAAGCTTGGACTCTTTTTTAATACTTCTCCGGTTTAGCCGGTCTACTCGTTCGGTAACCCCAACTTCATCAATCGGATACCGCTCATGAAAATCCATGTTCATATAAAGTACTTACGTAATATTGGTGGTTATTCAACATTTATTCTGAAACATACGGTGCTGCATCGAGAATTTCACGGCTGGCCTTCTCTTCGAACTGCTTAAAATTTTCAACAAACATAGAAGCAAGCTGATTGGCCTTTTTATCGTATGCATGTTTGTCTTCCCAGGTGTTGCGGGGAATCAGAATCGCTGAAGGAACCCCATTAACCTCTTTTGGAATGGAAAGACCAAACACAGGATCATTCTCATATTCCACTTGATCCAAATTGCCGGAGATTGCTTCATCCAATAGACGGCGAGTGTACTTTAACGACATCCTTGAACCCACCCCGTACGGGCCGCCAGTCCATCCGGTGTTTACAAGCCACACACTAGATCCATGTTTGCGAATCTTCTCGGCAAGTAAGGTGGCATAGACCGTTGGATGGAGAGGCATAAATGGAGATCCAAAACAGGCCGAAAACGTTGCTTCCGGATCGGTAACGCCACGCTCGGTCCCAGCAACTTTGGCTGTATAACCGCTTATAAAATGATACATCGCCTGGCCGGGTGTAAGCCTTGCGATTGGCGGCAGGATCCCAAACGCGTCAGCCGTGAGGAAAATGATGTTTTTCGGATGCCCTCCATGTCCCGTTTTGCTAGCGTTGGGTATGTAATGGATTGGATAGGAACACCGTGTATTTTGAGTGAGAGAGCCATCGTTAAAATCGGGTCTTCTGTGCTCGTCAAGAACTACATTCTCCAAGATAGTACCCGGCATTTGAGTGGTTGCGTAGATCTCCGGTTCCTCCTCTTCCGAAAGATGGATGGTTTTGGCATAGCATCCCCCTTCAAAATTGAAGATTCCATTATCACTCCATCCATGTTCATCATCCCCAATCAATATCTTATCCGAGTCGGCAGAGAGTGTTGTTTTCCCCGTTCCTGAAAGACCAAAAAAAACAGCCGTGTTCCCTTCATGATCCGAATTGGCAGAACAGTGCATCGCCATGACCCCTTGTTTCGGAAGCAGATAATTCATCACAGAAAAGATCCCTTTTTTGACTTCACCGGAGTAAAGCGAACCGCCAATGAGAATCATTTTCTTTTTAAAATTGCACAAAATGAAAGTTCCCGATCTGGTTCCGTCTACCTCCGGATCGGCTCTGAAATGGGGGGCAGCAAGTACCGTAAAGCCGGGCACATGATGAGATAACTCCTCATCATCTGGTACAATAAACATGTTGTCAGAAAATAGCGCATGGTAGGCGACCTCACTAATGATCCTCACATTCAAACGATAGTCCGGATCCGCGCCCGCATACAAGTCTTTCACGTATATTGTTTTGTCAGCAAGGTAGTCTGCCACTTTTTTATGAAGACGATCAAAAACCTCTTCTGAAATTGGCAGATTGACTTCACCCCAGTCGATGTCGTCCCTGGAGGTTTCCTCATCTACTGTAAATTTGTCTAACGGTGAACGGCCCGTATATTTGCCNGTNAGNATNCGAAATGCCATTTTATTGGTTAATACCGCCTCTCCATTCATGATGGCATGTTCATACAATTGCGGTGGTGTTAAATTCCAATACGTTTGATTGTGGTTTTTGATACCTGCTACATCCAATCCTACACTACTTTTTGGTCTTTGGTGATAATCATAATCCATATCCATCTCCTGGTAATGTTCGTATTATATAAACGACGCTTCTGCGCGAGAACCTTCTATTTTCTCACAGAAATCTGCGTTATCTTTAGCTCCTTATGTAATCCGTATGTATGGTAGATACCTATTTTATTAACTATTCGAAGATACAAGTTCCTTCCCTTTATTTGAAGATAAAAAATCATGACGTACACACTTGCATTACTTCAGATGACTGCAAACGAACAAAAAAATGTCCAGGAAGAACTTGTATTGGATCGAATCCGAGAAGCTGCGAGGAAAGGAGCCACCGTCATATGCCTCCAGGAACTTTCCAATACGCTCTATTTTTGCAAGGATCATAAGACGGACATCCCTTCTCTGGCTGAAACGATTCCAGGACCCTACACAGACAAACTTTGCAAACTGGCAAGGGAGTTGAAAGTAGTGCTCGTGGCTCCATTCGTTGAGCGTTCTCTTCCGGGTGTGTACTACAACTCTTTGGTGGTGATTGACCGGGATGGGTCGCTGTTAGGCACATACAGGAAAATGCACATTCCCGATGATCCCGGTTTCCATGAGAAGTTTTATTTCCGAAGGGGGAATTTGGGGTATAAAGTGTTTGATACCTCCGTTGGTAAAATTGGAACGCTTATCTGCTGGGATCAATGGTTTCCGGAGGCAGCCCGATTAACCGCATTGATGGGGGCAGAACTGATTCTATATCCAACTGCAATCGGAACCTTGGAACATGAAACATCTGAGGAACGAGCAGCGTTTCGGGATGCCTGGAGAACCATTCAGAGAGGGCATGCCATTTCGAACGGTGTGTTCGTGGCTGGAGTGAATCGAACCGGTATAGAGGATGGTACCTCGTTTTGGGGCGGTTCCTTCATTTGTTCACCGTTTGGAACCCTATTGGCAGAGGCAGATGAACAGGAGTGCATTCTTATGGCAGATATTGACCGGTCCCAAGTAGAGCAGGTTCGTTTGACTTGGCCATTCCTTAGAGATAGAAGGACGGATAGTTATTCAGGTCTCTTGGATTAATTGTTTGTTTTTGTTCTTCATTTGGTTCGCTTTTCTACCGGTATACGTTTAAATAACTCGTTTCACGCTTGAATTTTGTGCTGAAAAAGAGTAAAGTAAAGAGGGAAACAATTGAAAAAGGATGGGATACCTATGAAAGCAAAAAACACTTCTTCAGTAAAAAATATCGTTTTATTGGGTCACACTGGTTCCGGAAAAACCTCTCTTGTGGAAACGATGCTATACGAGTCGGGTACAATCCGGCGAAGAGGGTCCGTAAAAGATCATAATACAGTCTCGGATTTCCACCCGATTGAGGTCGAAAAATTGAAATCTGTATATCCGTCGGTAACTCATTTTGACTGGCGTGGCACAAAAGTAAATCTGCTTGATACACCTGGCTCATCCGATTTTTGGGGTCGTGTTCCAGCGTCACTCTTTATAGCAGACAGTGCTCTTTTTGTCATAGACAGTGAAAAAGGAGTCGAGGTTGGTACAGAAGCTTTCTGGAGAATGGCGGAGCGGGCCAACCTGCCATCTTTTTTTGTTGTGAATAAACTGGATTCCTCCCGATCAGATTTTGATGCTGCCGTAGATGCAGCGAAAGAGCATTTTGGGAGGGGAGTTGTCGTGGTGCAGTTTCCCTACAGTGAGGGAGATGATTTTCATGCCATCATTGATGTCTTAAAAATGAGGATGTATGAATTCCCGGAAAACGGAGGAAAACCCGACAAGCTGCCCATTCCAAAATCGATGCAGGCTCGAGCGGAGTTGTATCACAATGAACTCGTTGAAACCATCGCAGAAAATGACGAATCACTGTTGGATCTGTATTTCGAAAACGGACAACTTGGTGAGTACGAGATGCAGAGTGGTTTGCATGACTCCATGCTGAAACGGGAGATTTTTCCACTGTTTTGTACGGTCGCAGATCGTAATATGGGAAGTGGCCGTATCATGGGATTTATGGGAAATGTGGTGCCAGGCCCGGTGGACAAACCTCTGAAACTCAGCGATGGAGGGGAACGGAGCATATCACAAGACCATAGCCCTTCTATGTTTGTATTTCGTTCCGAATCGGAAGCGCATGTCGGTGAACTCAGCTATTTTAAGGTTACTGGTGGTGAAATCCATTCAGGATTGGATCTTATTCGGCAGGGGGATGGGGATCATGTGCGTATTGGCTCGATTTTTGTTCCGCAGGGCAAGTTGCGGACGGAAGTACCCGGTCTTTTGGCTGGTGATATTGGAGTGGCTGTAAAATTGAAAGGAGTCCACGCAGGTGCGACGCTCACATCACCCTCTGATCCCTTTGAATGTGCAAAAATTCACTATCCCAATCCTACCATTCGGGTTGCAATAGAAACGGAGCGGGAGGGAGAGGAGGACAAACTCAGCCAGGCACTCAGTCAAATCCAGCTGGAAGATCCGTCTGTGCGAGTTGAACACAGTCAGGAACTTCAGCAGACCTTACTTCATGGTATGGGAGAGGAGCATCTTCGTGTTATACAGCATCAGATGAAAGAACGTTTCGGATTGGATATTGTTTTTACCAAGCCCGCAATCCCATACCGTGAAACCATTCAAAAACGGGTGGAGGCACATTACAAGCATAAAAAACAGAGTGGGGGTGCTGGCCAGTTTGCGGAGGTATATCTTTCAATCGAGCCATGGTATGAAGGAGTTCCGGATCGGGATGATCTGAATGTTCGTAATGTAGAGGAGATTGACCTGGAGTGGGGCGGGAAGTTAGTATTTCAAAATTGTATTGTTGGAGGAGTGATCGATAACCGGTTTATGCCGGCGATCCTGAAAGGAGTGATGGAGAAGATGCAGTCTGGTCCAATGAGTGGTTGCCGTGCCATGGATATACGTGTTTCGGTGGTTGACGGATCTATGCACAGTGTAGATTCAAACGAAGCGGCTTTTAAAACAGCTTCATTGATGGCTTTTAAACAGGGGTTTCTGGAGGCTTCTCCGAAACTTCTGGAACCAATCTACAATATTGAGATCACGTTGCCCGGAGATTACACCGGTGATGTAATGAGTGACTTGAGTACAAGGCGTGGCCAAATTCTAGGCATGGATAGTGACGGAACACTTCAAAAGATTCGTGCACTAGTTCCACTTTCCGAACTAGATCGCTACACAACGACCCTGAAGTCCCTTACTCAAGGCAGTGCTACCTACTCTCAGGAATTTCATGAGTATGTTGCCGTGCCATTTGATATTCAGAAAAAGGTGATGGAAGAGACATTAGATAATTCTTTCATGTAAGCGATTTTCCATTGGTCTGTAACGTTTTTTTTTGTTTCTTTCCTAGATACGATCCGCTAATCATCGATAATAATGACTCATAGAATGTACCCTAAACCCATGACTCCGTCCGCTCTCTCTTTTTTATCCCTTGTACTATCCTTTGCTCTTCTGTTACCCGCATTTCAAATGGCTGCTGCTCAATCTTCTGATCATTCTCATACGTCCTCTGAACAGGGATGGGAAAACCTGTTTGATGGAACCAGCACGGACGCCTGGAGAGGCTACAATATGGATGAATTCCCGAAAAACGGATGGAAGATAATGGACGGAGAACTTGTTTTTGAACCATCGGACCGAGGCGACTGGACATCCGGACTGGACATCATCACAAAAGAAAAATATGGTGACTTTGAACTTGAAATGGAGTGGATGGTGAGCAAGGGTGGAAATAGTGGCATTTTCTATCACATTCTTGAACAGCCCGAAGAAGCTATTTACTGGTCTGCCCTTGAGATGCAGGTACTTGATAATGAAAACCATCCGGACGCAAACATGGGAAAAGATGGAAATCGAAAAGCAGGGTCCTTGTATGACCTCATTCCAGCAAAACCGCAAAATACAAAGCCTCACGGAGAGTGGAATCAGGTTCGAATTATATCGGAAGGAAATCATGTAGAGCATTGGATGAATGGAGAGAAGGTTCTGGAATTCGAACGATTCACCCCCGAGTGGTTCAAAATGCTGCGAAACTCCAAATTCAGGGAGCACAATGAGTTTGGTGCGATGCGGGAGGGGCATATTGGACTTCAGGATCACGGTGACCTGGTAAAGTACCGGAATATCCGAATCCGAAGACTTTAAAAATATGAACTCATTGAAAACGACTGATTTAAACGCATGAGACGGAGTACAGAATGAATCTGAATACGAAAGCCAAACAGGAAAACACCTATGATGCAATTGTTGTAGGAACTGGTATTAGCGGTGGATGGGCAGCCAAGGAACTCACCGAGAAGGGTTTAAATACTTTGGTTTTGGAGCGGGGACGGGATGTTGAGCATGTGAAGGATTATCCTACCATGTTTAAGGAACCTTGGGAACTGCCCAACAATGACAAGATCTCCTACGAAGAGCAGCAACATTACGAAAAACAACTTCGAACGGGATACACGGTACGGGAGTCTACGAAGCACTGGTGGGTCAAAGACACCGATCAGCCCTACGAAGAAGTGAAACGATTCGACTGGATCCGTGGATATCATGTTGGGGGGCGTTCCATCATGTGGGGAAGACAGTCTTATCGCCTTTCTCCGATGGATTTCGAAGCCAATGCAAAAGAGGGCATTGCGGTCGACTGGCCCATTCGATATGAGGACCTGGCACCTTGGTACAGTCATGTAGAGAAGTTTGCAGGTATCAGTGGAGAGGCTCTTGGATTGCCTCAGCTTCCCGATAGCGAATTTTTACCTCCTATGGAACTCAACTGTGTAGAGGAGTACCTGCGGGATTCCATGGCGAAGAAATTTAACCGTGTCTTGACGATTGGACGCACGGCCAACCTTTCTCGTGCTCATAATGGCCGGGGTCCTTGTCAATATCGGGATCTTTGTATCCGGGGTTGCCCGTATGCAGGTTATTTTAGCAGCAATTCTGCAACGCTGCCCGCTGCTAAAGCAACGGGAAATATGACCCTGCGCCCACACTCGGTTGTTGATTCTGTGATTTATGATGAGGAGAAAGGCAAAGCCGTTGGGGTACGGGTTATCGACGCAAATACTCTTGAGGTACAGGAATACTACTCCAAAATCATCTTTCTGAATGCCTCTTGCATGAATACAACGCTCATCATGATGAACTCACGGAGCCGGCGTTTTCCTGAGGGTTTGGGTAATGATTCCGGCGAACTGGGACACAATGTAATGGATCATCATTTTCGCGTAGGAGCCAACGGATCCATCGACCAATTTAATGACCGGTACTACTGGGGTAAACGACCCACAGGAATCTACATTCCAAGGTATCGAAATATTGGAAGTGATAAGCGTAACTATTTGCGCGGCTTTGGATATCAAGGAGGTGGAAGCAGAGAGAACTGGACACGTGGAATCCGTGAACTGGCTGTTGGCGCTGAACTAAAGAATATCATCTCTGTGCCTGGAAGCTGGACGATGGGGCTTCTTGCATTTGGTGAGGTGCTACCCGATCATTCCAATCATGTAAAGTTAAATTTTGAGAAGCGCGATAAATGGGGACAACCAACACTGGTCATGGATTGCGAGTTTAAGGAGAATGAATACAAAATGCGCGTGGACATGAAAAACGATGCGGCTGAAATGCTTGAGGCGGCTGGATTTAAAAATGTTACTACCTACGATGATCCTGGAGCTATGGGGCTCGGTATTCATGAGATGGGAACTGCAAGAATGGGACGGGATCCGAAAACATCTGTATTAAACCGGTGGAATCAGGTCCATGCATGTAAGAATGTATTTGTAACAGATGGAGCTTGCATGACTTCGGCGGGTTGTCAAAATCCGTCCCTAACCTACATGGCAATGACCGCTCGGGCAGCTGATTATGCAGTAAAAGAGCTAAAAAAAGGAAACTTATAGACGGATCGTATGGATACGAAAAAAACGGGGATAAATCGGCGAGAAGCCATCAAACGAACAGGCCTTTGGGTTGGTGGAATCTTTATAGCACCCGCCTTTGCGGGGTTCTTCAAAGGATGTACACCTGCCGGCACACAAGGAACTGTATTTTTCTCGGGCAGTCAAATGGAACTACTCACCCGAATGTGTGATCTACTAATTCCCTCAACGGCCACTCCGGGTGCCCTTGATGCAGGTGTACCTGCTTTTATAGACCGAATGGTAGGAGAGGTCTATTCACCAGATAACCGTACGAAATTTGCTGAGGGTCTTACTTCGTTTGATGATGGGGCGGTAGGAGCATACTCCCAACCGTTTATCGAACTGGATGAATCCAATCAGATCCAATACATGAAATCGGTAACCGAGACTGCCCTTAATACATACAATGAGGAGCTTGCCTTCATTCTGATTTTCCGGGATCTGTGCCTGACCGGTTTCTGCTTGTCCGAACAAGGTGCCAATTCGTTGTTAAGATACATGCAGACACCCGGCAAATATGAGCCTTGTATGCCATTTGAGGAGGTTGGTAAAACCTGGGCAACCTAATGAGTACGTTAGACTGGGCGGT
>JGI10211J34971_10000727_pt1 | contig 27440 bp, 24 predicted proteins | sample Etolagsediment_FD_34971 | JGI IMG/M metagenome (IMG submission 34971)
CCCGGTTCACCGGATTGCGGCAACGCTCGATGGACAAGCGGAACTGGTAGCCGGCGCTTTCTCGCGGAGTGCGGAAAAAAACCGGGCAACCGCGGAAAAGTGGAACGTCCCGGGGGAGCGCACGTACACTGATTATCGGGATTTGCTGAAAAAGGAAGCGTCGAATCTCGACTTCGTGGTCGTCGCTACCCCGAACAGCACCCACGCGGAGATTACCCGCGCGGCAATCGAGGCGGGCCTGGCCGTTTCCAGCGATAAACCGCTCGGTATCGGCGTCTCCCAGGGGCTGGATCTGCTGGAACTGGTGCGGCAATCCGGCGCGCTGGTGATGCTTACCCATAACTATACCGGTTACCCGATGATCAAGGAGGCGCGGGAAATGTGCCGCCAAGGGGATCTGGGGACGATTCACCGGGTAATTGTCGAGATGCCGCAGGGGTGGCTCCAGGGGATGATTACGCAAAGCGGGGAAGAGCCGGCAATGTGGCGTACCGATCCGGCGATCGTCGGGCCGTCGCTGGTTACCGCGGACGTCGGAACGCACGCGGCGAACCTTGCCGAATATGTGACCGGACTTCGTGTNACCGACGTGTGCGCCGATGTATCCAATCTGTTGAAATCATCACCGCTGGAGAACGAGGCGAATGTTCTTCTTCGCTTCGATAACGGCGCGAAAGGGGTGCTGATGGTTTCGCAGTTCGCCACCGGCGAGCGGAATCCGTTCCGTCTGCGCGTATACGGCGACAGACTCGGTCTGGAATGGGTCCAGGAGACGCCGGAATGGTTGATTGTGAAGGAATTATCCGGGAATGAACGGCGCATCTACCGAGGCCATTCACCCGAGGCGGTTTCGAGCAGGTGGTCGCGCGTTCCGATCGGACATCCCGAAGGGTATCTGGAAGCGTTCGCGAACCTCTATCAGGAGTTTTTCCGGGCACTGCGCGACCGGAAAACAGGCAAAGACGGCGGGTTGTATGACTTCCCTGATGTAGCCGACGGCGTGCGCGGCTTGCGGTTTATCGATTCCGTCCTGAATAGCGCTGCAGCAACGGCGTCCGAAAAGTGGGTGCAATACGATGAGTGAACTGATATTCGGTGCGAACCGGATGGTCGCGCCGTCGTGGCCGATTGAGGAGTTTGTCTCTCTTGCCGCGGAGGTGAATGCGGCAGGGGTGGAACTGCGCAACGATCTGCCGGGATTTGACGTAACCGACGATCTTGAGTCGGCGGCGATGAAGGATCTGCTGGCGAAGTACGGGCAGAACGTCATCTCGATCAATGCTGTCCAGCACTTCAATCTGCCCTCCGCCCTCGAAGACGCCAGGACTGAGTTGCGTCGACTTATCGGATTCGCGTCACAACTGGGAAATCCGGGCATCGTCATGTGCCCGCACAACGACACCGGTGATACGCGGTCGCGCGCACAGATGGCCCGTGATACCAAAGCGGCACTCCTTGCCCTGAAACCGATTCTTGAGGATGCGGGTGTCGTCGGGCTGGTTGAGCCTCTGGGATTCCCGGAGAGTTCCCTGCGCAGCCACTCTCTTGCGGCACAGATAATCGGCGAGATCGGAAGCGACGCTCTGCGAATAACGCTGGACACCTTTCACTTCGCCGTTGCCGGTCAGGATCCCGCGATACTCGGAACGGCGGAAATCCCGGTCGGACTGATAGGGCTTGTACACCTGTCCGGGGTGACGGCGGCGGGACCGATTGGAGCGTTTCGGGATCCCGATCGCGTGTACGTCGACGAAAATGATCGTGTCGGCAATGTGGCGAGTCTCAGGCGGATCGTGTCCGCCGGGTATACGGGCGCGGCATCGTTTGAGCCGTTTTCGCCGGTCGTCCACGCATATTCCCGAAGCGTACTGGTTCAGGTTCTGAATGAGAGCGTGAACGGGATCAGGTTGGGGATACGGCAAAAAAAAGAATATATAAAATAGAAATATAATTATTTAATAAGGGAGATAAGTGAATTCATTTTTCGTTGAATAAAAGATTTTCATTTTGTCTGACAATCTGTTCTTGACAAATGGCAAAAGCCGGGCTTTTATGGTATCCAAGCGGTTTGTAAGCCGCGTAAATCCTATTACTCCCTAAAGGAGGGAAGAAATGAGAAGAATCGTATCGTTATCAATCGTGCTCCTGTTTCTGGTAGCCGGTCTGAGTGTCTGGGCCGGTGGTCAGGAAGAGGGCAGCGATCAGCTCCACATTGGTGTAGCCGCAGCTTCTTTTGATGATAAGTGGATGTCCTACATGCACGATGGTTTCCGGGAAGCCGCTGAAGCAGCAGGTGTGCAGATCACGATGGTTGACGGCCGGAATGACTCTTCTATTCAGCAGGGTCAGATCGATACGTTTATCACCCAGGGTGTAGACGCGATCATTCTCGTTCCCTGTCAGATTCAGGCGATGGCTCCGATGCTTGATCAGACTGAAGCAGCCGGTATCCCCGTCGTTGCAGTGAACCGCCTCCCCGCTGAACCCGAACTCAGCCGCCTGGCTACATTCGTAGGCTCCAACGAAGAGTACGCCGGTACCGTACAGGGTGAAGCGATTGCAGAGATGCTTGGTGGAGAAGGCGACGTGGTAATCATCCATGGGCAGCTTGGCCATCCTGCAGAGCAGGGTCGTACCCGGGGTAACAAGAAGATCTTCGACCAGTATCCCGGCATCAACGTTGTTCGCGAGGACACCTCCGAGTGGCAGCGGGCAAAAGCTCTTGAGCTTATGGAAAACTGGATTCAGGCCGGTTTCAATATCGACGCTGTCGTAGCGAACAATGACGAAAGCGCGATTGGTGCAGCCATGGCTCTCGAACAGGTTGGCATGCTTGCCGACGTATTCATTGCCGGTGTTGATGCAACTCCCGATGCTCTCCGTTTCATGAAAGAGGGCAAGATTGACGTCACCGTCTTCCAGGACGCGTACGGTCAGGGATATGCCTGTATCGATGCTGCTATCCGCGCGGTAAACGGTGAAGATCTTCCCAAGATCACCGACATCCCCTTCCTTCCGGTAATGCCGGACCAGGCGGATGAGTTCCTCGCGATGTGGGGCGAATAATAGTTACACCGTAACGTTTTACACAACGCCGGCGCTCTTTCGGGGGCGCCGGTTCTTAATTATGTGAAAAGGAGAACAGACGAATGGCGGAAGAATTTCTCCTCGAGATGGAGCACATTCGCAAACAGTTTCCTGGTGTGCTGGCCCTTGACGATGTCCATCTAAAGGTGAGGCCCGGAACCGTGCATGCCCTTATGGGGGAGAACGGAGCGGGAAAATCAACCCTGATGAAGGTACTCCTGGGAATATACGCTCCCGACGACGGTGTAATCCGGTTTGACGGGGTTGAACATCTTCAAATGGACATCCACAGCAGCCTGACTCACGGAATCTCCATGATTCATCAGGAACTGTCGCCGATACTTCACATGACAGTAGGCGAGAATATCTTCCTTGGCCGTGAGCCGCTGTTGAACAAAATCGGTTGGGTTGACCACAAGAAACTGTATCAGCAGACGCAGGACCTTTTTGACGATCTGGGTATCGATATCAATCCCATGACAAAAATGGTGAACCTCAGCATCGCCAATATGCAGATGGTCGAAATCGCTACCTCGATTTCCTATAATTCGAAGCTTATCATAATGGACGAACCGACCTCTGCTATTACCGAAAAGGAAGTGGCACATCTGTTCCATATGATCAATACGCTGAGGGACAAGGGCGTATCGATTATCTACATCACCCATAAAATGGACGAAGTCTTCGAGATTTCCGACGAGGTGACCGTTCTGCGGGACGGACAGTTTGTTGGTACGGAACTGGCTTCCGACATCGACAAGAACAAGCTGATCTCGATGATGGTCGGTAGAGAACTGACCAACTTCTTTCCGAAAGAAGACGCGGAAATCACGGACGTCAAGCTCGAAGTACGGAACATCTCTCTGGAAGGGAAGTACAGAAACGTCTCCTTTTTCGTAAAAAAAGGTGAGATTCTCGGTATTGCCGGACTCATGGGTTCAGGGCGCACTGAGGTGATAGAGAGTATTTTCGGCGTCGATCCGCCGGAATCAGGAGAGATTCTGATTGACGGAGAGCCAGTCGAGATAACGCGACCGATGGATGCCATCAGTCACGGGATGGGTCTTCTGACGGAAGACCGGAAGATGACGGGACTGTTTCTTCCGCTCTCGGTCACCGACAACATGGTTGCCTCGAATATCGACAAGTACGTCAGTGCAAAGGGCTTGAACAACAAGCTGATTGACGCGGACTGCGAGCGTCAGCGGGTAGCTCTTTCGGTGAAGACGCCGAGCCTCGACCAGATTATTCTGAACCTGAGCGGTGGTAATCAGCAGAAGGTTCTCATCGCACGCTGGCTGCTTACAGAACCGGATATACTCATCCTCGATGAACCGACTCGCGGTATCGACGTCGGTGCAAAGTCCGAGATTCACAAGCTGATGACCAAACTGGCTCAGTCCGGCAAGGCAATTATCATGGTTTCTTCCGAAATGCCGGAGATCCTGGGCATGAGCGACCGGGTAGTTGTTATGCATGAGGGAGAAAAAGCGGGCGAACTGTCTCGTGAGGATGCGACGCAGGAACGTGTGTTGCAGCTTGCTTCCGGTGAGAAGATTACACAGTAAAAGGAGGGTATTGTATGAGCACCGTATCCACAGCGAATGCCGTATCAAAAAGTTTCGATTTCAAAGCCTTTATGAAGCGATGGGGCATTCTCCTTGTTCTGGTTGGAATGTCAGTTCTTTTGTCATTTCTTACCATCAGCAACGGAGTGTCGATATTTCTGAAGTTCCGCAACATTGTGAATATCCTGCGGCAATCGTCGGTAATAGGAATTATCGCACTGGGCGTAACCTATATCATCATCACCGGCGGTATCGATCTGTCATCCGGTTCGCTGGTTGCGATGATCGGTTGTATCTCCGCGATTCTGGCACGGGAAATCTACGGCTTGCCGGTGATTGTACCCGTAGCCGGAGCGTTGGTTCTGGGTTTTCTCGCCGGCTCGATAAACGGGGCTCTTCATGCCAAGTTCAAGATCCCGCCGTTTATCGCGACACTCGGAATGATGGTGTCTGCGCGCGGAGTCGGTTTTCTGATCACCAACGGCCGCCCTATCGACAACCTGACGCTCAGTTATCAGTACCTCGGTCAGGGATCGATTCTGGAGTTCGGGAAGAACTTCTTTATTCCGATTCCGGTCATCATCTTCCTCGGTATGGCACTTATTTCTCATTTTCTGCTCTCCCAGACGCGGTTTGGCAAGTACACCTATGCGATCGGCGGCAACGAGCAGGCGGCGTATATCTGCGGTGTTAATGTTGACCGCCACAAGATTCTTGTGTACGGATGGGCCGGGTTCCTTACGAGTATTGCGGCTGTAGTCCTGACATCCCGTGTGAGTGCCGGACAGCCAAGTGCCGGATTGATGTACGAGCTCGATGCAATTGCGAGTGCGGTAATTGGCGGTACCAGTTTGCAGGGAGGAATCGGAACCATAGGCGGTACTGTCGTCGGTACACTCATCATTGCCGTTATGAACAACGGTCTGCAGCTTCTGGGCGTATCATCGTACTGGCAACAGATTCTGAAGGGTGTGATTATCGTAACCGCGGTTGTACTTGATACGATGAAGAACCGAGGGAAAAAGTAGATTTGAATGGAGGCAGTAGGCACGGAGAGGTGAATCCGGGTATTTTCCTCACCGGTATCTCTGTAGCAAAAGGACCGCCCAATGAGCGATGAAACGCACGTAATCACCCAGCAACCGATTTCACAGAACACGATCGTTGCTCAGGTCATGGCTCACATCAAGGAGCTTATCGCCGGGGGAAAATACCGCCCCGGTGACCGGCTTCCTACTGAACAGGAGCTGGCGACACTGTTTGGCGTGGGGCGTTCCTCAATTCGGGAAGCGATCAAGGTTTTTCAGCATATGGGCATCGTCGAGTCAAAGGCGGCCAAGGGAACGTTCGTTCAGGATCGGGCGAACATCTCGCTCGAGGCGATCACCTGGGCACTCCTCCTTGGCGACGACGATCTCCGCGACGTTTTTGAGCTGCGGGAGGCGATCGAACTCATGTCGTTCCGGCGCGCAGCTACCAAACTCCAGAAAGGCGACCCCGCGGGACGGCAGATTGTCGACCAGCTCAAGGAGCACGTTGCTACGATGCACCGGGCAGCCGAAGCGAACGATCAGACATTGCTGGCCGATGCCGACTACCAGTTTCATCTGACGATTATCAGTGCCAGTGAGAATCGGCTCTTCGTCGCGCTCTACCAGACGTTGCAGGCGTTCATGAAAAACGAAATCCGACGTACCTACTACCGTATCGAATCACTGAAAGCCGTTGCCGCCGACCATCAGGAGATCGTCGGATACCTGGAAGATGAGTCGATCGATCGTTCGGTAGACCGCCATTCCCAGCACTTCCGGCGAATCAGGCGCTTGCTCGGCCTCCCGAAAAAGCCGGTCGAGGACGTATGAACCACCATTCCGGAACAAAAAGCCGCTATCACCGGCGGCACGCAGGGACTCGGTTTCGCGATCGCGAAGCGATTGATTGAAGAGGGTGCCCGTTCGGTTGCCATCTGCGGGCGGAACAGAGAAAAAGGAGAAGCGGCGGCAACGCTGCTTCGAAACGATACGGACGCCAAGGTGGTCTTTGTTCAGACCGATCTTTCCAATCCTGATGCCGCAGTGGGTTTTATCACCAAAGCTATTGAAACATTCGGTGGGCTGAATGCGCTGGTCAACAGTGCAGGATTAACAACCCGCGGAGGATTGCTCGATACCGACCTTGCCACATGGGAAGCGCATATGGCAGTCAATCTTCGCGCGCCGTTTCTTACGATGCAGACTGCGGTCCGGTACATGAAAGCCACCGGTATCCCGGGGAGTATCGTGAATATCATCAGCATGACGGCGCTATGCGGACAGTCGTACCTTACGCCGTATTCAGTCGCAAAAGGCGGCTTGTCTACCCTGACCAAGAACGTGGCGAATGCGTTTGCGGCAGACAGAATTCGCTGTAACGGTGTGCTTACGGGGTGGATGGAGACTCCCGGAGAGGCACTGACGCAAAAGTTGTTTCACGGAGCCGGCGACGACTGGGCTGAACGTGCGGGTAAGACGCTCCCGATGGGAAAACTCGTACAGCCCGACGAACTTGCGGGACTTGTCGCCTATATGCTCAGTCCGGAATCGGGTGTGATGACCGGAGCTCTGGTGGAATACGATCAGGTCGTATCGGGGGCGTACCCGGAGTAAGCGGGCGATTCAGAACGTCGGCGGCGAATCGATCCATATCGTGACCGTCGGTTTATCGGAAATATTCTGCATTTTGTGCGGCCTGTTGCTCTGGATTATGATGCTGTCGCCGCTGTTGAGAATGTGTATCTCCTCTTCTATTCGTACTTCCAGTTTCCCGTCCAACACGATACCGCACTCAATTCCATCGTGAGTAATGAACTGCCCCGTATCGGCACCTGCGTCGTACTCGCAGTAAAGAACCTCAAACGGCATCTTGTCCAGGTGCGGCGTAAGGAGGTAATAGACGATTCCGCTCGTCGTCCTGCTGACGTTTCGCTCGCTCTTACGGACGACCGGACTCTGATTCTCATCGTCGGTATCGAGAAAGGAACCGATTGGTGTGCAGAGCGCTTTCGAAATCGCCAGAAGTGTTGTGATCGAGGGGTTCGCTTTGGAATTTTCTATCTGGCTCAGAAGACTCTCGGTCAATCCCGTTACGTGAGCCACATCCCTGAGCTTCAGACCTTTGGATTGCCGGACCTCACGGATTTTACGGCCCATCCCTTGTAATGCAGCGTTCATGGTTCACAATTCTACCGAAAATGTCGCACGGCTTCAACAGAAACGCACTTCTATTGACAATAGGATTAAACGATATTAAAAATTCGATATGAAATTGACACTACACGGACAGGTAACTCTTCATTCGAACATTCTCAGCGATGTCCGAATTGCGAGAGAAGCGGGTTACGAAGCTCTTGAGGTCCATACCGACAAACTTCTGCGGTTTCTGGATGCCGGTCGCCCGCCGGAAGAATTACGGGATGCGCTGGCGAAATATCGGATCAAAGCGGCCGCCATCGATATTATCGGTGGAATCGAAGCGACCGGTTCCCGGGAAAGAAAGGCTCTTCTGGCACAGACCGAGCAGTTGTGCGGGGTTGCGGTTACCATCGGCGCTCCGACAATTCAGGTGAATCCGTTTTCGGGACTCGACGGATTGCCCATTGAAGATATCATCCGCATAACCGCACAGAATCTCAAAGAAATAGCCGGAATCGGCGCGGATCGCGGCATACGGTTCCAGATTGAAGGTGCCGCATGGACGCCGATTCATTCGTTACACGACTGTCTGTGGCTCATGGAAGCGACGGACCGTGAGAACGTCGGGCTGGTTATCGACTTCTGGCATTTCTGGGCAAGCCGGGGTGCGACGCCCGAAGAGATTGCGGCGCTCGATGCGTCGATTATCTACGGCGTACACCTTTGCGATGGATTCCGGCCGGAGCCGGGTGCGCCCTGGGTGGACGAACGGGAACTGAGGGGCGTTCTGCCGGGTGAGGGGAATCTACCCGTACGGGAGTGGATGGATGCAATTCGTGCAACCGGCTTCGACGGGTATCTGTCGGGAGAGTTTCTGAATCAAGCGTACTGGGAGCGCGATCATCTGGAAGTCGCGGTCCGGATGCGTGAGCGGATGGAGGCGTATCTATAATTTTCGATCGGCAGTCGATCTTGTCCGCAGAGAAAGAAATATCGCGTCAACCAGGCGCGGAAATCGGTAACACGGCGGCACAAGGAGGCGAACCCGCCGGTTCCCGATTGTAGTTCCGAATGTCTTTGCAGATATCCTATTTGTCCGGATTCGGCAGCATGAAGTCCCGGATCACACCGCACAACTCGTCATAGCTCTGAATGAATCCGCGCAGCGTTCGTACGGTAGCCCCGTAGGTATCGAACTCGGATACGCTCATTCCGTCGGCGTTGTACGCCTTGCCAAAATCTTCGAACTTGGCAAGGAGCTCCGTGATAATCGCTGGATCAACCGGTTTTTCGATCTGGTTCGCGCACGGAACGTCGGACCCGTTGAACCGCACAGCCCATTTGTACGGGATCGTAGTGATCACGTCACCGCCGATAAACTCGGACCAGTGGTAGTGATTCCGGTACGCGGCAGCGAGTAACCGGCTCGTGTACCCTTTTTCCTGGAAGATCCGGTACGCGTTTTTCATGACTGCTACGCCGGGCCACTCGAGGTAGTCCGGGTTGGTTATCACGTCATCTTTATTGACGATCACCTTGATCCAGTCGTCAACACGGCCGACCATGATCGTAACGACCGGCGCCATCATGGAAATGTCCTTTCCTTCAGCTTTGCGTCGCTTGAGACCACGCTCTACCGCTTCCGCGACGGCAATGGCCTGCGGTACGGTAAAAGATACCGTCGCGTTGATACTGACACCGCGGTAGGTAACTTCTTCCATCGCGACAATCCCGGCAGCCGTCGCGGGGATCTTCACGTTCAGATTCGGAACGAGCGTCTGGAAGTGCATCGTCTGATCTATCAGCGCCTCGGCGTCCCGGAAATATTTGGGGTTCGTCTGAATCGAAATCCGGCCTTTCAACCCTTTCGTTTTGTCGAACGTCGGTTTCAGAATAGCGGCGCCTTTTATCGCCATCTCTTCGATAATCTGCCAGGCTACCTGGTCTTCCGTCCACGTCGCGTTGGAACGAATAACTTCTTGAATCCGGTCTCGCCAGAGTTCCATCTCCTGCTGCAACACGTTGTATACAATTGTCGGGTTGGTGGTCGCACCAACCGCTCCGTGTTCCACGCCGTAGGTCAACTCTTTGATCGAGCAAGAGTCGTTCCAGTAATCAGTTTTCGTAGTCTGCCCCATTTCGTGAAGTGGGCTCTTGTACCCGGACATATATTCCTCCGTTCCATTCTATCAGATTGTCTGACAATATAGTACCATACCCTTCCGGTGAACACAAGTGGAAGACGAAATATTTCGCGCGCCTGCGGCCTGTTTACCGTGAGGCCGATTCCGGAAAATTATCCCGGAATGCCCACAGTCCCAGGGCAGGATTCGGAACGAAATATACTTCTTCGCCGTCAGGCAGGGTATTGAAACCCGGTTTCAGTGAATCGGGCGCGTATCGTTTCAGTGCGGTTTGCAGATCGAGATAACTATATCCGGCCGCGCGGATTTCCCCTTCTGAAATCGCTCCGGGAGCGTAGGTAACCGAAAACCGACCTTCCGACGAACCGTGAATGAGGTGAGCAGCGGCGCCAAGCATCTGCTTCAGGTCGTCATTTTGCTCTACCAGGCGGAGAACCGCGTCGGTTCCGCAGTAACCATACCGGCGAATGAGAGCGTCGATTCCCGGATCCTCACCGAACTCCCGCAGGCCCGGAGCGATTACCACCAGTTCGCCTCCGTCGGCAATAGCAAGCCGCGACCGGTAGACCGCCTTGTTCGCGAGCCAGGTACTCTTGAACTCGCCGGGATCCATCCACGCGACGATTTTTTTTGGCTGCCGTTCAACCAGGAAGATATTTGCCCGTTGCGAAAGTTCCGACGCCCGGTAAAAACACTCGCTGTCGTCGCCGACAAAAATACCGCGCGGTTCGGGTTTCCCCTCCGCGTCCATCCCGATAACCGTCTGCACGTAAGTAATCGGCAACGCTTGCGCAAAGTGGTCGGACGCGTAGTTCAGAATCGCCCGGACGGGATTATCCGCACGGCCCAGAATGTTCTCGATACCGAGTACGGCACTGATGAAATGACTTTTGTTGATACCTTCGGACCCGCCGGTACCGACAAAGATATTTTTATTGTAGTTGGCCATACCGATGACCTCGTGAGGAACGACCTGCCCGATAGAAAGGATACGGTCGTATTTTCCCTCGACGAGCATCCGGTTCACCTGCGCCGGCCACGGGATCATAAGTCGCCCGCCGGTCAGCTCTCCGATGAACTCTGCCGGGACTTCTCCAAGGGTAACGACATCTTTTCGCCAGTTATGCACGCGAAAAAGGTCGCGCGGCGTCCGACCGTACATCGTCGAGATCTCTTCGTCGGTCATCGCGAAATGGGTACCAAGCGCCGGCAGAATATCGGCCAGACTCGATCCGTAGTACCGCCACGCCATCTCCGTAAGAAGACCCGCGCGCGAATGATACCGGGTAAAATCGGGCGGAATAATCAGAACCCGCTTTGCCTTCGGCAGACTATCCAGCGCGCTAAACAGCGCAGCTTCCATTTGCTCGTGGGTGAGCGCTCCCGTTTCAATTGCCAGTTTCGCCCGGATCACTGCGTACCTTCCTTCGGAGGAATTCTATACGAATCGAAACGGGGCAGCAATGGGAGCCGGGGTGGCTCTCCTCTGTTTCAACGAGTAGTATTTACCCCGGAGCACGTTTGTGATCAGCAGTACCGTCGCCGCCGGAATCCTGTTGGCTGGAATCGGCATCATCATTATCAGTACCTCGGTTTTTCGTTTTCCACCGGTAATCGTACTGGTAACGGTAGCGGCCGCGTACGGACTTGCAACGGGAATGCCGGCTCCCGCAGTACTCCGCCATATCTGGACGGGAGGTATCGCTGGAATCGGGCCGGTAATGGTGATTGTCCTGGAAGGGACGATACTCGGCTTCCTGCTTGCTCGAGGCGGCGGACTCAAACGGTTTCTTCGCGGGAGGGATTCGGCACTCGCCGTAGCCGGCTGGGCAACCGGTATTCCCGTGTACTGTGACACCGGGTTTCTCCTCCTTTCACCGTCGGTATCAGGAGCGACCGGAACATCGCGGTGGAAACCGGCGGTTCTTTTCACGTCACTGGCAACCGCCCTCTACGCAACCCATATCCTTGTACCGCCGACACCCGGACCGGTCGTAACGGCGAAACTGCTGGGCGCCGATATTGGAGCGGTGTTTCTGTGGGGGTTGTTGCTGTCTGTTCCGGTCGCATTGTCCGGGCATCTGTGGGCTACCCTCCTGAAGTGTCCCAAAGATTGTGTACGCGAACACGGTATTCCGTTCGAGCGCAACGAAAAAGCAGATTTTCCTCCCGCCGCTGAACATAAAAAAGATTCAAGTCTCTATCAGAATAGGAATTATCCGGAAAATCATACACACGCTTCCGGACACTGCAAGAGGGCGACCTTTGGGGTACAGATCGCACTTTCGACAATCGCCGCGATCCTGATCGTTGCCTTGCTGGTTTCCGGCAAAGTGCAGATCGACCTCGGCGTACCGGAAGGCGTGCTCCTGGCCGGAATCGTTGCGGCACTGTTCGTCGTACCGCGGCCGGCCGGAGGGGGCCTGGTTCGAGCGTGGCTGCAAAGCGACGGTGCGCGATTCAGGGATATTCTGCTTATCATCGCCGCAGGGAGTGCGTTCTCGTCGGTTATTACCGCATCACCGTTTATGGATTTTGTCGAACGGATTTTCGTCCGCGGTCACACCGGTATCATTCTTCCGTTTATTCTGGCCGCGGTGCTAAAAAGCGCGCTGGGATCGTCGATGGTCGCGGCGGTAACGACTGCGGGTATTGTCGCGCCGCTGGTAGGCGCCGGAGGCGCTTCACCGGTCCTCTCCGTACTTGCGATCGGATCGGGTGCAATGATTTTTACCCACGCAAACGACTCGTATTTCTGGATCGTCTCCCGGTATTCCGGCATGACGGCGAAGGAAACGTTTCGTTCGTTCTCCGTGGCTACTGCCGTCCAGGGACTCGTCTCGTTCGGATTGCTTGCGATCGCTTCAGTTTTCGTTTGAAAACAGGTATGATTCGGGCTCACAGAACTAGCGAATGGAAGGAGTGTATACCGTGACCGATCGAGAAGTCCTGGATTCAATTTTCCGTGCCGCCGTCAGCCGTGTGGATCCGGACACGATAATCCAGAAGTGTATGACCGTTGACGAGAAAACGTCGATTCTGGAAATCCGGACTGAGCAGGACGAGGTTTCCCTTGATCTGAACCAGTTTTCCCGGGTCGTGGTAACCGGTGCGGGGAAAGCGACGGCCCGCATGGCAAAAGGGGTTGAGTCGATTCTTGGTTCCCGAATTTCCGACGGTGTTATCGCCGTTAAACCCGGCCACGTCGAAGAGCTTCGCTACGTGCGGATGGTGGAAGCCGGTCATCCGGTACCGAACGAAGGGAGCCTTCGCGCTGCCGTGGAGATTCGTGAAATTCTGGAGGCTTCGGATGAGGATACGCTTGTTATCAATCTCATTTCGGGTGGAGGCTCAGCTCTCCTCACCCTTCCGGTTGACGATTCCATAACCCTGGTTGATTTTCAGGAGACGACATCGACGTTGCTTGGTTGCGGCGCAACGATTCAGGAGATCAATACGATCCGGAAACACCTGTCGGGTATCAAGGGCGGCCGAATGGCGGAGCTCGCGGCGCCGGCGACCGTGGTCAGTCTGATTCTCTCGGACGTTACCGGAGACGATTTGTCGAGTATTGCTTCGGGGTTGACGGCGCCCGATTCCACGACCTTTACCGATACGCTGTCGATCGTGGCGCGATACGGGATTGAAGAACAGTTACCACGCGGGGTTATGCGCATTCTTTCCGATGGCGCCGCGGGAAAGAGGCCGGATACTCCCGGTCCCGACGACGAGGTTTTCCGGTCGGTTTTTAACGTGCTCATCGGCTCAAACGCGCAGGCGCTCATGGCGGCAGCCGAGAAGGCGCGAAACCTGGAGCTCAATCCGCTGGTTCTGACCAGCGTGCTTACCGGTGAAGCGGCCGAAATCGCGAAACTGTTCAGCGGGATTGCGAAGGACCTTGTGCGCTTCGGCGACGCGGAGGTTGTCGGCGTCCGGTTACCGGCGTGTATAATCACCGGAGGTGAGACGACGGTTACTCTTCACGGTGACGGGCTTGGAGGGCGGAACCAGGAGATGGCGCTTTCCGTCTTTGCCGAGCTTTCCGGAGACCCGCAGGTACTCGGCAGAGCGACGTTTCTTTCGGCCGGTACCGACGGCAACGACGGCCCCACGGACGCCGCCGGTGGCTGGGCCGATGAGGCGACGTTTTTGCGTTACGAGAAAACCCGGATCAATGTACGGGAGTATCTTGCGCGGAATGACTCATATCACGCGCTGGAAGCATTGAACGCGCTCTATGTGACCGGCCCTACCAACACCAATGTGTGTGACATTCAGCTCCTGCTGGTCCGATAGTCCGATAACCCGTTTCCGACAGAGCGTCGCGTCATAGCGAGTCGTCCTGGCGAACCGTCATACCGAAAAGGTAAGGCGAAAGGCGGTTCCTCCACCGTCGATGCCTTCCCACGCGCAGCGGCCTTGCAGCTGAGCGGTAAGAGCGTTAATCACCAGAGTCCCGAAACCGACGCTCTCGAGTCCGTCTGTGCTTGGCATGCCGACACCGTTGTCTCCAGCGAATATCGTGACCGAGTTCTCGTTCCGGTGGTAATCGATCGATACGGCGGGATTCTCGATTCCGGGAAACGCGTACTTCAGCGAATTCAGGATAATTTCATTGACAATCAGGCCGACAGGAATTGCCTTATCCAGAGGCACTCTCAGCGTTTCGATTGACGTACAGGTAATCAGCATGATTGATTCCGCTGCGGTTGAGAGGATCGCTCCTGCCATGTCGGAGAGGTACCGGGAAAGGTCCACTTCGGTAGGGCGGTCGGAGCGATAGAGCTGTTCGTGAATCATCGCCAATGTACGAATCCGGTGTTCGGTTGCCGTAAGAATCGCTTCGGGATCGGAATGGTCCTGGCTTCGATGCAGACTGATCATGCTGAGCATCAGCTGGAGATTGTTTTTGACGCGATGGTTCAGTTCTCGTACCAGTAGTATTTCTTCTGCCGAAGACATTGNAGTATTGTAGTGCATTTACAGAAAATGTCAAATATAATACTCGAGCTGTGGTCCGGTTGCGGTCCGGTCTCCCGCGACGAAATNCGCCGCCTGGTATACAATNCACGGGTGAGCACGCAACCCTACTATCCGGACGAGCGGGACTGGCAGATTATCAACCTCCTTCGATCCGGCACGATTTCCAATAGCGCCATCGCCAAGGACCTTGACGTCAGCGAAGGAATGGTCCGTCAGCGCATCAAGCGGTTGAAGGATGCCGGCGTTTTATCGCTTCGCGGTCTGATCAACCCCGATATCATGGACAACAGTCAGGTTGTTCTTCTCGGTGCCAATGTATCGGAGACCAGGCGCCTGGATGAGACGGCCCAGCAGATTTCGCGACTGCAGAACGTGCTTTCGGTCTCTCTGGTTTCGGGACGCTTCGATCTATTTATCGAGCTTCTTCTGGATTCCCACCAGGGTCTCGTTGACTTCCTCATTTCCGAATTATCCCAGGTGGACGGAATTGTACGGACCGAGAGTTTCGTGACATTAAAGGCGTATTCCAAGTTCGTGTAACGAAAATCGTAGAAAACCGTTGACAATCTACGAAACTCGTGTAAACCTTCGAAATCACGGAGGTACCGCAATGCACGTCGGTTCAGTAAAAGAGATTAAAAAGCACGAGTACCGGGTCGGTTTGACGCCGCACTGCGTACGGGCATATGTTGCGGCCGGCCACACGGTCCGTGTTCAGATCGGCGGCGGTATTGACGCCGGGTTCGATGACGAGGAATACCGGAGAGCGGGCGCCATTCTGGAAGGAAGCGCGGAGGCGATCTTCGCATCCAGTGACATGATCGTGAAGGTGAAAGAGCCGCAAGCGGCGGAATACGCATATATGCGCCCCGGCCAGATCATGTTCACCTATCTGCATCTGGCTGCCGACCGGCCCCTGACGGAAGAACTTCTGAAGCGGGAAGTCCAGGGCGTCGCGTACGAGACGATCGAAACACCAAACGGCGGGTTGCCGCTGTTACGACCGATGAGCGAGATTGCCGGGCGTATGAGTATTCAGGAAGGCGCACGGTTCCTGGAACGGCCGCAGGGTGGCCGGGGCGTGCTCCTGGGCGGCGTTCCGAGTGTTGAGAAAGGAAAAGTCGCGATCCTCGGCGGAGGGGTTGTCGGTACCAATGCCGCGAAGATGGCGGTCGGGCTTGGAGCGGAGGTGACCGTCCTCGACGTGAATATCGACCGGCTCGAGTACCTGGATGATATGTTCAACGGCCGGGTGACGACGCTCTATTCAAGCAGAGCGCACCTGGAAAAGGTTCTGAAAGAGAGCGACCTGGTTGTCGGGGCCGTTCTTATCCATGGGGCAAAGGCGCCGCACCTGGTGTCCCGGGAAGATCTGAAGCTCATGAAAAAGGGATCGGTGATTGTGGACGTCGCGGTAGACCAGGGCGGCTGTATCGAAACGACGCGCCCCACAACGCACGACGATCCGGTCTTTGTGGTGAATGACGTAGTCCACTATTGCGTTGCGAATATGCCGGGCGGTGTATCCCGAACGGCGACGCAGGCACTTACCACCGTCACGCTGCCGTACGGCTTACAGATCGCGAATCTCGGACTGGATGAGGCGGCGAAACGGAACGCGGCAATCGCACGCGGTGTGAATACCTACGATGGAAAGCTCTGTTACCGGGCGGTTGCCGAAGCGTTCGGCATGGAGTACGCAAACTTATTTGAGCGGTAGCGTGAAACAGACTCGTGTGCCCCCGGCCGTCGGCTCTTCGATCCATATTCGGCCGCGGTGGCGTACGACGATTTCTTTGCTGATGGCAAGCCCAAGTCCGCTTCCGCCGCTTTCGCGGCTCCGGGACGGATCCACCCGGAAAAAACGTTCGAATACTTTCTCCCGGAACTCCGCCGGAATTCCCGGTCCTTCATCGGTGACCGAACACAGCAGGGTATCCGCGGTGACGCGGGCGCCAATGAGAATGGTGCTGTTTCGTGGCGCGTAGCGAAGTCCGTTGGAAATAAGATTGGTTACAACCTGTTCCAGGCGAACACGATCACCCGGAATACTGTCCGGGATCGTCGCAATATCGAGTTTCAGGGAGACCCCCGCATCGGCGCCGGCTTTTTCAAAACCGGCCGTAACCGCATGGAGCAGCTCACCCGGATGCACGGTAGCCGAACCGGAGCTTTCCGGCGTTGTCGTAGCTTCAAGTGTCTGCAGATCGCCGATGAGACGTGACATCCTGCCGAGATGACGGTTCATCCGGCGAAGCTGATCGGGGTCCATCGGATAGAGTCCCTCTTCAATCATCTCGAGCTGGGAAGAGAGCAGTGAGACGGGTGTCCGCAGTTCGTGCGCTACGTCGGCCAGAAAGCGCCGCCGTTTTTCTTCCTGTGACCGGACCTCCTCGGCCATGTGCGAGAATGATCGTGCCAGAGCGCCTATTTCGTCGCGGCGCTGGACATCCAGCTGCACATCGTAGCGCCCGCCGGCAACCGCTTCTGCGGCGGCGGCAGTTTGCCGTACCGGCTTTACGACGTTCCTGCTGATAAAGACGGCCAATAACAGCGCTCCCGCCGCAACCGCCAGGAGGGTGTACCCGGCAGCAAGGCGGACGGTCCGAAGAAACTCCCGTTCCAGTGGACCCAGGCGTTTTTCGGTCATGCTCCCGACGTACAGCCGAGCTACCACGCGCCCGCCGGCGGTAATCGGTATCCCCGACCGGTCGGCCGGTTCCACGGCGGTAAAATCGGGGGGAAGGTTGACCCCGGTAACGAAACGGCCGTCGGGATTGAAGAGCGCGATTGGGCCGGTACCCGCGTCGGGAGCGTCGCGCGTCGGCCGTCGATTGACCAACGCGTGGCCGGCCATCGGCCCCTGCATCATCCGCGTACCGCCGGGTTCGCCCAGAATGAATGCCGCGTCGTCGAGTGTTCCCTGTTGCTGGTAATACCGTTCCAGCCATGGTGCGAGCCGCTGTGCGGCAAGACGATCGTTCGCCGTACCCAGTTGAACGAGTGCGCGGACGCCCAGAAAATTCAGGATACCGACAAAAAGAAAGAGCGAGGCAACGGTCAATAGTATCGTTGCCGCGACGATTCTGACGCTGAGCGAGCGGTTCATGCGGAAAGTCCTTCCGCGAAGCGATACCCGGAACCCCAGACCGTTTCGACAAAAACCGGGTTGGCCGGATCGTCTTCCACCTGTTTCCGGATATTCTTGATATGAACGTCTATCGTTCGCTCGTATCCGGCGAAGGCGTGGTCCTGAAACTGCTCGAGCAGCTGCATACGGGAGAATACCCGCCCCGGATGACGCATCAGCGCCTCCAGAATGGCAAACTGTGCCGCCGTCAGGTGCAAAGGGGTGCCCCGTTTATAGACGATCTGCTTTTCGCGATTCAGCAGGAGCGGCCCCCGGACGATGTGTTGTTCTTTTTCGTCTGTTTCACCGCCGGCCGAACGCCGTAAAACGGCGGAAATCCGCGCCGCCAGCACTTTCAGGCTTGCCGGTTTAACCAGGTAGTCATCGATACCAAGGTCAAAGCCCAAAAGCGTATCTTCCTCTTCGGCCCGTGCGGTAAGCATGATGATAGGCGTCTGCTGCGCGGTCCGGATCGTACGGGCAACTTCCATCCCGTCGATGTTGGGCAGGTTGATATCGAGAACTACCAGGTCGGGCGGACTCCGGAAAAACCTGACCAGTGCGTCCGACCCGTCGAGGGCGGATTCACACGCAAAACCGCGAGAGGTCAGAAAATCGACGATCATGCGGTTCAAATCGGGTTCATCTTCGACTACGAGTATTCGGGCGTTCTGTTCCACAATGGTAACCATATCAGAAAAGCCGGATACCCGCAGGTATCCGGCTGATAGCGTGAGCCTCTACGGCTTACCACCGTCCACCGGCGGAAATGTAGCGGTCGTTTCCAATCTGCAGTATCCGGACATGCACGATTGTTTCGTTGCTGACGAGGTCCGGATTCGGCGCGCTGAAGGAGAGTCCCGTTACCTGGACCCGCGTCCCGTTCTGTACGTCGATTTCGGACGCTATCATCGGCGGAATGAAAAGTGAATATTCACTCGTTCCAACCTTCAATACCGGAGTTTCGCCTTCGGCAAGCTGCAGCGTCCCGGTGAGTTCCACCTCTTCGGCGTCNTCCGCCGCGAACCCGAAACCCATTCTCCGGTCGGCAAACTGGCCGCCCATCTGACCGCCCGCCTGGCCTCGGAAATCGTCGTTCATCATACCGGGAGCAAAACCTCCCCGGCTGGAACCGTTTGTCCCGCCGCGCCCGTTCATTCCACCGGGGCCTGCCTGTGCAAACACCGCTACCGCACCAACCAGCAACATCGAAACTGAAAGAACCAATACCTTACGATTCATGATCGTCCTCCTGAATAACTTGATGAACGAAATGTACCGGAAGGGTATGAACCAAATATGAAGCGCAAACGTTGATTTTGTGTACGCGAACGGACTACCTTCCCGGTGTATGAACGAGGAATTATTCGAACAGGTGCTCTCCCAATATCGCCTGAAAGATGAGAATCGCGCCGGATGGGTCCTTCGTGCGGTACACGAACCCGAGTCGGTGGCCGATCACAGTTGGGGTACCGCGCTGCTGTGCTTCTACTTCGCTCAATCGTGCGGGGTTGACCGGAACCGCGCGATTACGATGGCGCTCGTTCATGACCTGGCCGAAGCGGAAACCGGTGATATCCCGCGAAGAGTCTCAGCGGATGCACAGCCGGTCTCTCCGGAAAGGAAATCACGCCGGGAGGCGGAGGTCATGACCAGGTACGCACGGATAACTCCGGAGGTCGCGCGACTGTGGCAGGAGTATGAATCCGCGGTGACCCTCGAAGCGCAATTCGTCCGGGACATGAATCTGATCGATATGTGTATTCAGGCGCTCATATACGAGCGGGACCGGCGATATGTTGAATCCGAGGGACGCGAAAATTTTCCCGATTTTGCCGGACTGGATGAGTTCTTTGCGACGAGTGAACCACGGCTGTTAACCGAATGCGGCGTTTCGTTGTATACGACAATAGCCCGCGAGTATCGGGATCTCAGAGCGAGTCGGGGCTCCGGTCACTGATATCGAGCGTAGCGGTGAATCGTATCGCCGAGTCGGTGCGGTCGGTAGTCGACGTCCCTTTGAACTGACTGACGAGCACATCGATAAACTGCTGCGTGTCGGCGCACCCCCCGTTCCGGGGAAGCGGCTTCGGGGGGGGCGATGCTTCGGGATCCGCTTTTTCGAATGCAGCGGTAATCGAAACCATCAGGCTGGAATCGGAAACCGGTTCGATCGAAACGGACAAGCCGAGTTTTGCTCCTCCGGATGCCTCGTGGATAACCTTCGCCGTCGCTTCCGCCGTCAGGAGCGTTATCGGAACGGCATTTCTGATATGAAGATTTTTCACGGTAGCGAGAATGACGGGGCGAATGGAGGTACCGCAATTGCAGTTGGCAACGGTGTTATCAACGACGCGTTCAATTACCGGCTGTATCTGCACATCGGAGAATGAATCGCTTTTATAGAGCTCGGCGAAGACTTCACCCATTGCCGACAGACGGTTTTCAAGGCTGATCGGTTTACTGATGCGCGCGAGGCTGGTGACGAGTTGCAGGTTTTCGTTTACCCGGTGGTGCAGTTCGTGCATCATCGCGTGCTGATCACCAATCATTCGCTCCCGTTCAACCTCCGCTTCGTGGTGCCGGGTTACATCGGCCAAAACACCCCGAATGCCGATCACCATGTCGTCCTGGTCGCGTAACGGAGCCGATCGCACTTCACCCCAACGGGTACTCCCGTCTTTCCTGAGAAAACGTAACGGTATCACCGAGGGCAGGGTTGGCGGACGTTTGCGGAAGACCTCCATCATCCTTGGCAGCCGCGAGCTGAACGCCGTGCGGTCGGACTCAGGAATAAAATCCCATAACGGTCGCCCAACGAGGTCATCGGGGTTCCAGCCGGTAATCCGCGAGACCGATCTGCTTACGTAGGTAAATCGTCCGTCAAAGTCGTGTGTCCAGATGACGTCGTTCGAACTCTCGACGATATTTTCGAACTGTTCTTCACTCAGCAGGAGCCGGGTCACATCCGACCACATGACCACGCTGTGATCGACGCCCAGGTCAAACGTGTACATCGAACGGACGCGGACCGTCCGCTCGTCTTTGAGTTGTATGTCGAACTTTCTTGCGTTGACATCGCGCCACTCCGATTCGATGACGGCGGTAAATCTGCCGGCGGATTCATCGGTGAGGAGTGCCGTCAGTTTCCGGCCCAGAAGTTTTTCTTCCGGCCGTTTCACCAGAGTACAGAATGCACGGTTCACCCAGACGATCTGGTAGGCGCGATTGAATTTACAGATTCCGTCGGTGACGTGATCCAGGACGATATCGGTATCGAGTTTGAAATCGAGGAGTTCACGCGTGATGTGTCGGGAGTAGATTTCGTCGACACCTATGGCGGTCGCCCGGCTCATCTCCTTCATCCGGTGGAAATGGCGGATTGTATCGCCGATATACTGGAGCGTGTTCTGCAGTGGGCCTTTTGCGATATACACATCACACGCCAGGTGTTTGCGCAGTTCCGGAGCCTCTGCGGCGATTCCGGAAACGACGATCGTTTTCATCGACTGCCAGCGCGGTTCGGAGGCGACAATCTGCAGGAGCTTCTCGCCGTTGATATTCGGCATGACAAGGTCCGTGACCAGTACATCGAAGTCGCCGTTTGTGAGGCGTTCAAGCGCTTCAAGACCGCTCGACGCGGTAGATACATGGAATCCGGCATCTTCGAGGCCAATTGAGAGCAGTTCAAGCAAATGTTCGTCGTTGTCTACGAGTAGTATTTTTTCCATCGTTCTTTTTGTATTACATTGAGCACCGCTTCCGGTGTTCCTGTTAATCTTCGGCACAACACGCATCGGACCACAGAAATTTTTTCCGAATGGGGAGTTATACGTGAGACGGATCATAATCGGGACACTGGCAGTAGTATTCGTATGGGGTGGCCTCCTTGAGGCGAGTGCGGATGAACCGCGAAACTGGGATATCGTTCCGATTCCGCTGGTCGGGTACGGACCCGATTTCGGCGTTATTTTCGCCCTCGCGGCGGTTGGCGTGTACGGGCCAAACGTGGGAATTCCCGAAACCGACCGGCAAGCCGACCGTGCCGATAATGTGGTAGTGGCGAATATTCTGGGTACGACGAACGGGTCGCTCCTTCTGGTCGCGTCAGGACGACACTTTTTCCGGGAAGACCGCTATCTGCTGGATATGAGCGGAGCGTATTCTTCGTTTCCCCGCGAGTATTATGGTGTCGGACCGGATACCGATATACCGCAGTCGTATCGGTCCCGGTCGATATCGTGGGAAGGGAGTATCAATCGGCAAATCGTACCGGATTTTTTTATTGGACCACTGGCCGAGATCGAATCGTTCACCGTTACCGAGTCCGATGCCGGCGGGTCGTTCTCCGGGTATGAGGACTTTTCCGTCGGCGGCGGGTTTCGGCTTATCCGTGATACAACCGATGGTTCATTTGCACCCGATACCGGGTTCGTCTTTGATACCGATATACGGGCGTTTGCCGGTTACGGATTGTACCGCGGGGATCTTACCGTATTCGTTACGCCGTTCGGCCGCGTCGTTACGGCGTTTCAGACGCGATTCGTCCAATCGTGGGGAGACGTCCCGTTGCACCGCTTGCCGTCGATTGGCGGCGACGGTACGATTCGTGGATACCTTGAAGATCGATGGCGCGATTCCACGGCGGTATCCGGCCAGATGGAAATTCGGGTCCCGCTCTTCTGGCGCCTCGGAGCAACGGGGTTCGTCGGTGCCGGGCAGGTCGGCCCCGGTCCGGCAGCGCTCGATCCGGGGACGATAAAGCCGGCGGGTGGAGTCGGTCTGCGAATTCTGTTGAGCGAAGAGCAGAAACTGAACTTCAGATTTGATTTTGCCGTAGGATCCGAAGGAACGGCGTTCTATATCAACGCACGGGAGGCATTTTGAAACGGAAAGCGATACGAAATACGCGTACTCCTCCAGGAACCGTCGTCCACGTAGCCGGCGGTACTGAAGTCGAAATCGAAGCGATGACGTTTCGTCCGGATGCCCCGGTAACCGAAGAGTCATTCTCGGTAATCGGGTACCAGGAATCAACGCTGATCACCCGTATCGAAACGTGGCGAGGGCAGGACGCGATAACATGGCTCAATATCAACGGGGTGGGGAATGCGTCATTGCTCCGGGCGGTTGGTTCTGCGTTCGGGCTTGCGAATCTCCTTCTCGAAGATATCCAGAATATCGATCACCGGCCAAAACTCGAAATCAATCCGGACTATCTCTTCGCGGTTGTGAAGATGCTGGACTGGCATCGGGTCGAACGGCGGGTTCTCGTGGAACAGGTGAGTCTTCTTTGTATCGGGAACATGGTTGTTACTTTTCAGGAGCGCCCCGGCGACGTCTTTGACGAACTCCGGGATCGAATCAGGAATGCCAGGGGGCGCGTTACCAGCTCGCCGCCGGAATACCTCTTCTACACGCTGGTGGATGCGGTAGTGGACGCCGGGTTTATTGCCGTGGACGGGATACAGGAGTCAATTGAAGAGACCGAAGCGTGGATTTCCGAGGAGGGGAAGGGAGAGAACGGCGTATATTCGACCATTCACCGGATTCGGGGAGAGGTTGTGGAGCTTCGCCGGGCGTTATGGCCGCTTCGCGATACGATCCATAACGCGCTCTCGGTTAACGAACCGACGTTTTCCGAAATGATTCGCCCGTACTGGCAGGACGTATATGAACACCTGCTGTCGCTTGTCGATCTGGTAGATGCGCAACGGGAACAGGCCGGCGGGCTTATCCAGCTTCACGCCGCGGTGCAAAGCAATACCCTCAACCAGGTCATGAAAACACTGACAATTATCGCGACGATCTTTATTCCCCTCACGTTCGTAGCGGGAATATACGGAATGAACTTCCAGAACATGCCGGAGCTCTCCTGGAAGTTCGGATATCCCCTTGCCGTCGGGATCATGGCGATCATCGGCGCGGGGATGGTCTGGATTTTCAGGCGTCGGAAGTGGCTCTGAGCCGGATCTTCTCCATGATTTTTTCGTACATCTCGGTGTTGATCGGGTAGAAACTCAGGATCACGACGCCGGAGATGAAAAAGAGCGCCGGAATCGGCCCGGTAAGGAGCCGGATGGCGATAAGCGCTGAATCGGCCTGTACGGCCGCGGGTACTCCGTTCACCGATTCCTGATAGTTGAAGAGCGTCAGAATCCAGCCGGAGAGCCAGATACCCATCGCCTGGCCTACTTTGCTGGTAAACGTCCACATTCCGTAGAAGACGCCTTCCCGGCGGACGCCCGTCTCCGCGTAGTCGTACTCGACGATGTCCGGCACGATTGAGTAGGGCATAACGTATTGGGTTGCAAAACCGATTCCCGCAACACCCATAATTACGAACGAGAACCACATGTCCAATCGGTGTCCGAGCAGGAAAAACAGGAGTACCGACGCGGCAAAGATCGACATGCCGATGTTGTAGCTCAGTTTTTTCCCGATGGTTTTCGAAATCCTCACCCATACCGGAATAAAAATGATCGCCGATATCAGGAGAATCGGGAGAGCGATCTGGAATCCGCCTTCGTTTCCGTAGATATATCGGAAATAGTAGAGCATCGATCCCTGGAGAATATTCACACCGGTAATGTGAAACGCCCAGGGTAGGAGAGCCGTCAGAAACGTTTTCATACCCAGGACTTCGATATACGAGCGGATGATACTCTCTTTCACGGGCGGTTCCGGGTGTTCCGGTTCACGGATGGATATAACAACGAGGAAGGTCGCCGTCGCAATCACCGCGCCGATAACCGCGCCCATGCCCGTCCAGCCGGCGTCACCGCCGCCGAACGCGTTCACCAGCGGAATCACGGCTCCGACCCCGATGAACGTACCGACGACGGCAAAACTCATCCGGTAGCCGTTCAGNACCGTCCGTTCGTGATAGTCGTCCGTAAGTTCCGGCGTCAGCGCGCCGTAGGGTATATTAATCAGGGTATACGCGGTATTGACCAGACAGTAGATGAGCATTATGTAGAGGAAAATGCCGGTCTGGCTGGTAGCCGCCGGCCGGGTGAACAGGAGAATCAGACTGATAAACAACGATACCGCGCCGACGGCCATATAGGGTCGCCGCCGCCCCCAGCGCGTCCTGGTTCGATCCGAGAGAACTCCTACCGCCGGGTCGGTCACCGCATCCCAGATCTTTCCGACCATGAGCGCCGTACCTGCGAGGCCGGCGGCAAGACCGATGACATCGGTTAAAAAATAGAGCAGATAAAACCCGATCAGGGTGAAAAAGAGGTTTCCGCCCAAATCGCCGACGCCGTAACCGATCTTGGTAGCACGTGTGAGCTTTTGCATGGCAAGGAGTATAAACCGGTGGTAGGTGTTACGCTATTGAAAATGCGGTATCTTTTGCCGCAATGCACAATGAGATAAAAAACCGGGAGATTCTGCGTGTCCTGAAACGCACATTCGGGTTTTCTGCGTTCCGACCGCATCAGCAGGCGATAGTGGAAGCAGTTCTCTCAGGGCGGGATGTGTTTGCCGCCCTTCCGACCGGTGGTGGAAAGTCACTGTGTTACCAGTTACCCTCGTTACTTCTCCCGCAACGGACGGTAGTCGTCAGTCCGCTTATCGCCCTGATGGAGGATCAGGTTGAGGGTGCGCTCCAGAACGGGGTACCGGCGGCATTCCTCAACAGTTCGCTCTCCGACGAAAAAGCGCGCGAAGTTTTTCGCTCGACCGGTGCCGGTGATGTGCGGTTGTTATACGTATCGCCGGAGCGGCTGGCGCACGAAGGGTTTCGGGCGACTCTTGCCGGTTGGGGCGTATCGCTGTTTGCCATTGACGAAGCGCACTGCATCTCTGAATGGGGGCACGAGTTTCGCCCCGAGTACCGGACACTTACGGTTCTGCGCACGGAGTTTCCCGATACCCCGGTTGCCGCGTTTACGGCGACGGCAACGCGGCGCGTACAGGACGACGTCATTCGGTCGTTGGGGCTTGCCGACCCGTACGTGGTCAGGGGGAACTTTGACCGGCCGGAGATTTTCTACCGCGTCGTCCGCAAGACAAAAGTCAACGACCAGATTCTGTCGTTTGTTTCGGGACATGGAAGCGAGGCGGGGATCGTTTATCGGGGCACGCGAAAATCGGTGGAGGAGACGGCGGCTCACCTGCGGAATGCGGGGGTATCGGCGTTGGCGTATCACGCGGGACTCGGTGCCGAAGTCCGTCGCCGCCATCAGAAGGCGTTCGTCCGGGATGAAGTCCAGGTCATCGTCGCGACAATCGCGTTCGGCATGGGGATCGACAAATCAAACGTCCGCTGGGTCGTCCACGGAGATCTTCCGAAAAGTCTTGAGGCGTACTATCAGGAGACCGGTCGTGCCGGCCGCGACGGAGAAGACGCCGATACGTGTCTGTTTTACGGGCCGGGCGATAGTGCGAAAATCCGGTATCACATCGACCGCATGGAGATCCGGGCCGAGCGCGAACAGGCCGAGCGCAATCTGAGAGAGGTTCTGCGTTTCGCGGAATCGGGGGTGTGCCGACGCACCCAGCTCCTCCGACACTTTGACCAGGACCATTCCGGTACGTGTAAACGGTGTGACGTCTGTGCCGGAGAGACACAATTGACCGACCATACCGTCGAAGCGCAAAAAGTGATGTCGGCAATTCTGCGGACGGGAGAGCGCTTCGGTCGCCACCACATCGCCGATATCGTCGCGGGAGCGGAAAACGAGAGGATCCGGCAGTTCGGGCACCATACGCTTCCGACGTTCGGCGCCGGACAGGATCGACCAAAAACGTGGTGGCTCGATGTCTGCGGTGATCTGGAGTCCGGCGGGCTGGTGCGGCGTACCGACGGCGAGCGAAGCGGATTATGCCTGACCGATCGTGGACGGGAGGTACTCTATGGAAGGGAGCAGTTTTTTACGATAGCACGAGTCGCGTCGCACGCTGAGCGCACCGTGCCAAAAACCGAAGCACCGGATTTTCTTCGTGATGAGCAGCAGAGACTCTTTGACTGCCTGCGGGCACTGCGCCTCCGTCTTGCGCGGGAGACCGGGATACCCCCGTACATGGTATTCAGCGACAGGACACTCAAATCTTTCGTGAAGAACCGTCCGGAGGACCACACGGCGTTATTGCGGGTTCACGGGGTAGGAGAGACGAAGGCACAACGGTGGGGGCCACCATTCCTCGGTGCGATCCGGAGTTTCCTGACCTCCGGCGAGTGCTGACCTGCCGGCGAGTGCTGACCTGCCACAGCAATTCTCATTTTAGAAGTCTGTGAGACTTCTAAAATGAGAATTTGCCTCTAAACCCTTAGAAAATATGGCCATTGCTCATCGGTTGGAGGCATTCTCAGTATGGAAAATGTGAAACATTTTCCATACTGAGAATT
>JGI10211J34971_10000728_pt1 | contig 27388 bp, 20 predicted proteins | sample Etolagsediment_FD_34971 | JGI IMG/M metagenome (IMG submission 34971)
CAACAATCAAAAATGGCAGCAATGGGTGAAATGATAGGTAATATTGCCCACCAATGGAGACAACCTTTGATGGAACTTTCCTCTATATTTATAAATGCTGAAGCTAAAATAAGAATCAAAGAAGATATATCTCATAATGAAGTTTTAGAAGTAATTGAGCGATCTAGTCATATCCTAAAATATATGTCAAATACTATTGATGACTTTAGGAATTTTTTTGCTAAAGATAAAGAAAAAACAAAATTTAAAATATCTGACCAAATAAAAAGAACAGTAAATATACTTAGTAGTACACTAGATAATAAAAATATCAAAGTAAATATCATACTCAAACACAACCCAACTATATATGGCTATAAAAATGAATATTCACAAGTATTAATAAATATCATCTCTAATGCAAAAGATGTGCTTGTACAAAGAGATATAAAAAATGGTCTCATTGAAGTAAAAGTATATGAAGAAAAAGGTCTGTGTATCACAGAAATTTTAGATAATGGCGGTGGAATAAGTGAAAAATATATGGATGATATTTTTAAACCATTTATGACCTTTGAAAAAAAAGATGGTACAGGTATTGGGCTTTTTATGTCAAAACTTATTGTTGAAAACAATATGAATGGGACACTTACAGCTTCCAATGAAAAAAATGGAGCAAAATTCATTATCACTCTTCCTATATGTTAGGTTTACTCAACTATTATGTAATACCCTATTCCTGATACATTTTTAATAGCGTTTTTTCCCACTTTATTTCGAAGTTTATGTAACAATGACTTAAGTGCTGTTTCTGTAACACAATAAGAATCTTCCCAAATATGATTTTTAATCTCTTCCATTGAAAGTGTTCTATGTTTATTTTTAATAAAAAAATCTAAAAGATTTGTTTCACTTGCTGATAATTTTTTGGCAGTATCCTTTTCATATAAAACTTTATGCAACATATCGTATTTAATAGTATTTGATATATTTATAAATTGTTTTTCATTATTTTGTATCTCATCCAATGCTAAAAACAATGAAGCTACTAATTCATTATAAGTTATAGGTTTTGTAAGATATTCTACAAGTTTTAACTTTGCAGCTTCCAATAAATAGCTGGTATCTGTGTGTGCAGAGAGTAAGATTATTGGAATTTTTTTATCTTTTTGTCTTACAATTTTTGTAAACTCTAATCCACTTAAACCACCTAAACTGATATCACTAAGTATCATATCTGGTTGTGTTTGAGTAAAAAAAGTAAGTGCTTCTTCTGCATTTGAAAAAGCAAATACTTGTTGACACAATAATTCTAAGGTTGATGTTAAATCTTTTCTAATGTTATCTTCATCTTCAATGTACATTATAGATTTTGTTTTTAATAACTTTAAACTTGATTTTTCATTTTTCATAAGATATATTGTACTACAAAATAGTTGCAAAAAGGTTTTTAATGTGATGATAATCATAAAAAAAATTATCTAGGTTTTAAAAATTTTTCGTTACAATAGAAAGATATTTATAGGAAGTATATATGTTTAAAGTTTTTATCAACTCTACTATTGTTATTACTATATTTTTTACTATACTACTTGCAAGTATGCCTGTAAATATTTCAATAGAACAACTTGTAAAAATAGAAAAAAAATATGGTAAAAAAGCGAAACAAAGAGTTCTACTTTGGGATCAGATGCTCCAAAGTGCTAAAAATAAAGGGACGCTAGAAAAACTAAAAATTGTAAATGACTTTTTCAATAAAATCACTTATAAAAGAGATAGTCTTCACTGGAAAAAAAATGACTACTGGGCTTCACCTTTTGAGTTTTTGGGAACTGGTGCTGGGGATTGTGAAGACTATGCTATTGCTAAATATTTTGCTTTAAGACAGTTAGGTATCCCTGATAAGAAACTAAAAATCACTTATGTAAAACTCAAAAGAAGCTACACAAAATTTGAAGAAGCACATATGGTACTCAACTACTATCATAAAGCAGGAAAACCACCTATTGTTTTAGACAATATCAACAAAAAACTAAAACTAGCAACTGCTAGAACTGACTTGAAACCTATTTATAGTTTCAATGCTGTTGGATTATGGAGAGCACAAAACAAAGGAAAAACTGAAGTTAGTGTAGGAAGTAACAATTTAAAAAACTGGAAATCTTTAATGGAGAGAATATAATGAAAAGAATAAAACCAACGCGAGGAGAATCTTATGTCATTATCTAAACAACTATATATAATAATATCTTTTATATTCTTTATGATATTTACAGGAAACTTTATAATAAGTGTGAATAATACTAAAGAATATTTAGAAATAGAATCAACAACAAAAGCTCAAGATACAGCTACTAGTTTGGGAATGAGCTTAAAATCATTTATGACAAATAAAAAAGATCCTGAAATAAAATCTATCATAAGTGCTATTGCTAATAGAGGTTTCTATAAAGAGATACGCCTTGAAGATGTCAGTCATACTTTTAGTGCACAAGACTTAATAGACAATAGTTCAGATGTATCTGGTATAGATTGGGAGATATCTGAAGTTGAAGTTGATAAAACAAGTGGTTCTATAGAAACAAGTGGATCAGATCAGGAACTCACAGAACAACTTGCTTTATTAGAAAATGAAACTGTACAGAAGATAGAAGCTACAAAAACAACTTATACTTTTAAACCTAGTAAGAATTTTATTGATGGAGATAATATAAATATCAGATTTCAAGCAACGAAAGATGGAAAAACAATATCCTCTGTAGCAACATTAAATATATCAAAAATTATTGTCAAAGTTGTAAGAGCAGAGAAATTTGACTATGTACCACAATGGTTTATAGACCTTATCCCTCTTAGAATGTCTGAGATGAAAAGCGAAATCAGCAACGGTTGGAATACTACAGCGATTATCTATGTTAGTGCAAATGCTGGTGATGCTTATGCAAAACTTTATGAGCAAGCAAAAGGTGCCATTGTTTATGCGATTATTGCTTTTACCTTTTCAATTATTTTACTTGTAATATTTTTAAGATTTATACTAAAACCTTTAAAAAATATAGAGAGTCTAGCCCAATCAATCTCAAAAGGAAAATTTACAATTATTAAACATCTTCCTTGGACAACAGAATTAAAAAATGTTTCTCTAGCAATGAATGATATGTCAGGTAAAATTGAAGGTGTTATCAAAAAATTAAATGCAAATTTAGAATCTATGACAAGTAAACTTTCACAAGATGATTTAACAGGTTTACAATTGCGACAAACATTTGAAACTGATATGAAAAGAATGTTTATCTCAAAAAATACAGGATATGTTTTTGTCGTAAAGATAGATGATTTAGGAAGTTATGCAAAAAATCATACAAATAAAGAAGTAGATAAATTTTTAGTCTATTTTACAAATATCTTAAAAAACTTATCTCCTAAAGTAACTGCATATAGATTTTATGGTTCAGAATTTGCTATGATAGCTAAAGAGATAAAAGAAGATGAGATAAAACAAGTGATTCATAAACTTAAAATAGCTTTAGAGTCATTTGCACTCACATTTAATATTACTGATGTAGCACATATAGGAGGGACACCTTTTAATCCTATAGGAACTATACCTGGTATGCTTGCTAGTGCTAATGAAGCATATCAAAAAGCAAAACTCATAGGTGCTAATGAAGCTTTCATAAGAGATGACAATGACTTAGCAAGAGATATGAATGAATGGAGAGATTTGGTATTTGATATTATAGATAATGGAAAATTCGATATTAGTTATATAGGACAAGCATATTGTTTAGATATGAAAGAACAAGACCTTATTGTTATGGAAGAAGCTTTTACACAAGCACGAGATAAAAACAATGAATCTATCCCTATTGGTACTTTTGTTTCTATTGCTGAAAAGTATGAAAAGATTTTAGATTTTGATAAAGCTGTTATTTTAAAAGTTATTAAACATATTCAAGATTTAAATATCAAACATAGTATCTCTATTAATCTTTCTTTAGATTCTGTTTTTGATATCAAGTTTAAAAACTGGCTCAAAGAACTTATTTTAGAAAATAGTGACATTGCTTCACAATTAGTATTTAGTGTTACAGCTTATGGTGCTGCAAAAGATATAGAGAAATTTAAGTATTTTATAGAAGCTATTCACAGTGCTGGTGCAAAAATCATTATAAAAAGATTTGAAACCAAATTTATACCACTTGATAATATTAAAGATTTTAATCTTGACTACATACGACTTGCTAGAGACTATACAGATGGTATTTGTAAAGATTCTAGTAAAAAAGGATTTGTTGAAGCTATGCAAGAGTTATCAACACTTCTTACTATTAAGGTATTTGCAGAAAATGTCAAAGATGATGATGATTTTAAAATTGTCAGAGATATAGGGATATATGGAGCTAGTAGATAAAAATACTAGTTTCCTTTTAAAACTACTTTGTAGCCTAATCCTGATTGGTTTTTAATACTCTCTTTTCCTATTTTGTTTCTTACTTTATTGATTAAACTTTTTAATGCCCCATCACTAGCAAAATCATCTTCCCATACATAATATTTAATTTCATCAGAATTTATCATATTGTCTTTGTTTTTTAATAAGAACTCTAATAATTTTAATTCAGTTACAGTAAATTTTACTACTTCATTATCTTTAACAGCGATTTTTTGTTTAATATTGTATTTAATCCCGGAGATAAATTCAATCTCTAAAGAACCATTATCCATAATTTGATTTATTGAAGACTTTATCGCTTTATTCAAAATTTCGTAACTGATTGGTTTTACAATATAATCTATAAGGTTTAATTTAATAGCTTCAAATAAAAACTCTTTATTTGAATGTGCTGACAAAAGTATAATTGGTATATATTTATTTTTTTCTCTTATATCTTTTACAAAGCTAATACCACAATCTCCATCAACATTAATATCACTTACAAGGATATCTATATAATTATTGTCATATATACTTTTAGCATCACTTATACTACTTACAGAGATAACATTATCAGACATTAATTTTAATGTCTTTGTTATAAACTCTCTAGTAGTATTGTCATCTTCTACATAAAGTATATTAAGATTTTTTATTATATTATTCATAACAAGATTGTAACTAAAATATCTTATTTATTCAATAAATCATAAAAAAAATTATAAAGTAGAACCTTTTAGCAACTTTTTTACAATATAATAGCTATAATTAATTTTTAATAAAGGTTATTATGTTGAAAAAATTAAAATATTACTTCATACTTGGAATTGTTTGTTCACTTAATCTGAATGCAACAAGCTTACGAAATAGTGTTGAGGATACTCTAAACTCAAATCCTTCAATTATTGCGGAACATTTAAATACAGATGCTTATGAAATGTATATTTTTCAAGAAGAAGCAGATTATCTTCCAACCCTTGACTTAGATGCCTACTTAGAAAAATCTAAAACAGAAAACAGACCAGATACTCCTCCTCCTGCAGAAGGGTGGATTGAAAAAAATGGATGGAATGCTGTTATAAAATTAGAACATGTACTTTATGATGGTGGGAAAACCCCAAGTGAAGCACAAGAATTTAGACATAAATATAATTCCAACAAATATAGAAGTTTATATCAAGTAGAAAATACTATTTTAGATACTGTAAGTGCCTATCTTGATTTAACAAGTAGACAAGAATTAGTATCGCTTTCAAAACATAATATTAAAACACATGAAAACTATTTAACAATTGCAAAAGAAAAAGAAGAGATAAGTGGTGAAGTTTTAGAAACACATCAAGTTAACTCAAAATACCATTCTGTTTTAGACAAGTTTTTAGAACAAGAAAATGAACAAAAAAAAGCTTTAAGTTTATATAAAAAACTTGTAGGGAAAGAGCTTAGCGGAAATATTTGCAGACCAAATGTAAATACAAGTTTTTTACCACCAAGTTTAGAAGAAGCAATTAAAGTTGGAGTAAGAAGAAGTTATAAAATTAAAGAACAAATTGAAAAAACAAATGAGCAAAGAGAAAAAATTGTTCAAGAAAAAGCAGGATATAAACCTACTTTAAAATTACAATTTCAAAGTTTATTTGATAATGATTTAGAATTAGAAGAGAATGGAAGACAAGATATACATAGTGCAAGACTCTATTTAAGCTGGAATCTTTTTAATGGTGGGAAAACTTACTATGCAACACAAAAAGAAAAACTATTTTTACAAGAAGAACAAAAAAAACTTGATGATATTACCAATGAAGTTATAGATGAGATTAAAGAGGCTTACAATACTTTTTATAACTTACAAAAAAGAATTAAAAATATAAGTATGTATGTTGAAGATAATTTTAATATATTAGCAGTTTATAAAAAACAACTTCTAGATGGTACAAGAACATTTATAGATATTTTAAATGCTGAATCTGAGTTTTATAGATCAAATATAGACAAAATAGAACAGGAGTTTGACTATATCTCTGCATACTATAATTTATTATTCAATATGTCAATGTTAAGTGATGTAATTTTAATGCAAGAAAAACAAACTTGTAGTAAATATACATTTGTAGCAAGGATCAGTGACCCTAAAACAGAATCTTCAAATGAACCATTAAGTGAAGACTTACTCAATATGTTTGATGATACACCAAATAAAGAAAACTCTAAAAAACAAGAACAATTAGAAAAAGAACCTCTTGATACAAAAGAAAATATAGATGTTGATACAAGACTTGACAATTTATACAATAATGAAAAAATAAAAGAGATACCAACAAAACTTAATAGTCTTAAAGTTGATAAAAAATTTACTATTAAAATAGCTATTTTTAAATCAGAAAAAAATTTAAAATCTTTTGTAAATAAGTATAACCTAGAAGATAAATATACCATTGATACATTTGGACAAAATGATCAAAAACTACAATTAAAGTATGGAGCATATGATTCTTTAAAAGATGCAAAACAAGCTATGACTAGCTTAAATAAAAATGTTTTATCATATGGTGCTTATATTGATAATATTAATAAACAAAACTAAAAAAAGTATTTAAATGGAAGATATAAGTATTAAAAATGATGTGATGAAAGAGAGAAGAACTGTAGATTCTTTACTAGAGTCTCTTTCTTTTATAGCAACTTATTATCAAAGGAATACTTCAAAAGAGTCACTTATATCAGGGTTGCCTATACATAACAAGTCAATGTCTATTAAAGACTTTTTAACTTCATCAAAAAGAATTGGGCTTATTTCTAAAGTAGTTGAAAGAGAACTTAGAGGGATATCAAAACTTGCTCTTCCTGCTGTGTTAATACTTGACAAAGACAGAGCATGTGTACTCCTTGATTTGGATTTTAAAAAAGCTGAAGCAAAAGTGATTATTCCAGGTCTAAGTGAAGGGGAGATAACAATGTCTCTTGATGCTTTAGAACAAGAATTTAAAAAGCAAGTTATCATTATAAAACCAACATATAAATACGAAAATAAAGTTTCAAATGATATCATTATACCAAAACCTAAGCAATGGTTTTGGGGAGCATTAAAATCAAATCTTCCTATCTATAAAAAAGTAATCGTAGCTGCTATATTTATAAACCTTTTTGTTTTAGCAATGCCATTATTCATGAAAAATGTTTTTGACAGAGTTTTACCAAACAATGCTATTGAAACTTTATTGGCTATGACATTTGGTATAGTATTTATTATGATTTTTGATCTTATTTTTTCACTTTTAAGAGCTTATTACCTTGGAAAAGCTGGTAAAAAAGCAGACTTAATTATGAGTAATAAAATCTTTGATCAACTTTTAAATATACGACTCAGTGAAAAACCAAGCTCAACAGGACAATTTGTAAGTAGGTTACAATCTTTTCAAAGTGTAAGAGATTTTTTTACAAGTGCCACCATTGCAACTTTAGTTGATATACCTTTTACACTTTTATTTATTGCAGTAATATTTTATTTTGCTGGAGTATTAGGGTGGATTAGTGTTGGGACTATTGTGATAGTGCTACTTCTTTCATGGAGTATGAAAAATAGAATTAAAACAATTGTAGAGAAATCTGCTAAAGAAGAACAATTAAAACAAACTACATTAAATGAAGCCGTTGCTGGTTTAGAGATTATAAAAACAATTCGTGCTCAAAATCGGATGAAAACACATTGGGACGAGTCTTTAAATCAAACACTTTACTATGGTGAAAAATCACAAATGCTTTCACAGTTTACAACACTTACAACGGCTTTAATTTCAAAACTATCAAATATCGCTATTATTGTTGCAGGAGTTTATCTCTCCTTAGAGGGTGATATGAGTATGGGTGGTATTGTAGCTGCTATGATGCTAAATGGTCGTGTTATAGCTCCTATTTCTCAAATAGTTGGTATGGTTATACGATATGATCAAACTATAATATCCTTGAACAATATTGAACAAATTATGAATATGGAAGTAGAAAAAAGTAATAAAACATATATTAGTCGTCCAAATTTAAATGGAGATATAGAATTTAAAGATGTCTCTTTTTCATATAAAGATCAAAATTTTGAAACTTTAAAAAACATTAATCTTAATATAAAACAAGGTGAGAAGATTGCCATTTTAGGACGAATTGGTTCTGGTAAATCAACTTTAGCAAAACTTATTATGAATCTTTATACCCCTACAAATGGTTCAATTTTAATAGACCAAACAGATATTAGACAAATAGACCCCGTTGATTTACGAAGAGCTGTAGGCTGTGTACCTCAAGAGCCATTTTTATTTATGGGAACAATCAAGGATAATATCACTATAGGTGAACAATATGCTACTGATGAAGAGGTTTTAGAAGCTTCTAAAGCTGCTGGAGTGCATGAGTTTTTAGGAAAACATGAAGCAGGTTATGATTTACTTGTAGGTGAAAGAGGTGAAGGTTTAAGCGGAGGAGAACGACAATCAGTTACCCTAGCAAGAGCTTTAATCACAAGTCCGAATATTATGATACTAGATGAACCAACAAACTCAATGGATAGACAAACAGAACAAGCTTTCTTAAAACGAATGGCTGGATTAATTCAAGACCAAACACTTATAATTATTACTCATAAAATGTCTGTTTTATCACTTGTAGATAGAGTTATTGTTTTAGATGATGGAAAAATCGTAGCAGATGGCCCAAAAGAGAGTGTATTAAAATCGAAAGAGGGACAATAAAAATGCCTAAAAGAAATGAAGAAGATATAGGATTTGTAAACTCTTTGTATGGTCATATATATGATAAACCTAAATTTTCAATAGATTTATTATTTATAAGTGTTATTATCATAGTTGTAGGACTTATTATTTGGTCAACAATTGCTCAAGTTGATGAAGTAGCACGAGGTGATGGAAAAGTTATCCCTTCAAATAAAATTCAAAAAGTACAAAATCTCGATGGTGGATTAGTCTCTGAAATTCTTATAAAAAGTGGTGAACATGTTGTAAAAGACCAACCCTTAATGAAAATAGACACTACAAGATTTCGAGCATCATTAGAAGAAGCAAAAGAGGAAAGTTTGGTTTTATTGGCAAAAAAAGCAAGACTTGATGCTCAATTAAAATTTAATCCTACAAAAAAGCATACTGATATATATTTTCCAAAAGAGGTTGAAAACTTAGAAAAGTATACACAAATAGAAAGAAATATTTATAATAATAATATTGATGAATATAAAAGCTCATTAAAAATACTGGAACTTCAATTTGAACAAAAAGTTCAAGAAAAAAGAGAAATAGAAGCAAAAATAAATCAACTTAAAAAAAGTGTNAATATTGTAAAACAACAGCTAACTACTATAGAAAAGATGACTAGGTCAGGTTCTAAATCAAAAGTTGAACTTCTTAATATACAAAAAGAGTACAATCAATTAGAAGGGGATTTAAATTCAGCTATTTTATCCCTACCAAGATCAAAATTTGCAATCTCTGAAGCAGAAAATAAAATTCTTGAAAAAGTAAAAGGGTTTAAATCAAATAGCTACAAAGAACTTCAAGAAGTATCTTCAGAACTTAATAAAATAGAAGCGAGACTTGTTTCAGAAACAGATAAATTAGAAAAAACAATCATTCGCTCACCTGTAAATGGTATTATAAAACAAATAAATATCAATACTATTGGAGGGGTTGTTAAATCTGGTGTTGATTTGATAGAGATAGTTCCAGATAGTGATATTCTTCTTGTAGAAGCAAAGATAGATCCTAAAGATATAGCATTTATATCTCCAGCACAAAAAGCTATTGTAAAAATCACTGCCTATGATTTCTCAATTTATGGTGGTTTAGATGGAAAAATCATTGAAATTTCAGCAGATAGTATCAAAGATAAAGAGAGTAAAGATGATAAGAGTTATTACCAAGTGACTATAAAAACCGATAAAAACTATTTAGAAAGAAATGGAGAAAAACTTCCAATTATACCTGGTATGGTTGCTAGTGTTGATATCATAACTGGTAAAAAAACAATTATGGATTTCTTTTTAAAACCAATTATAAAAATAAAGGAAGGGTCTTTACATGAACGATAAATTATATTTAAACAGGAGAAAAAACAAAATGAGAAATAGTTTAATATCACTAACAATGGTTTCACTGATAATGGGTGGATGTACAGCAACAAATGATGTAGAGAAAACAACTACAAAAAATGGAGTAACGCCTTCTACAAATGTTACAAAAAATGACTTCATAAATGAGATGGCACTTCATGATGCAGTAAGAGCAAGAGATTTAAAATCAGTACAGTTGTTAATCGACCAAAAAAGTGATTTAAACACAAAAGATATTTATGGATATACACCATTACATATTGCAGTAAGATTAAAAGAATATGAGATTACAGCACTGTTAATTCAAAATGGTGCAAATGTAAATAATCTCGATAACTATCAAGATACTCCTCTTTTAGACTCAACAAGAGATAATTATACAGAACTATCAAAACTGCTTATTTGTAATGGAGCACAAAGGGATGTTGTCGATACACATAAAATGTCACCACTTCATAATAGTTCAAAAAATAACAATATCTTTATCTCTGAAATGCTAAGAGCAGAGAACTTAGATCCATATTGTAAACCACAAGAGAAACCAAAACAAGAAGTTATAGCTGAAGAACCTGTACAAGAAGAGGTTCTACCAACAGAACAAGTTGTTCCTAGCTTTGTAGGTTTATATGATGCATTAATGGAAGAGTTCAAAGATGATTTTGAAACTTGGAATGCAAAACTTACAAACGATGATTTACTTTTTAGATTTAATAATCCCATTGCACTTTTTGAAGTAGATAAGAGTGAACTTAAAGATGGGTTTACAGATATTTTGAGTGATTTTTTTCCAAGATATTTAAAAATTGTAGAACAATATAAAGATGAGATACAAGAGATAAGAATAGAAGGACATACTTCATCTGAATATAAACTAGCAAAAACTGATGATGAAAGATATAAACTTAATAAACTCTTATCAGAAAAAAGAGCAAGTGAAGTAAGAGATTATGCAGTAAATGAAGCAGCAACAAATAGTGGTATCAGTAAAGAGTGGATAGAAAATACTTTTAAATCTTATGGGATGTCTTATGATAATCTTATTATGAACCCTGATGGAAGTGAAAATGTTGATGCTTCAAGACGAGTTGACTTTAAAATAATAAAAAAAGAACAATAAAAGAGATACAATGAAAAAAACAATATATACAATTGGTCTACTATCAATAGTATTTTTCAATGGTTGTAGTTCTAAGCTATCACATGAAAACCAAGATACTGTTGTTACTGTAAATGATAAAGATGGTTTATTACAAGAGAACTCAAAAGTAGCTATCAAGCCTATTTATAAAAAAATAAATAGATTTGAAGGAGATTTTAAAAGATATTATCATCCAAACTATGTAAATATTCACTGGATAGAAAACAAAGGTGATGCTACATATGCAGTTGTTGAAAATACAGATGGGAAATATGGTATTATCAATAAACAAGGTGAATTACAACTAAAGGTAATTTATGACTCTATTGGTAGGTTTTACAACGGATTTGCTAAAGTTGAAGTAAATAATAAATTTGGTTTGATAAATGACGATTTTGAAGTTAAGGTAAAACCTATTTATGATGAGATACAAGAGTTTATTTACGATACAATAATTGTAAAAAAATTTGGTAAATATGGATGTATCAATAAAAACCTAGAACTTAAAATTGCTCCTTCTATGGATATGATTTATATTCAACATGAAAAGTTCAAGAGAGTTGAACAAAATAACAAATGGGGGTTTGTAGATAATAATTGTGATTTTGTAGCAAAACCTATTTATGAGTATGCCTATAATTTTTCAAATGGATTTGCTAAAGTAAAAAGTGGTAAAAACTGGGGATTTTTAGATACAGAAGGTCACTTCTTAACAAAACCTATCTTTGAAGATGCAGATAGATTTTAGTTTTTATTTTAAAATAGATTAAAAGCAATTTTTAGCTAAAATTCCAACTCTAAAGAAAATTAAATTCATTTTAGAGAAGAATAGGATAAAAATTGCAAGACAAAATAAGAAACTTTAGTATTATAGCCCATATTGACCATGGGAAAAGTACATTAGCTGATAGAATTATACAAGAGTGTGGTGCTGTTGCAGATAGAGAATTAAGTGCTCAAATGATGGACACTATGGATATCGAACAAGAAAGAGGTATCACTATCAAAGCACAGTCTGTACGGCTTGACTATGTAAAAGATGGTGAACATTATGTTCTTAATCTTATAGATACTCCAGGGCATGTTGACTTTTCTTATGAGGTAAGTAGAAGTTTAGCTTCTTCAGAGGGTGCTTTACTTATTATTGATGCTACACAAGGCGTTGAAGCACAAACTATTGCAAATGTATATATTGCTATGGAAAATGATCTTACTTTAATGCCAGTAGTAAATAAAATCGATCTCCCATCTGCTGATCCTATGCGTGTATTAGAAGAAACAGAAGATGCTATAGGACTTGACTGTACAGAACACAATCTTATTTCTGCAAAAACTGGTGTTGGAGTTAAAGAATTAATTGACTCAATCGTAGATACTATTCCTGCTCCTAATGGCGATGAAAATGCTCCAACAAAAGCACTTATTTATGATTCTTGGTTTGATAACTATCTAGGAGCTCTTGCACTTGTAAGAGTTTACGATGGAAGTATCAAAAAAGGGCAAATGCTTAAAATGATGAATACAAAAGTAGAGCATAAAGTATTAGACTTAATGTATCCGCATCCTAAACATAAACAAAAAACTGATGAGATAAAAACAGGTGAAATAGGTATTGTAATTCTTGGTATTAAAACAACTGAAGGTGTAGCAGTTGGTGATACTATGACTGATGCTAAAAACCCAACTCCAATTGCTATTGATGGATTTGAACCAGCAAAACCTTTTGTATTTGCAGGACTTTATCCAATAGAAACAGATAAATTTGAAGACCTAAGAGATGCCTTAGAAAAACTAAAACTTAATGATAGCTCAATCTCTTATGAACCGGAGAGTTCAACTGCTCTTGGAAGTGGATTTAGAACAGGGTTTTTAGGGATGCTTCATATGGAAGTTATCAAAGAAAGGCTAGAGAGAGAATTTGATCTTGACTTAATAGCAACTGCACCTACTGTTGTTTATAAAGTTCTTACAACTGATGGAGAAGAGTTAATGATTCAAAATCCATATGAACTTCCTCCTGTAAATAAAATTGATGTAATCTCTGAACCTTATGTAAAAGCTACTATTTTAGTACCTGATGAATATTTAGGAAATGTGATAAAACTTCTTAATGATAAAAGAGGTATCCAAATCAAAATGGACTACATCAACAAAAGAGTTCTACTAGAATATGATGTACCAATGAATGAGATAGTTATGGATTTTTACGACAAGTTAAAATCTACAACAAAAGGGTATGCAAGTTTTGATTATGAGATTACAGGATTTAGACCTGGAAATCTTAAAAAACTAGATGTACTTGTTGCTGGTGAACCTGTTGATGCCTTAAGTATTATTGTACCAGAGGAGAAAGCCCAAGCAAGAGGGAGAGTTTTTGTAAAACAACTCAAAGAGTTAATCCCAAGACAGCTTTTTGAAGTAGCTATTCAAGCTAGTATTGGAAAAGATATTATTGCCAGAGAAACTGTAAAATCAACAGGTAAAAATGTTACTGCAAAATGTTATGGTGGAGATATCACTCGTAAGCGAAAACTCCTAGAGAAACAAAAAGCTGGTAAAAAAAGAATGAAAGCTATTGGTAGAGTAAATGTACCTCAAGAAGCTTTTATGGCTGTATTAAAACTAGACTAAAATAGTAAGAAAATTCAATGTACGAAAAAACTAAAAGTATTGTAGAAAGTAGCCTATTTCAGAATTTTATTGTAGCTATTATTATCCTCAATGGTATCACTATGGGGATGGAAACTTCTAAAGATATTATGAGCTCTATTGGAACTTTTATCCATATCTTTGATAAGGCTGTTATCACTATATTTACTATTGAAATAGCTATGAGAATTTTCGTATATAGATTATCCTTTTTTAAAGATGGCTGGAGTTTATTTGACTTTTTCATTGTTGCTATCTCTTTAGTACCATCGAGTACTGGTTTTGAGATACTACGAATATTAAGAGTACTCAGACTTTTTAGACTTGTAACTGTTGTTCCTCAAATGAGAAAAATAGTTATAGCACTTGTAAGTGTAATACCTGGTATGGCTTCTATTGCTGGATTACTTACTTTACTATTTTATATCTTTGCAATTATGGCAACACAACTATATGGTGAGTCTTTTCCTCAATGGTTTGGTAGTTTAAGTGAGTCTTTTTATACTTTATTTCAAATTATGACTTTAGAATCTTGGTCTATGGGTATTGTAAGACCTATTATGGAAGTACATCCACATGCTTGGATGTTTTTTGTCCCTTTTATTTTTATAGTGACATTCATTATGATAAACCTCATCATAGCCATAGTTGTTGATGCTATGAATGAGATTAAAGATAGTGATAATGACACTTTAATAGATGAGATTCATACTAGTGAAGACCACACTAAAATAGAAGTAGAAAAACTACGAGTTGAGATACAAGAATTAAAACAAATTTTATTAGAAAGAAAAGATAGTGAAACTCACTGATTATATCTTTTGGCTTCTATTAGGTGCGGTTGCTATATTTTATTTAACAATAGGAAATGGTATGTATGATGAAAAACAAGAGATGCTTGAAAAGAAAACTTTTGATATAAATGTCACAAAAAAAGGGTAGCTAAAAAGTTAGCTACCCTTTTTTTATATTTTGCAGTTTTAAGAGCAATGCCCTCCACCACAGCAACCTCCAGATGGTTGTTCATTCATACTCATACTTATTAAAAAATCATCTCCACTTTCACACAATTCAAAGCTATGTTTTCCACAAAACTTTGTATTCATATGTGTTTGCATAAGATTTGCTTGCATCAACGCATCATCTTTTGATTCAAAACTCATATTGTTTTCATAAACACTTTTTTTAAAGCATCCACACTCTTTATCTACTTTTATTGTATACATTTGTTAATCCTTCTATAATATTTTTGAAAGATTACTAAAGTTTCCTTATGCTAGATTAAATTTACTTTTTTAATTTTTTCCTTGGAATAAACTCTAAGACTGTAGCATTGATACAAAATCTTCTTTTCCCATCTACTCTTGGAAATACATGTCCTAGATGTATTCCACTTTTCTTTGCCAATACTTCTATTCTGTTCATACCATAACTATAATCAGGCTTTTCAATAGTTGTACCATCTACAGCTTTATAAAAACTGAGCCAGCCAGTACCAGAATTAAATCTATCTTTTGTATCAAAAAGTATATCTCCTGAAAGTTTATCTATAAAAACACCATCTGGAGTATTTTTAAAAATATCATATTGCTTACAAAATCTACTATCTGTATCTTTGTTAAATGCAACACTATAACTTTCGGACTCTTTTCCTAATTTAAATGCTCCTAAAACTTTATAAAATTCTTTATTACTTAAAAAGCCTCTGTGTGCAAAAACCTCTTTCCCATCTTGAATAAAAAGTATTGTAGGAGTTGCATCAAGTTTTGTTGTAACAGTAAAATCTTTTAATTGTGAACTATACACTGTTCTTAATGGAAGAGTTCCTTGATATGAAGAACTCACCTCATCTTTAAACTTTTCACAATATGGACAAAAACCTTCTGACTCCACAACTAGTATCTCTTTACCACCTATAGGAACTACAATATCCCTTTTAGTCTCATTATTTTGTTTTTCAAACTTTATACCTGTACTATGATTTGGACAGTACCCATTTGGATTCTTAGATAAGTAATCTTGATGGTACTGTTCCGCTTCATAAAAAGTCTTTAATGGTTCTATTTGTGTAACTATATTGCCAAAACCATGTTCTTTTAAAAGTGTTTGATAGGTAGATTTTGTGTTATATGCTATGTTTTTTTGATTTTCATTTGTATAAAATATAGCACTTCTATAATTATTCCCTACATCATTGCCTTGCTTGTTTCTTTGTGTTGGATCATGAAGTTCCCAAAATGATTTTATAAGTTCTTTTGCTGTTACTTTCTCATTGTCAAATTTTACTTTTACAGCTTCTGTATGATTCACTAAATCTGTGTCATTTTCAATCCATCTATGTTTTAAAACCTCTTTATAAGTTGGGTTGACATAATTACCACCAGTATATCCTGACTTAACATCAATAACACCATCAATATCTTCAAAATGTTTCTCAACACCCCAAAAACACCCTGCTGCAAATACTATCTCTACTATCATAATATACCCTCCTAAAAGTTGAATATAGCAATAGTATATAAAGATATATTTAATGTATTATTAAATTTAAATCTCAAAACTAATAATAATTTTAGATATATTAATAACAATTAGATATAATAAATTATTATTTTTTAAAGGTTTTTTGTGTCCAAAAATAATTACAAATTAATTTTTATATTTTTTATATTTTCCATTTTATTAGTCTCTTCATATATTATTATTGAAAATATTTTATTTTCAAATCAAGCTAAAAAAATTGCTTTATCAAATGCGATAAAAAAAACACAAGAAAGAGCAAATGTTTTTAACAGTTTTATAGCAAAATCAGAAAATATGTTATATTCACTTCAAGAACTTGATACTTTTCAGGACTATCTTTCAAATAAACCAACAAATATAGAAAATATTTTTCTTACTTTTACAAAAACAGATACAAATATCATGCAACTACGATTTATTGATAAAGATGGATTTGAGAAAATTAGGGTTGATAGAAAAAATATAGATGTAGCTCCATTTTTAATAAAAAAAGAAAACTTACAAAATAAAGCACATAGATACTACTTTACTAATTCAAAACTACAACCATCAAATAAAGTATGGTTTTCTCCTTTAGATCTAAATATTGAAAACCATAAACTTGAAATACCATATAAAGCTACACTAAGAGCTATATTGCCACTTGAAAAAGATGGCAATTTTAACGGAATACTTATCATTAATCTTCTCATGGAAAACTTTTTAAAAAAATTTGTAAATATGCCTTTATATGATTCTATACTAACAAATAAAAAGGGAGATATTCTATTACATTATGACTCAAAAAGAAACTGGGGTAATTATTCTAAAGAAAAATATACAATTATGCAAGATTTTCCAGAAAATGCAAAACAAATTTTAAACAATAACTTATACCAAACAAACCAATTTGTTTCTAGAAAAATAAATGACAACCTCATTATGGTATTACAACTTAGTAAAAAATATAAAGATTTGCAAAAAATGGAAGTGTATAAAAGATATTTATTAGTCTCTTTGATTACTATTCTATTTTCTATGTTACTGAGTATTATAACAGTAAATATCCTCAAAAACAAACTAACAATACTTCAAGACAAATTTAATTTATCTCTAGATAGAGCATCACATATTGCACACTTAGGTTTTTGGACATATGATAAAATAAAAGACAAACTCAATTGGAATAGAGGTGTCTATGAAATCTTTGATATTGACAATGAAGATCAAAAAATCTCATTTGAAAAATTCTTATTATATATAGATAAAAAAGATAGAGAAAAATTAAAAAAAGAATACCAAGATTCTTTAAAAGAAAAAAGAGAATATTTTATAAAATATAAAATTATAACAGAAAAAAATAATATCAAATATGTTGAAGAAAGAGCAATACATACTTTTGATAAAAGAGGTAACTATATCAAAACAGAAGGTAGTCTCTACGATGTAACAAAATTAACCCTTCTACAAAAAGAGCAATTAGTACAGCAAAAAATGTTATTACAACAATCAAAGTTAGCATCTATGGGTGAGATGATAGGAAATATTGCACATCAATGGAGACAACCACTTTCCGTAATCTCTACAGGTGCTACGGGTATGAAAATGCAAAAAGAATACAATATACTTACAGATGAGTTTTTTTATGTGACATGTGAAACAATAAATGAAAATGCTCAATATCTTTCAAGAACAATAGATGATTTTACAACTTTTATCAAAGGAGAAGCGAAAGCTATTCGATTTGATTTAAAAAATGATACAGACAGTTTTATTAAACTTGTTGACTCAACAATTAAAAAACACCATATTCAACTTATTTTAAACCTTGAAGAAAATATTAAAGTACAAGGGTATCCACATCAACTGATACAATGTTTTATCAACATATTCAACAATGCAAAAGATGCACTAGTTCAAAATAATATTGAGGAAAGAGAAAGATTTATTTTTATTACACAAACAATTCAAGATGATAGTGTAACAATAATATTCAAAGACAATGCAGGTGGTATTGAAGAGAATATATTACCAAAAATCTTTGAACCATATTTCACAACTAAACATCAATCACAAGGAACTGGATTAGGACTTCATATGGCTTATAATCTTATTTCAAAAGATATGAAAGGGGAAATAAAAGTTCAAAACTGTTCTTATATATTTCAAAATAAAAAATATAAAGGTGCTGAGTTTACTATTAATATACCTTTGAATCAGCATTAAGATTACACATGAAAAGTAATTTTTAGACAAGCGCCTTTATACTCTTTTGCATTGTATTCATATTTTTCATTTGTTGCGATTATGGTTGCATTATGATGTTCTGTAAGTATTCTATATGCCATTGAAAGACCAATACCTGTACCTACACTTTGATGTTTAGTTGTGAAATATGGTTCAAAGATTTTTGGCAATATCTCTTCTGGAATTCCCCCACCATTATCTTTAATTGAAAGTTCTATTCCATTAGGTACTTTTTTTGTTGTTATAAAAAGAAATCTTTTATCTTCATTATTTACTAGTGTTGATACTATCGCATCTTTTGCATTATTTATAATATTTACAAGAGCTTGTATAATCTCATTTTCAAATCCAAAAATTTTCATATCATCATCTATATTTATTACCACTTTAATATAATTATTTTCTAAGGATGAACTTACAATATTTAATGTCTTCTCTATAATAGACCTTATAGTTATATCTCTTGCTTCTTCTCCACCTTTTATAAAGTTTCTAAAATCATCTATTGTTCTTGAAAGATATTGAGCATTTTCATTAATAAGGTCACATATTTTATTAAACTCTTCATCACTCAATGCTCCAAATTCTTTTTGCATTTTCATACCCGTAGCACCTGTAGAGATTACGGAAAGTGGTTGTCTCCATTGATGTGCAATATTTCCTATCATCTCACCCATAGATGCTAGTTTTGCTTGGGATTCTATAAGTTTTAATTTTGTTACATCTTTTGTAGTTGCTAATAATCTTTTTTGATCAGGAAGTAAGGTAATACTCATATTAATATGAATTATTTTATCATCTTTTACGATACAAGATTTTTCAAGATTCTCAATATGCCCTATTTCTATAATATTTTTAATAAGTTTTTCTATTCTTGCTCTATCTTCTGGTATAGTTAAACTTATACAAGATTTTTTCAGTAACTCCTCTTTTGTATATCCTGTCATACTTAAATATGCTTCATTAAAATTTAAAAAATTTGATTCTAAATCAAGTATCGCAATACCATCTTTCGTATTACGAAATATCATCTCAAATTCTTCTTTTTGTTCTTCTAACTGCTCTCTAGAAACTCGAATAGTTTCCATCATTGTATTCATCTTTTCTACAAGCTCATTTATCTCCATAGAACTACTTGTATCAAATTTACATTGTGGAATACCATCTTTATTACTGTTTTTAATAACATCTACCATCTTTGACAGAGGCTGTAAAATAATCAATCGAATCATAAAAAACAATGGTAAGATAAGAAATAATGCAATTAAAATTGTATTAAAAGCATAGCTAATAATTATTTTTTCTAATTCTTTTTTCATAAACTTATTAGAAAGATAGATAGTAATTGTTCCTATTGTATTATCACCTTTATCAAATATAGTATATTTATCGAAATGGTATGCATTTTTCAGTTGTTTATTTTGAATCTTACTGTTTTGGTCATAATCTACAACTTGCCATTGTTCATCTCGTATTTTTCCACTAATATAAGTCTCTTTTCCTAAAATTCTTCCCATATTATAGTCTTCAACCACAATTGCGAAAATATCTTTATGTTCCATTTGACTTGCAACAAAATTATCATATTCTTGAACAGAATATGCCATAATATAGTCATCAATACTGCTTTTTAGCGTAAGTCCGGCTTCTTTTGAACTCTGTTTTATATTTTTTATAAGAGCATTTTGTGTATCTATATAACTAAATACTAAATTAATTGAAGAAACAACTATAACCACTATAAATATAATTATCCCTAACTTTGTATATAAAGAATGTGTAATATTATTTATTTTCGATACCAAGAACATTTCTTTCTATAATTGATAATTTTGCCTCTATATTATCTCTAGAGATAGCTAAAATTGGTAATTGTATATTTTTCTTTACTTTCTCGCCTTGGAAATATTTGTTCATAACTTCTACGGATTTTTGACCCATAAGATATGGCTGTTGCATTGCAGAACCTACTAATATGCCTTTTGGTATCAAATCTAGGAATATAGGTTCTGCATCAAAAGTTATTAGTAATATTTCATCTTTCTTTTGAGAATATTCAATAGCATCTAAAGCACCTTTGTATTTATCAGAGCCTTGAAGCCATATAGCTTTTAAATCATTGTGTTCTTGAATCATATCTCTAGTAAAATTAAAGGTTTCGGCATAAGAGAAACTCACTTGTTGCTGAATTTCCACACTTTTGATATTGTACTCATCCAATGCTTTTATAAATCCAGCCGTTCGTAATTGACCATTAATCCTTTTTTGAGGAATTGCAATAATTCCTACTTTTCCTTTTTGTAAATCTAAACTAATCATCTTTTTAGCTAAAATTTTTCCAATATCATATGCTCCATTTTTATTATCAGAAGAGATATAAGAAACATATTCTCCACTGTCTGTCCCTATATCTGCTATAACTACAGGAATAGAGGAAGTTTTTGCTAGTTTTAAAATAGTTACACAAGAAGAGGAGCTTGTAGGTGATACTATTATCCCAGAAACTTTATCTTCAATAGCTTTAATTGTAGAGATTAATTCTTTTTTTGAATTATTGTGAGAATCATATATCTTAAGCTGATACCCTAAAGCATCTGTTTTGTTTTTTATACCTCGGGAAAGAATATCCCAAAAAGGTATCGATGTATCAGAAACTATATATGCTATTTTTTTTTGTTCATTAGCATCTAGAAAAGTAATAATTGACAATAACCATATAACTATTATAAACTTTGATTTTTTCATAGCTGCCCTTATTTAATCTTAAAAGATAATTATAGCATTTAATTATAAATTTTACTTATTCCATACTTTGGATAGCTTGATTCATACTATTATAAAACCTTACACTATCTAATACTTTTGTTTTATTTAGTTTTAAAAGCTGAACTTTATCTAGCTCTTTTGCTATAATTATTACTTTTATATTATCTTTTTGTAATTTAGCTATAAAATCTTTTAAGGTAAATATAGCTGTAATATCTATAAAAGGGACATCTAGTATGTCAATTATAAGTACTTTTGTATCTAAAATAGTGTTTGCTTTTGTCTCAAAAGCTGTACTTGAACCAAAGAAAAATGCACCATTTATTTTAATAACTCTTATTTGCTTTGAAATCAAATCATATTTGTTATTAATATTTTCATCATTTTCATCTACTAAAGCGATATTGGCTTCTTTTGTAATTCTATACACTATTAATAATGAAGATAAAACTATCCCTACTCCAACAGCAGTTATTAAATCAATAAAAACTGTTACAAAAAACACAACCAACATTACTGTTAAATCATTTTTTGGACTCTCTTTTAAAATTGATAAAAACCTATAGTCTAAAATATCAATTCCAACTTTTATCAAAATACCTGCAAGTAACGCTAAAGGTATTTGGGAAGCTAAAGGTGCTAAAAACAATACTATTATCAAAAGGATTACAGAGTGAATCATCCCAGATATTTTATGAGTTCCTCCACTTTTTACATTAATAACTGTTCTCATTGTAGCCCCAGCCCCAGGTAATGCCCCCACAAACGCACACAACGAATTACCAATACCTTGTCCAATAAGTTCCTTATTTGACTTGTGTTTTGTACCTGTAACAGAATCTGCAACAATAGAAGTCAATAAAGTATCAATAGTTCCTAATATAGCAAGTGTAAATGCTATTGTCATAATAGCTGTATAATTTTCGAAATTAATTGAGGGAATAATAATAGAAGGTAAAGTAGCTGGTATCTCCCCTATTGTTTCTACTTGAAAGTTAAAATAAAAGCTAATAGGAGTAATAATAAGAAGAGCCACTAATGGACTAGGTATCACTTTTGAAATTTTACTTGGAGTAAAAAACATTATCAATAAAGTTGCTGTTGCTATGATAAAAGCATCTTTATTTGTTTGAAATATATTCGATGGCAATGTTAATAATATATGAACAATAGAAGCATCACTGGCTAATCCAAGATAAGGATTAATTTGTAAAATAATGATAATAACACCAATACCACTCATAAATCCAGATATCACAGGGTAAGGTATGTATTGTACAAACTTCCCTACTTTTAAAAGTCCAAATAAAACTTGAAAAATACCCGCTAACAAAATAGTAGCGACTATTAAATTTATATCACTATGTAAAGTTATAACAGCAGCTGCAACGACAACTGTCATAGGACCTGTTGGTCCAGATATTTGAGTAGGAGTTCCTCCAAATAATGAAGCAAAAAAACCTAAAATAATGGCACCATAAATTCCTGCTGTTGCCCCTAAGCCGCTAGCAACACCAAATGCCAATCCAAGAGGAAGTGCTATAATAGCAGCTGTCATCCCTCCAAATATATTTCTTTGTATATTCAATTTTTTGATTCCTATGTATATGATATTATTTATAATTTTAGACTAAAATTATTGTAAAATTATACATCTTTCCCCTTTAAACTATTTAGACGGCTTATTGAATATACTTTGATAAGTTTTTGAATTTAAGAGTATAGGTTTTTCAATAGTTTATAATAACTCCTATCATAAACTATTGAAATATTTTGTTCATAATTAAAAGTTAGTATTCTTCTGCTTGTTCAAAGTCTAATTCATCTTCTTCAAGTTCATAAATATCTAACTCTGTTTTCACTTGTTTTAAACCTTTGTTATCCAACATATCTAACGATTCATCATCTATACAAGATATCCACTGTGCTACTTGGTTCTCAGTAAGATTATTTGCATTAGCATATAGAATCAATGTCTCAAAATCTAAATACTCATCGGTTTCAGTTTTAACAGCAGCATTACCATCTTCATCTTCTACTACTTCCCAATTATCTGGAACCTCAAAAATTTCTGTTAGATTTACTTCAATAAACTTTGACATAGTTACCCCTTTTTTATTAAGATAATAAATTATGATGAAAAAAGATTACAGTTTGATTGCAAAAAAGGTATCAACCTATTCACTTGAAACTCAAAATAATTCATAAATCATTTTTTCTAATTTAAAAACTTCACAATTTGTCATATTTACCAAATTCTTTACATTAATCTGCTAAAATACTTTTCATGACACCATTTAAAGTACACACAGAATATTCTCCTGCTGGAGATCAACCAAAAGCTATAGATAAACTCACAGCAAGTATTGCTAAAGGAAATAAATACAACACACTTCTTGGTGTAACGGGAAGTGGGAAAACTTATACAATGGCAAAAGTTATTGAAAAACTTCAAATGCCAACACTTATTATGACTCATAACAAAACNTTAGCAGCACAACTTTATAGTGAATTTAGAGGGTTTTTTCCGCAAAACCATGTGGAATATTTCATCTCTTATTATGATTATTATCAACCTGAGGCTTATATACCACGAAGTGACCTCTTTATTGAAAAAGATAGTAGTATCAATAGTGAACTTGAACGATTACGATTAAGTGCAACAGCTTCTATGCTAAGTTTTGATGATATTATTTGTGTCGCTTCAGTATCAGCAAACTACGGTTTAGGGAATCCTGAAGAATATAAAGCAAATGTACAAAAAGTAGAAACAGGGCAAGAATATTCTCAAAGACAGATGTTACTTAAACTTGTAGAGATGGGATATAAAAGAAATGATAAGTTTTTTGATAGAGCTGATTTTAGAGTTAATGGTGATGTGATAGATATCTTTCCTGCATATTGGGAAGATGAATATATCCGAATTGAGTTTTTTGGAGATGAAGTAGAGTCTATTTTAAAAATGGAATATCTTACAAACAATACAGTCAAAGAGCTTGATGATGTAACTATTTACAGTGTAAATCCTTTTGTTGTATCACAAAGTAGATTGGCAAAAGCTATTGAGAGTATTGAAAAAGAACTTGATGAAAGACTTGCTTATTTTAAAGAACATGAAAAACATGTAGAGTATCAAAGGCTTAAACAAAGAGTTGAATTTGATTTAGAGATGTTAGAAGCTACTGGTATGTGTAAGGGAATCGAAAACTATGCCAGACTGCTTACAGATAAAAAACCTGGTGAAACACCTTATTCATTGATAGATTATTTTGAAGCTATGGGGAGAGAATATCTTATAATAGTAGATGAATCTCATGTATCACTTTCACAGTTTAGAGGTATGTATGCGGCTGATAGAAGTAGAAAAGAGGTACTTGTAGATTATGGATTTAGACTTCCAAGTGCTTTAGATAACAGACCTTTAAAATTTGATGAATATATCAACAAAAAAGCAAACTTTTTATTTGTCAGTGCTACACCTGCTGATTTAGAACTAGAACTCAGTAGTGAAGTTGCAGAACAAATTATACGACCTACTGGACTTTTAGACCCTGTAGTTGAAGTTATAGATAGTGAATTTCAAGTAGAAAAACTTCATGATGAGATAAAAAAAGTAGTAGCACGAAATGAAAGAGTTCTGGTAACAGTATTAACAAAAAAAATGGCAGAAGAGTTAGCAAGTTATTATGCAGATTTAGGTATCAAAGTAAAATATATGCATAGTGAAATAGACGCTATTGAGAGAAATCAAATTATAAGACAATTACGACTTGGAAAATTTGATGTACTTATTGGAATCAACCTTTTAAGAGAAGGGCTTGATATACCTGAAGCTTCCCTTGTAGCCATACTAGATGCGGATAAAGAGGGATTTTTAAGGAGTAAAACCTCACTTGTACAAACTATGGGGAGAGCTGCTAGAAACTCAAATGGTAGAGTTCTTTTATTTGCCAAAAGAATAACAGACTCAATGAAATTTGCTATAGAAACTACAAACCATAGACGGGAAATTCAAGATAAATACAACAAAGAGCACGGTATCACACCAACTACAACCATAAGACGACTAGATGAAGATTTAAAAATGGAAGAGTATGATGATACAGCACTAAAATTAGAAAAACTCAACAAAATGCCTGCATCTGAGAGAAAGAAAATCTTAGTAGAACTCAATAAACAAATGAACAAAGCCGCAAAAGATCTGAATTTTGAAGAAGCTATTCGTCTTCGTGATGAGATAGAGAAAATTAAAAAAGCTTAAGAGATTGGTAAACTAACTGTAAAGTTAGCACCACTGTATTGTTTTCCTTGATATTTTATCTCTTCATTGACAACATCAATTTTACCACCAAGTTTCGTGATAATCTCATGTGTCATATAAAGTCCTAGTCCTGTACCTTGTGATTGATGTTTCGTAGTAAAATAAGGTTCAAATATTTTATCTATAATTGTTTTTGGTATTCCACCAGCAGTATCTAAGATATTGATATAAACAAACTCTTTATCTAGTGAAGTATTAATAAATATATATCTATCTTGTTCTTCTATTTGTCTTATTTTTAATATATCTATTGCATTATTTATAATATTTAATAACACTTGCACTATATCATTTTGAATACTTGTGATTTGGATATCATTCTTTTCTTGTGTAATAATAGTGATACCTTCAAGTTTAAGATTTGGATCAGTAATCACCAATGTTTTATTGATAGTATCTTGAATAAAAAAAGTTGTACTCTCTCTATCATTTCTCATAAAATTTTGAAAATCTTCTATTGTTGAAGACAAAAATTTAGTATTTTTTACAATATTATCAAGACTTTCAATAGTCTCTTCTTTATCTTCAATATCAAATTCATAAGTGAGTTTTATTCCACTAGCAGCTATTGATATAGCCGTAAGAGGCTGTCTCCATTGATGTGCAATATTTCCTATCATCTCACCCATTGAAGCTAACTTTGATTGTTGAGATAAAATTTTTTCATCTCTTTTTATTTGAGTTATATCCATTGCTGATATTATTTTTAATTGTTCATCTCCTATAAGTACATTTCTTTCCCGTATTTGTAACTCATGTTTTTTTCCATCACTATTTATAATTGATGTTTCAAAATTATGTTCTACTTTGTCATCTAATAATAATTGTGCATGATTTTGAGGAATATTTTGAAAAATATCAAATATTTTTTTATTTAGGATATCTTTTTTTGAGCTTAATCCTAAAAGATCAGAAGCTTCTTTATTACAATTTACACAAATTGTATCTTTGAAAATATACATAGCACTTATTGTTGAATCTAAAAGTTCTTGAAATTTTTTTAAACTATCTTCTATTTGTTTTTTTTGTTCTATTATAATAGAATTATCTAATAGTTTTTTAATAAGTAATTCTACTTTCAATAAAAGTTCATTGTCTATAAAAGGTGTTTTCAAAAAATCTGTAGCACCAAATTTTAAAATCTTTTTTACTAACTTAGAATTCTCCATATTTGATAAAACAAACATTACAATATTTTCTAATAAGTTTTCTTTTTTCATTTCAGACATAATATCTAAA
>JGI10211J34971_10000732_pt1 | contig 27339 bp, 18 predicted proteins | sample Etolagsediment_FD_34971 | JGI IMG/M metagenome (IMG submission 34971)
ACCGCGATGTCCCAGGGAATGCCCAGCCGATTGAAGTGCACTGCCAAACGGAAGCAACTCACGCGCTGATTCGTCGAAACGCCGTCGTTGAGCATGCGCTGGGCGCAGATCGGCAGGCCTGTACGCGGGATGAACCGCTGTTTCCCTGTGGTGTCGGCAGAGCTCGACTTAACTTCGGGAGCCAGACCTGACGCCGCCGGTTGTGCTGGCTGCAGCGCCTGAATCACGGCATCGAGTTTATCCTCGCCAACGGGCTCGACCTGCTCCAGGAACTCCCACTGGTCCGCGAACGGTTCCATTGAGTTGGCGGGATCCACGAAGACGGTTCGGCCCCGAGGCACGAGCAACCCAAAGAGCGGCGCGTTGATGAAGTTGCCAAAGCTCACGTTGGTGTCGAGGACATCCTGCTTCGGGAACACCTCAACGTTGGGCTGTTCGAGCTCGACAAGCAGATGGCGCACTACCCGCCTCGCCTTGGAGGCAGGGACGCCGTTCCCCTCGAAGAAGATCCAGACGTGGTGTCCCTTCGACTTGCTCCGTTCGACGTAGGCGCTCAGGCCATGACTACCAGCGAACTGGACGAACCCACGGGGCAGTTCAGGGTCAGGCTCGTCGAAGTCCACTGCAATCGCCCCGGTGCGGTCGCCAGTCAACAGGTAAACGCCATAGGGCTGACGTCCGGTGAGGTGGTCAAGAAAGACTCGCCGTTCCACCGGCTTCTTGACTTGCCAGGCTTTCCCCGTGTCGGGCGCATACGTACCGTAGACTTGAGTCAGGCCGGTGAAGCGTTCGGCGAAGAGCTTGAGTTTGTCGTTGGTTGTTCTCATTTCTCGACCGATCTGGTGTCGGTTTCTTTGCCCGACTAAGCGGCGAGAATGAGGCGGTTCTTTCAGGGGCAATGCGATCCACCCCGCGTCTGGGGGCTACCGTAGGGACGTGGTCTGCAGATAGTTCTGGAGGACTTGATCCGGTTCAAGGCAGACTTGCAGCAGCGCGGGGATGTGGTTCGCAAAGCGCGTGGGAGCAATACCGGTGAGCGACTCGGGAAGAACATCACGGTAGGTGTGCAGTATCTGTCGCACGATCTCGCACTTGAGTTCCCAGTCGTTGGGGTCCACGAGACTTGCGAGCGCCCACGTCCGATAGCCTGAACTCAGCTCCTCCCCGAGGGCGTTGGCGAGGCACGCAAGGACATCCCTGCATTGCTCTTCCTCGCCCACTGTGATCTGGGCGATGGCTGCGTCATAGCCACGTTCATCACCCACTGCGAAATGCGACCGTAGCAACTCCATGGCTTTCGCGAGAGCGACTTTCGGCGGAAGGCGTTCTCCAGACGGCCACGCCGCATACGCGTCTGTGACAAAACGGGTCAGCATCCTGTTGAAAGCGTCATGGCTGGCTGGACAGGAGGCGTTGCCCCATTCGCTTTCGATGGCTCGGTCAACCAGTTCGTCGAGGTAGGTCGTGTCTGGCACCGCCAGAAAACGACCGGCCAGGAGCTCAAGCCCCCGCCTTGCCCTGAGAGTCAGCTCAGAATTCATCGTAGGAGAGTTGCTCTGCCGTGAATGCCCTGTTGGGCGCAGGGCGCTGTCGTCCCGATATGCTATTTCGTGCGGATCCAGAGCGAGTGTGCTCGCTCACGTGCACGCAGTACTTGGCTCGTGACTGCGCGATGATTCTCGCGGCTTTCTCAGGGTCGTGCGTATCCGGGGGAGCCGGTGTCTTGAACCGAACGACCTCCGTGCCGATTCTGGCGATCATCGTGAACGGCTCCAGGCCAGTGAGATCCTCAGGCTTCACCTGTCCCCCGACCTGATTGATGAAGAACCGACTGTCGTGTTCATTGACCCGTCCCATGATCGTGGTTCCCACAGTCGCCAGAGCATCCACTTGGGCGGCGTTGAATTGCCGCAGGTACTGGTGCCCCATGCACAGATCGACGCCGAACTTCCTGGCTTGCGCCACAACCTGCTCAATCACATCAGCCAAGGAGAAACGGTGACCTTCGTCAGCATATACTGAGAAACGGCGTCGTTGCTGAATGGGCAGATCGCTCCGACTGAAGGCAGCCACGAGGAACAGCGCCATGATGATCGATCCGAGCACTGCTTGGGCTTCTTGGCCGAGGGACGAAAGATCGACCAGCATGATCATGCCCTCGTCCATCACCTCACGGAAGTCAATCCGTGTATCCGGCTGGGACAGCATGAGGAAAGACGTCCGATCTCGCATCAGCTTCGACAGCTTGTGTTTCGGTGCCTGAAGGTCGGGACTGCGGTAGTCGTGATGAAAATCGTACGCCCAGAACCCTTTCACCGGCCCTTCCGGAGTCGTGTTGAGAATTCGTCTTCGGAGCAGTTCACTTTCGTTGCTCTTGGGACGGAGCAAATTGTACAGATCGTACAGATGAGTGTCTGCCATATTCAGAAGTCCATTGGCAGCGTTCCGCAGTACGTGTTCGAGCCGGTCGCCCCAGTCCGGACATACACGGCGAACGGCTGAGACCAGGTCGTCAGCAAGTCGCGCGACGCTCACTCCTGTGCCGGGTTTCATCGGGTTCCAGATGGGAATCCACTCGGGATCGCCTGGGTCGAAGTGGATGCACCGTGACACAGCGGAGTCTGGCATCAAAGCCAACAGGTCTTTGATAGCATCTCCATGAGGGTCGATGAATACAGCCCCTCTCCCTTCCTGGATGTCCTGAAGGAACATGTGGACCATGAGCGTGGACTTTCCCGTCCGGTGATTCCCCACGATGTGCGTGCTTCGCGTCCTGATCTCCTCGGGGATGCACACGAATTCTCCCTTGCCGGCGTACTCGCAAATGCCGATCGCTGTCCCTTCGCGCAACGTGTCGGAGCGGATAGGCAGCGTGTTGAGCGTGCCTAACGGCAGCCTGCGCTCCTCCAGCAGTTCGGGCGAGAAAATGTGTACGAGGGAGGCGAGCTCCTCCGAGTTGACAAGATGACCTGGCCTATGTGTATGGCCGAGCGAGAAAAGCCCGCCCTGCTGTCTGACCGGCACACGGGCAGCATAGTCGGTTTCAGTGACGTGATTCAGGGGACGTCCTCCGTGCTGAAAAAGCCCCATGTAAGAAGAGAGCTTGCGTATAGCCATGTCCGGATCATTCACCTGCCCTGCAACTGCAATGCGAGCGGACGCCGCGAAAAATGGTTTGTCGTTGTGGGCCTTGAATTCCTTCTCTCGGGCGAGCGCGGGCAGATACCCGCTCGGGGTTTGTTGAGTGATCTGACGATACACGCTGGACGTCACCTGAAGCTCCTGCATGAACTCGAGGGTCAGCAGCGTAGCGACGTTCCGATGCCAGTCGTGTTCAGGCCGTACGCCCTGAAACAAACACTGATACAGCCCCACAGCATCCGCCGGCAGTTCTGATAGGGCCTGCAGCAGGGGGCCGTAGGGAGATATCTCCAGCTCTTCTGGCCGAGTCAAGAGATGGGTGTACGGCGGACCGGGGAAGTACTCTCGGAAGCGTACTTCTCCGTCCGCCAGCATGGTCAACCATTCGCAGTTATCGCAGCGCTCCAACTCACACGAATCGAAGACTCCGCACAGGGCCGTTTCTACCACAGCCACGTCTTCCGCCTGGCACAGGAACATCACGGCTATGCCTTCCCGGTTCCCCACGATCTCGTATCCCAGTCGACGGGGTATCGAGGCCAGTTGCTTGAGGAACAGCTCCGAGCGGTTCCAGTCGGTCTTCCGCATCGCCGGCACCCACACGCGAAGGCGAATAGGGGGTTCAGACGAGGGGCGCCAGTCTCCGGCCTCGTGCAGTGCGCCATCGGGACCACCCGTAGACCACAATAGTGGCCGGAAGGGCGGTTCCAGTCCCACCGGGGTGTCGGAGATCTGCGGCAAGCACCCCTTCGTGATCTCCTCGCCGATCAGTGCACCTATTCTGCGAGAGATAACCTGAGGTCTGGCTTGGGCGATGAGTGCTGCTTCAACGGACACGAGCTGTTCTCCATCCGGTCACGCTTCAGACCACGGACACCATGTCGTCACTGGGAATAGCGTCTGAAGACACGATCACTTTTCAGAGGTGCTGAAGCCGTAAACCCCAAGGGCGGCCATGTCTTATGTACGCCTGACTGATTGCTGCACGTTCCGGACTACAACCGGATGTATTCTGAGGACGTCCTCAAACTCGAAGCGCAGTCGTATGCCCCCCCGCTCAGTCAACTCACCAGGATAGAGGCGTCCGTATTTCTCCAGGTAGGCGTCCATGTCTTTCAGCTTGGCCTCGTGCGGTTGCGACTTTAGGTAGCACGAGACCTTCGCGCTAATCCAGTTCCCCGCGTACCAATCAGCCATCGCCTCGCCCAAGGCACGCAGCACGCCCAGCATGCCTCCCTTTTTGCCGGTGTTGGCCAACTCGAACGCCGCCGCCAACGCGTGCTTCTTGCCAAGGACGGGCCGCAAGAACCCATCGCACTGGGACAAGTCGTGCTCGTAGCTCACAGCCCGTTTGCGGCGGCAGCGCAAGAGGCAGCTCTCTGCGTGACAGTGAAAACGTGTCAGGCATTCACAGAAGGTGTCGTAGTCGGAGACGACTGCCCTGTCCAGCGGGAAGCTGTTGAGTGCTCTTGACACTTCCGCTGACGCCAGATCCGGCAACGGCTCAATCTCGCGCAAGAGCTTTTCCAGCGAATTACTCATCGGTGTGACTCCTTGTTTCCTAAGATTCCTCGGATCTGTCCTGCCGCTCTCCCCAACGCATTCACGTACGCATAGATCAGCTCCTCGTAGTTGCTCGCGTATCTCTCCGGCCGGTCCACATCGATATGCCACGCGAGAGGTAACGGACACTGCTCCATGAACTCCCTGATAATCTCGACCCTGCAGTCCCAGTCAGTCGGATCGACGAAATGGTCGAACTGGTCCCTGACGTAGTTCATGACCGCTTCCTGCTTGAGACCATCTGCGATCTTGTCAAGGACAACACGCGCGCCGCCATTGGTGCCTTCTTGCGCGTCCACATAGAAGGCGCGTGCACTGGCCCCCCTGAACGCACGACCGAGGATTTCCTTGGCTCGGCTCCTCGCCTCGCGGTCAGGCAGGCTTGCGCCTTTCGAAACACAGCGCGAGAAGTGATGGAGGTAGTAATCCCCAATCAGGTCCTCGAACTCCGCCCACGAGTCGACGGTGTTCTTGTGCAATCGGAACGTCATCCTGGCCTCGTCGTGGGCGCGTTCCACCTTCCTTGCGATAGTCCCGAAGTCCAGAGCTTCCAGTAGTGCTTCCACAGCATTCACGATGCACCTCTTTTGTTTTGGCCTTGTTCCTTCTGCTTTCAGATTCTCCGGAAGGCTGTGCGCACTCCCGACAACGACTGCACGTACGTGCGGATCAGAGAGCTGTAGTCCTCGGCAAACCGCTCTGGTCCCGCGCCCGTGACGTCAGGCGGAAGGGCTTCCGCCAGGCACTCAAATAGCTCCCTAACGAGCTGTGTCCGTGCCTCTGCATCACGAGGGTCCACGACGACGGAGAACGCATATTGGACCAAGCTCTCGGTCCGTTCACGCTTTAGTTGCTCGGTGACGGAGTCCAGTACCATTCTCATGCCACCATTCGTCCCGTGGAGCGCATCAGCCAACGCCGTGCGTGGCCCTTTGTCTCCTCGGAAGGTGCGACACAGCAAGTCATAGGCCCTGGCGGCCAACATCTGGTCATCGCTCTGCGGCCCGATTTCGCCCAAGTGACGCATGACATGGATGTAGAACGACTGCAGGACGTCCAGAAAATCCTGGTACGAGCTCGCCACGACGCCGTCCATCACGAAGCTGGCACGTGCAGCATCGATGGGCTGTTCAGCCTGTCGCGCCAGAAAATCCGGATCGATCATCTCCAGAAGCCGTCTGAAGTCCCCTGACTTGGGAACGGCGCTGTCGTTATCGGGATCGCGCATCGCGCCGGCGCGGAAGCTCCCGGGCGGCGATATGGCGCTGTAGAGCAGATGAACGTCGTCAAGATCGGGCGGGCCGGCGTGGGCACACATCTTCGCGTAGAGAGCCTGACTCATCAGAGGGTAATGGAGCTTCCGGCGCCTGGTTATCGGCGGGAGCGACGCAACAAGCCGGCGAACAGCTGCGCCCAGTCCATTCGGGTACGTCTTGCGTCTCGAATGGAATTGGGCCAAGGCTGCAAACAGCTCCCCTGCCTCTGCCGATGCGTCAGCCTCCAAAGCTCCTCTGATTGCGTCCAGCAACCGTCGCTCCGGGTTCCCGGCAAGCCAGAGCACAAGCTTGCGCACTGGTACCGGGCTCTTCCCTGTCTTGGGATTCCTGCCGAAGAAGCCACACGACAGGGCGCTTCGGACGGTCTGTGCATCTGTGAAGGCAAGCCGCACTACCTGCTCGATATCCTGAACCGCCGTAAGTCGTAAGCGCCTGCCCGCCTGCGATGTGGCAATCAAGGAGTCACCTTCGGTGTCGGGAAGCAATGTTCTTATCGAGGTGTCTGCACGCAGTGACGGGTAGACGAAGCGGTGGAGCGACGTGTCCATCGCCGCCGCTGCCAGTTTGGCCTGCAACTGACTCACAGGGCGCACCTCACCGGCAACCGACGCAATATGTCCTGTAGCAACAAGATCATCGGGAATCGGCATTTTGAGGCTGGCGGACAGCAGAGCCAGGAACAGCGGGAGGTCAGCCGAGAAGCCGGTGACGCAACATCCAGCATCCAGACTCGCGGCAGCCCCGAGGTTGACCACCGACACTTCGAAATGCCGGGGGCGCAGGCCAAGGGCCCGCCGGATCTGGTCCAGAATGGGGAGAATGACCCGCCGGATGTGCCGAATGAGCTTGGCATCGAAACGTACCGGCCCCGAGATCATCAATTGGGGAGAACTGCGGCCAGTTACTCGTGCCAGGATCGCTGTGGTCGCCGCCACTGCTTCCGCTCCCTGCCCGAACACGAGCACCGTCCTGGCGCGACCGATTTCTCCACTTGGTGCATGATCAGGACACGTCATGGCATTTCCACCTTCAGCTCGCCTAACTGCCGTCCCGGGAACACGAACACCACCAGCTCGCCGCCCAGTGTCCCTTCACATAGCGTCGGGACGGTGGCCCCGTCGTTTGTGGCAGCGGCCAGCCTCAGATCCAATCCCTGCTCAACTTGAGGCCAAGCCAGGTGACCTGCCGACAGTTCGGCGGACCAGATCACCCTCCCTGTGCTTAGTCTCACGCAGTACTCACCGGGCCTCACGTCCTCCAACGACAGTGGGCGACCGGGAGCGACCAGGCCGTGGCATAGCCCCCGCCCATCTCTCTCGATCACCACCTCGACCCCAGCAGCCAACTGCACTTCTCTCATGAAACGGTTGAACTGCCAGATGCTCTCTTCGCCATGCAGCGTCCGGCCGTGAGCAACAATGTCGCTCAGCGCTGATTTCAGGGCTTTTCCCGGATTCGGCTGTCGGTATGCGTCCGCGATCCGTCGGATGAAGAACAGGCTGTCTCCGCTTCCGTTCATCTCGATTCCTCCAACCGGTCCGCCTCGTTCCCCGCGATGGATTTCACCGTGGGCCAGACGCCGGCACTTTGCGCGGCCTCCATAAACAGCGGATCGGCGGCAAGCACACTTGCCGTGTTCCGCCAGAGATCCGGGATATTGCCGTTACTCCTGTCCCACCGGCTGCCTGCGAAACGTGAGAAGGTCGCGGGGGACAGCCTGAACGCACTGGCCACTTGCCCATCGACGTAGGTGCCATCAGCGATGTTCGAGAAGATCTGCACAATCATCTCTTGAAGAGCTGCCGTCCCCAACGCTTTCACTGCTGGCCGCTGTGCATCAATCGTCTCCGCCTTTTCTGCGGCGACGGCGACACCAAGTCCTTTTTCGATAATCTCCGATGCAGCTCGAAGCCGGGCGCCTTCCCATGACTGTGTTCCGCCCCAGGTTGTTGTGGGTGTCTCGATGTCGTCGTCGTAAGAGAAAGACACGCCATTGGCGAACGCCTCGTCAATCAGCGCTTGGACACGCATCCGCTCGGCCGGTTGGCAGGGATCCACCGGACCGATGTGTTCGTTCAACCAATCCCGTCGTTCCCCTCCGACCAGAACCCTCGGCATCATGACCTGCAGGCTTCCCTCGGGTAACTGCCACATGTACCGGGTCATGTGCTGATACCTGCGCGTCTCCGCCATCGACAGCCGGAAATGGCGGCTTACGTGGCGCTGCAGAAGTCCGGCAGCCAGCATCTCTTTCTCAAGCTCTCGCCAGGAACGCCCAGTGCCCTCTTCTTCCGCATAGCGCTGGAGGAAAGCCGCGAAGTACTTACGGCAGTCGACGCCGCGGTGGTTTCGCCGTCCGGAGTGTGCCCCGTCGTCTCCATGGGGATCATTGGCAGGCAACCGACTGAATTTGTCGATGGTCATCTCGTAGGCTTCGTCCGCCACTTCCTCGTTACCGTTGCGTCGCGCTTTTCGGCGAAGGCACTCGAGGAACTCCGCCATGCACAGTGAAGGGAGCTTCCCGTAACGGAATGGTCTCCGACGGTCGTGCAGTTCAGCCAGAGCGCCGGCATCTGACTCCTCCACGATCTTCCTGACCAGCTCCGGCAGCCCCAGGGGCGCATATGCGTTTGGGTGCTGCGCCATCCTCATTGGTCGAACTGCGATTTCCATGGTCCGTCTCATGCTCTTGCCCTTTTCTGTCGGGTGCGGGCTATATCAAGTGTGTCACTCGTCTATTCGCGTGGAAACTCGTCAGTGTTACCCGTTACCCGCGCCCGGGGGCACATTTTCTTTAGCAGACTCCCTCAGACATCGACTGTCGCCTGCTCCATCGGCCAGGAAGAAGCGACTTGCACGGTCCCCGTTGTCCCCTGTGAGCATCCTGTGCGACTGCCTGGCTCGGTCGGTCGTCACTCGGTTCAGCGTCTCCGTGATTGCCGCATATACTTGCTGAAGTCCACGCCACATCGGCGTCCCTTCATGCAGTTCGGCGACTGCTTCCAGGATTGCGGCGTTGTGTTTTTCGGGGGTTGTCGACTCGGAATCGAGCTGGAAATCCCACACAACCACCGGCTCGACGCTCCCCCCGGCGTTTCCCATGCGGAACAGAAGACACGACCACAACGTTCCCGAGACGCATCTGCCACACTCGATTGCCGCGGCGGCTCGCCGGTGCACGCTGTCCTGTTGGAGCAGGAACACTTCCCCGGCCCACACGTTTCCCGTACCTGCAGCGCCTGCTTTGGTTGCATGCCACTTCCCCACAAAACCGTCCGGCGTCACCAAGTGGTCTCCGCCGCACGGCTTCTGCCTGAGCGCAACCCATTTGCCGGTGAAGCCCACGCCGACCGCAGTTGCGGCCTTGATAAGTACAGGCAGGTCTTGCTGGGGCTCTTGACCCGACAGCATGATTGGCGTCTTCCCCTCAAGCTCTGCCTGACGCTCGCGGACATACTCGAGTCGCGAACGGCATGAATGCGCCGGATCTAGCCTGAGGATGTCGGCGTACACACCAGCCGCGCTGTCGGGCTGCCAGGCCCTCTCCAATGCCGCTCCGTACTCCGCCAAGCAATCGCACTGCCCAGCCCCTGTATAGGGCAGAGCTTTGAGCAATTCCCGGAAGTGCGCGAGTTCTGCCACCAGATCACCACGCTGCTTTGCCTGCTGAACGTGCAGAGCGACTGCGAAGTGTGTGTGTTCGAGCTCTCGGAGTTCCGAACACACGTTCTCGATCGAGGCATCGTGATCAAACTCGATCCTCTCGGATGCGTCACTGAGAAGTTCCTCTGCCCGACGTCTGTTCCGCTCTCTTGTGGCTGCGGTCAGCACGTGCGGCGCCAGCAGCGAAACAGAGGAGTAGTCGCTTCCCGGCAACTCTCGCACAAGCTCCGCCTGCCCGCCTTCCAGTCGGCAATGGGCGGCAGCGCCCTGATGCGAGACGAGCAGTATCTCGGTGAGATCCGCGTCCAACGGCGTTGCTGCCACGACCCCCGGCCCCACGACCACTTCCGCTACCGTCCCTCCGCTCACTCCCCGCCAGTGCCGCAGTACTCCGTCCATTGTCCCGATCGTTGCGACTCCCCCCTGAGTGGACATCACGGCGTAGAATTCCCCTTCGTGCGCTTGATGTGTCATCATTCTGTTCTGAGCCACATCATGCAGTGCCAGCATTCCTGCTGTGCCGGCGTGCCCCAGCACATCCCCCTCAATACTCCTCACCAGCCGTGTCCTCGCCCAGGGCCTCGGCGGCACAAGAGTTGCCACCCGGCGAGTCAGCTCACAGCTCTCAACATCCCAGAACACCAGACTGCCGCTGACCGCGAGCCCCACCGCCTCCCTGTCTGACCAAGCCAGCAGAGAGCAGACAGTTTCTCCATCGCAATCCAGACGGCCTACCTCGCCCTTCGTCGGGCTAATCAACCTGCAGATTCCCCCGTTCTCGGCTACCGCTATCAGTTGGTGATTGACAACACACAGGTCAAGGACGGGTGTTGCTCGCAGCACAGAGCTGCATGAAGGACCGTGAGCTGGCTCAGTTCCCGAGGCCCTAAGCCTGCGGTAGACATTGCCCGCCCGGGTCCCCGCAACGAACCAACTGCCATCCGGCGCCGTGTCGATGGCATAGACGGACTGACCATTCGAAAGCCGAATCACTTCCTCACAATCTCCGACAGCCGGGACGTAGGCTTCCACCCTTGGGTTCTTGCCCCTGCATCCGAGAAGCACCGACGTGTGTGCGCCGTCTCTGTTCTCAGCGCCGGTCATTGCCCGCTCCCTCCCCCCATTGACGGGCCAAGTACCGACTGAATGACTGGGGGATGTTGCGGCGGAGGCGGAATTACAGCCCCGGGAGCGGCTGGGGGGGCCAGGGCCGGATTCTGTCCGGGAAGCGGAGTCATCGTCAGCGGGGCCGGCAGGCGTCTGCCGGCAACTGGCTGATCGCTCCTTACGTGATCGCCTGCCAGGATCTTGCCGATGATCGCGGCTGCCTCCTTTGTTTTCTTGAGCTCCCTTCTATATCCCCTGTCCTGCTTGAGAGCCCCCGTATCCACCGCCTGCCCTTGCGTCTCCCCCTTCCCGTGCTTCTTTCGACGCGACATCACTGCGTTCACCTTCGTGCGCACGATCGGGATCAGGCGCTGCGCTTTGGCCATGCTCTCTTGCAGTCTCTTCAGCTCGCGCTGCAACTCCTGGAGAGTCGACTGATTGGCTGATCTTGCGTCCTGGTACTCCGTACGCGTTTCATCCAACTCCAGACGAGACGCACCATGCGCCAGCGTACTGCATACGCGTCGCTGTTTGCCCAACTCTTCACGCAGCAAGGGAACAAATGGTCTTGCCTTGTCTTCGATGAATGCCTCTGCGGAATCAGCGCAGTCAGCCGCTCTGTCGTAGAGCTCCTCGAGCAGATCATCCGGGCACTCCGATTTACCCATCGAGTCTACGAAGGGCAGCTGGCGATAGGCGATTTCGAGACAGCCCGCTTCAGCCTCCATATCGCCAATCACCCTGTCAGCAGTCTTCCGGTCGTAGACCTTCTTCTCTGGCTCCGCGTCCTGTGCCTTGCTCCCGAGCACGGTTCTTCTCTGGCTGTCAGATGCTCTCTTCCTCTCAGATGGAGTCGCCTCCTTCTCCGCTGCCTGCTGTTCTTCAGCAGGACCGTCGTCCCCAGCGTCTTCCCCGCGTCCGGTGTTGGGAAACGCGGTCTCGCTGCCGCCGCTGGTTGATGCGGAGACCACTTTTGCCTTCGCCGGGCGCCTTGCTGAGTTCTGTCCTGTGGCTGAATCAGGGCCCACCTCACTCGACGAAGCGCTACTCCTGCGACTGCTGACGTCGCTCTTCACCTTTTCGTCGATCGCGTCCTGCGTCAGTTCTTCTTCAGTCATTCTGGTGGTCCCTGTTGATATGGGTGGTTTTGGCCGGTCTCTGCCCGCTCTGGGGTCCGTGATGACATGACACGGCCAACACGCGCCGCCATGGCATCTTCGATATGGCCTCTTGGGCTCTCCGGGAGGCCTCGACGCTGTCACGGAGGTACTTGAGGTCCGCCAACATGCGGCCCTTGGCGTCGTTTGCTCTACCCAGAGCACGGTCGTCATCCACCTTCTCTTCTGCCGCTGCGGCAGCGCGGGAAGGTGATCGATGTGTGGCCGGGTCTACTGGCATCGCGTTCATTTCCTCCCCCCTTTGGCCATGACTTGCCGCCGATAGTCGTCCTGGATTCCTGCAATCTCACTACTCTTTGCAGCGGCAGATTCGGTCGTGTCACGCAGGAACTTGAGGTCTTCCAAGACACGGTTCTTCGTGTCGTTCAGCTTGGCCAGCGTCTCGCGGGTATCCACCCGGGAAACGGCGTCCGACACGCTCCCGAGATCAGACTCGTCCTTTGCTGCATGGTCATCGAGTTCCCCCCTATAAGCATCTCTCTCTCCATGTTTGACACCCATGTCACGATCTTCCTCGTGGAACGTGTCAACAGTCACGTCCCTCGCATCCTCGATTGACGCGTTCACTGCCTCGCTGCCCTCGAACGTGCCTTCGAAGTTCAGCTTCGACAGTGTCTCGATCACGGTGTCAAGATCACCCACGATCATCCCTTCTGTACGTAGGCCATCTCGGAGGCCCTTTTCTGTGCGGACAAGAGTTTCCCCGATTTCAGGCCGTCGTTTCCCTCCACGTTTCGTGCGTCGCATTTCTTCGTTCCTTTCTGTCTGGGGTTACGGCACGATGCCGCGTCACAAAATGGCAGAGCTGGTGCACTGCCTGACGAAGCCCTCAATCGACCTTGGCGCCTTCGATGTCGCCTCCTCGGCTCTCTGGGCGGCCTTAGCGCTGTCGCACAGGAACTTGAGGTCCTCCACGACACGGTCCCTCGTGTCGTTCAGCTTGGCCTGCGCCTCGCGGGTATCCACTCGGGAAACGGCCTCCGATACACTCCGAGTATCTGATTCGTCCTTCTCGGCATGATCATGAAGGTCCCCTCTGTACGCGTCCCTTTCGCTATGGTCGGGGTCCATGTCATGGTCTTCGTCGCGGAACGTGTCAGCCGTCACGTCCCTCGCATCTTTGATGGTCGCATTGAGCCCGTCCATGTCCTCAAACGTGCCCTCGAAGGTCAGCTTCGATAGCGTCTCGATCACGGTGTCAAGGTCCTTCGCGATCATCTCTTCTTTGCGCAGACTTTCCCAAAGCTCCTCTTCCGGGTGGCCAAGAGTCGGTCCGATGTCAGTCCGTCGTTTGCGTTCACGTCTTGTGCGTCGCATCTCTCTGTTCCTTTCTGTTGGGGTTGCGGCACTGTGCCGGATCACACGATAGCAGGGCCGGTGCACTGCCTGATGAAGTCCTGAATCATCGCCAGTAGCTTGTTTGTCCGTGGCCGTACATCAGACTCAACAACCGTCCGAACCGAATCACGGTAACTGCACAGGCTCTCATCCAGCTCAACGCAGTCTGTAGTTGCCATCACCGGCTCGTAGACCTGCCGCTCAAGGCGTCGCCAAGCTTCCGACAGCTCCTGGTGGAGTATCTCTGTACGTTCCTCCCGGGGTGTTACCTCCGGCGCCTCGGTTTTCCTGCGTTCTGGACCAAAACGCTGCAGCACATGGGGCGTGAGCTCATGGCTGAAGCGATGCGCCACATCGCCCATGGTGGTCCTGAAGCGTTCCACTTCCCGGCACAGCTGTCCCAGCTCGGCCTCGACACGGCTCCTCATGGTGTCCCTGTACCAGAATTCCATGCTGAGAAGCTCACGCAGAGCGCGGTCACTGAGCGGCCGGAGATCAAGGCTGGCCCCCTGGTTCGGCACGCGAATTAGTCTCGGCGTATGGTATCCTTGGGTGAAGAGGTAGGCTTCTCCGACCCCCAGGCGCGCCAGCTCCTCCTTGCCGATGCCGTCGAGCAGTGTGGCCCCGGCAATGATCTCTCGCTCCTCTTCGGTGCCCGCTCGGAACGCGAGCTTCGTGACGGTGTGTTTCAGGACATCGGGGGCGAGCTGGGAGGGATGCTGTGTACTGATGATGACACCGATTCCGTATGACCTAAGAACGGCGAGAAGACGACATACTGCTTCGGTCAAGTAAGCAGACGGATCAGCGTTCTCTTCCGATGGCATGGCGTCCGTGCTTCTTCCCAACACCAAGTGCGCCTCTTCGATGACGATCACCATGCGCAACTCCCCGCCAGTGCTCCCGAAAGTGCGTGCGTTCGCCTCAATCCCCTGGATCAGGAAATGGAGCAGAAGCGAACTGACGTCTTTGGCGAGGTGGTCGAGCTCAATCACCGTGTGGCCGTTCATCAGGTCCTCGATGGCCGGAATGCTCTTCGGGGACTGAAATGCCTTTCCCGTGGCCCCACTCGTCAGGGGGCCGAACCTGGCGTCTGCGGCGCCGGCAATGTCGAGGTGCGTTGCTTCGCTGTAACCCCTTCTTGCGACGCATTCCTCCATGACACGCCTGATGTCACGCAGTACAGGCCAGCCCTTCTCATCGCCCGCGCCATGGAGGACTTCCTCGATGCCCTCTCTGATCAGCGACGGCAGAGGTCCCCCCATAGGCATGGCAGCGGCAAAGCAACCGTTGAGCGTATCCAGATGCTCATCTGCGGATATGCCGGCAATGCGCGCAAGCGGGTTGTATCTGAAAGGAGACACGGCCTCGTTGCCAGGCGTCAGGATTCTCAACGCCTCCGCCAGGCCTGCCACTATGGGGTCGGCATGCCCTTTCTGGTTTTTCAGCGCCCGGAACTCCTTCTTGCCGCACTCGATAAGGAGCCAGTGAATGCCCCTGCGGTAGAGTTCCAGAAGCAGACCGATCAGGGACGTAGTCTTGCCGCTGCCGGTCACGCCGCACGCCAACATGTGCCGGGCAAGTGTGCGCAGACTGATTCCTCGCCATACTCGCACCGCGTTGGCGTCGAAGCCCCACCGTCCCTCGAAGGCCATGTCATACCCAAGAACCAACAGATCGTCCACATGGTCGATTGGCGGGTCGGTGTTGGCGCGGATGCACTGCGGTGAGTCATGCGTGGCAATCGGCAGCCTGAACGCGCCGCTCAATTCATCCACAGTTGCCGTGTGGCACAGAAGCCCCAGCTCGGGATTTCCACTTGCCGTTGCTTTGGCGGACAACCCAGGGAAGACACGGTGATCGAAGGGGGTCAGCTGTTCTACGGCCGCCTTGACCTGGCGAATGATATCAGCGACGGAGTGGGTATAGGTCTGGTACGAACCGTTTTCGAACGCAGATTCCGCCACCGTTGTCCCCACCAGATTCGCCGTGGCCTCCGTCTCGGCGAGAACGATCAGGTGAAACCGAAGTCGCGGTAGAACCAAAGTCTCGTGCAGATCCGCCTGCGCTCTGTTCGCGTCTTCTGCAACGGGGTCCGGCGTCTGTAGAGGAGCCAGGTTGGTCTCCCTGCTGCCCCACGACGATTCGTCGAGGACCATGTCCACGGAGTCGAGTCTCGAAGTACTGCCCCACGAACGCCCCAAGTTCCGGGTGAGCGACATCATCTCCGTATGCAGGGCCCGTTCTCTGTCGATCTGGCATGGTTCCACGCAGAGATCGATAACGACCGTTTCATCGATGGCCGAGAGCAGTCGATCCAAGTCCTGAAGGTCATTCTCTTCATTGGCCTCCAGTAGGTTGCAGATGTAGTACAGCGCCGGGACGTCGGGATTCAGGTCGGAAGCAATCGCGGACGGCAGGCACGTGTCACGCCGAAAAACGTGACACGCAGCTTGGAGGCACGATGGCAACGGCCGATTGTTGTCTGCGGGCTCGAACGGATAGAACCTGGCGACGGGGCCATGCTCGACGAGCTTTGACAGCGCTTTCAGCTTCCTCGTCCCGCTTGCCCTGGCACTGACCGAAAGCCCCTGACGCGTCTGGGGGTGTTTGCTCGTGCCGCCGGGTGCATACTCGGACCTTACCGACAGGCCCGCCGACTCGGAAGGCTGCATAGCCAGATACCGAAGCAACCCGGCAAAGCCATGCCCGAGTTTCCCGACGAGGTCGCCATCTGCCTCTGCGAGGTATCTGTGGTACGCCACATCGGGGATCTCGCTGACTCGCCAGGTTTTCTGCGATCTGCCCATTCTCGTATGACCTCTCGCCGTGGTTGGGTGTGCTGACATCGAGTGTTCCTCTACCTACGTCTTTCGTGGCAATCCGGCCGATAGTCACCCATGGGGCGTGCATCTTCTCCTGAGGGTGGCCGTGACACAAGCAACACAGGGAGCTGATTCATCTCGCGTCAGCCCCTCCGTCTTCCCGAACCTCGGATGGCGTCCATGGCTTCCACGACCGTTTCCGAGGGCCAGGGATTGCTCGACGCCGTGCTCGTTGTTGTGGGGGGAGACTCACTGCTTGCTTGCGCTGAGCGCTCGGCGGATTCCCGGCAGCTCACGTATATCACCAGCTTCTCGAGCGTACTACGAGCATCATGGGTCGTTGAGTGGCAGCTTCGTATGACGAGTCGCAGTTTTGACAATTGTTCGCGCAGATCATGGAAATGCTCCCGCGCGCGTTCCTCGGCTTTCGTGTATCCGGTCTTGGCTGGGGCTGTCGATATGCGGCTCTTGTCGGTACTGAGAATCGACATTGTGTCGCTTGTCCTCTCGATCTCCAGATCCAGCATTGGCACGTCGGTTTCCTCTGCCTCGTTTATGGCCGCGGAAAGTCGATGCAGCGCGTCAGTAAGCCAACCGAACTCCGAGCTTCGGAGATCCCCGGCGTTGACCTCATTCTTGCCAGCCTTGGCTTTCGGGAGAGCCGCAACCCGCTCCCGCAGATCATCCCGCATCCGCTCGATCTTCGCGATTGTGTTTTCCACGCGATATTTGCTGTACGAGGGCAGCTTCGGCTTCTCTCGTTTCATGTCTTCGGGCAGTCCATACGCCGAGGCCGGGATCGCCATGTCCGGCTCCCTCTTCATCTCCTCCTCTTTCTCCTGCTTGTTCGGGGCGCTCAGGCCAAACAGGCCAACGGGTAGACCGATCACTTTCGCGAGGATGTTGCTCCCCGGCCGGTCATCGTGTCGGCTCTTGTCTTGCCCCTGCTTGCCGGGGCTCGTTTCTGGGTTCCTACCATCCATGTCGGCCGCGTCCTTTCTCCGGTTTCCTGGTTCGCTGGAATAGCACGACTCCTCGTCACCGCTGGCCAGCAGATTGTCCATCTGCCAGGCGTTGACACACACAGACCGTTCGTGTTTATATCTCTATTCTCTGGCTTGCTCGTCGAAGTGTTACCCATCACGGACAAGACTCTGCCCGAAACGCCTGGATCAGGACGTTTCTGGCTACGGGGACACGTATCTACGGCAAGGAGGGAATTGCACGGCGGCTGTTGCGTACCTGGACCAGTCAGGCGCTCGGGGGAGGGAAGCCAAGTGGCCAGAAGCCGCGTCGCACCACCCGCAGTCAAGTTGCGGCTCAGCGGGTTCCCCGTGCGGGAGACGTGCGCCACACGCCTGCTGCCCCCATACAGAGTTCGGAGCAACTCGGGCGAGGGGACAGGGAATCAAGGTAGGGCCGCGCAGCACAAAGGGGCGGCCCATCAGCAGAGAGTCACCGGGTCAGTTCAAGGAGGGGGACTGCCGCGATGCCGTCATCTTTGCGGAAGAACCTGAAGTCGCCATACCGTTCGGTCAGTACCCAGTAGGCATCGTGCGATGTGCAGGCAAGCGCAGTCTCGCAGGCCCGGACGGCATCCTCGCTTGGCGTTGTAACGCGCCACAGCAGTCGGTTCGCAGCCCAACGTAGGTTCCAGGCGTCGGGACAGCTTGCGGCAACAGACAAGAGCGCTTTCACGTCACGGCGGGAGAGGACATTGTCCCCGAGTTCGCCAATCGCGGACACGATGTCCGCACGGACGCTCGTATCTAGTTTCGTCTCGAAGACTCGTACCAAGCCACTCACAGCCTGCTCCATCATCTCCGGCTGGACCCCAAGCTGGCCAATCGCCAACACCGCTTTTCTGCAGACAAGCGAGTCGCTGTCGTTGGCAGCGGCAACCAAAAGCGCTTCCAGTACATTGCCTGGGCACCCGAGCCGCCCAGCCACTTTCCCCAACGCTTCGGCACAGCACATCCGAACGTAGTCGTTCCCGTCGTTCAACAGCATTTCGCGCACCCGCTCCGGGGCACACTGCAGCGCAAAGTGTTCAGGCGAGGCATTGGCCCATTCGCGTACGGATGTCCCGCGAACGGTCGAGTTGTCGTCCGCAGATCCATCAGAAATGCACCCAAGCAGGTCGGGCTTCAGTTCTCTCGCATGCGGAATCATGCTCGCCACTGCAGTAACTGCGTGCGCGCGCGTATTGCCGTCACGACCGGGGTCCCGAATGATGGCGCTCAGCGCGGCGGCCAGCCTTGGGTCGGCCCCCACGAATTTCGCCAGCTTCCTGACGCTTGACGTCACGCGGATTAGCACGTCCGGATTAGGGTCACCCAAGGCGTCGGTGAGGGCGGCGGCCAAGCCTGGCAATCGTCCAACCATCTCGTCGCTGGGCTCATCTCCAAGAACATGACAGAGCAGACATCGATCCTCAGGGATGGCATCTGACGTCAGAGTCTGCAGAATTGCGGAGGTGACCTCCACGCGACCAATTACAGATGGACCTGCACGGAGAAGCGACTCCAGCGAAGCCCGCTTCAGGTTGAAGAGGCTGCCTGGATCGATCAGTTCCAAGTTGCGGTAGGCTCGGTCATCTTCCTGCGTGCCCAGGAGGGATGCAACGGTCTCACGTGGTGTCGGACGTCTTGGGAGTGACAGTGCTTTGGTGAGCGCAGCGACCGCCTTGTCGTGTGTCCGAAGCTCCTCCGGGCACTGGCCAAGCGCCGAGGCGGCGGCCGCACGTACCGCAAAGTCTCTGCCGTCCATAACCGTTCTGGTCAGAGCTTCCAGCACCCCCGGCTGTGCCTGTCCTTTAGCAAGAAATGCGCCCAAGGCATTACACGCCTCGGCGAGGGTAAACGTGTCTTCATTCGGGTTGTCCAGGACCGCGATCAGTCCCTCAACAAGTTCGGGTTCTCCGAAAAGTCCTCTCGGGATACCCCAATTTACTGCTTCACATGCATGCAGAGACGGGAACTGTCTATCAATGGCACGCCGGAGCCTGTCCACCAGAAATGGATGGGTTGCAGTCACTTCCTTGAACCGCTCAAGCAACTCCAGGGCCCGCTTCCGCGTCGGTTCAGAACACTGGCTTCCATCAACGACCTCCCATAGCCCTTCCAGTACGTGAGTAGAGGCGATCGTCTCGGCTCCCATCTCACCAAGCGCCCAGAGACAGAGGCGCTTCAGTTGCCAGGAGGCAGCGCGAGACATCACGGCCGCAAGCAGCGAGTCAACCAAATCGCGCCGCTGCCTGCCGTGTCTTGCAGCGACTCCCAAGAGGATTGCGGCGCGTTCCGCTGCGTTCTTCTCCGCGTCGTCCCCATCGTGTGCCCCGGTGTTCAGGGCCTGGATCAGCCACTCCAGCAACGGGAGCCCCGAATAACTGCCGCAGGAAGAGACTAAGGCAGGGAAGGCTGCCATGAGGTGCGGCAACATGGATGATACCTCTGCCCGGAGATTCCCGTCCTGAACATGCTCCGGGAGACACAGGCACGGCCATAGCGTGTCGACGACTTCGTGAACAACTCCGTCGCGCAACACGGAACGGATCGCTTTCGCTTCTCCGACGCATCGCGCAGCCAACGCCAGTCTGTGCCGAAACACGTCATCCTGTTGCGTATCGACGAACAGCGCGATCAGTTCGTCGGCCTTCGCTGCAGACAGCAATCCCGCGACGAAGGTGATTACCTCGGACCAGGCAGGATCCCAGGCCTTCTTGCCCATCAGCTCTCTGACGCTGACGCCGTTCTCACCATATGGAATCGGGGCGTCCCAACCCCTCTCCTCGACTGTGTCCGCCAACGCGGCAGCCACCAGGAACTCATAGACCGTCAGGTGAAGGAACGCATATTGGCGACCGTCATGCCTGAGAATGGCCGTGGCAGTCAGTTCGCCCATCAGGTCCGGAACAGCATCCGCGGCTGCCTCCAGGCTGCACCGCTCCTCCTCAACCAGACTTTCACGAATGGCGCGCTTCAGTCGGCGACTGCTGAATGACTGGGTCCGTTGACCGCCTTGCTCCACATAAAGCCGAAGCGCTGCCCCCGCAAGCACGGCACGTCTTGTGTCTGTGTCGAGGTGAAGCCGTCGGGCCGTAGTCCCTCCCGTTCGGACTCGTTCTAGAATGAGGCGTATAGCTTCGTCGAAGAACAGAGCCTGCGTCATTCCCTCCGCTATTTGCGTCCCTGATTCAGCGACGAAACAGATTATGCTCAGGAGCAGCGGATTCGCGCCAAGCGTCTCGACCGTTGGCATCGCCCCCAGGCGTTCGAGTAGGCCAGACGCTCGTTCCTGCCATGATGGGCTTGCGGCGAAGCTCTCTGCGAGGCGACGTAGTTGGCCAGAACTCAATTCACCCAGGAAGCACTTCCGGAATTGTTCGAACCGATGACGGTGTGTCTCAAAACTGACGGTCCGACACGTCACAATGATCGGACAGCGTCGGGCTTGCTCGAATACGTTCGTCTGCAGCTCGTCCAGGCCACCGTCAAGCTCGTCAATGCCGTCGATGCACAGCAAGACGTCGCCATCAGAAAGCCACGCGAGCCATTCGTCTTCCGTGGGAACAGGCGTCAGGTCCCGATGGAGTCGTGCCAGCAGGCCGGCCAGTCTCTTCAGTTCCGGGATATCGCCCCGCCAGCTCTGGAGTTCTTTCTGGCAGTCCCGGAGGCGAAGCACGACAGGTATGCGCAGAGGAACTCTGGCTCCCTCGGTATGGCTTGTTCCCGCGACATTCCACACTGTGTGTTCCAGGAACGTGGACTTCCCGCTTCCCGGTGGACCGAGGACGACAATGCGAGGGGCATCGGTGTCACTTGAGGACTGAAGCAGTTCGTCGAGTGTTCGCCGAACATAGGCGCGTTTGGGATTCCGGACACGAGTTTCCTGGAATGCCTCTTCCTCCCAACGCGTCAGGTTCAGAACTCTCTGTCGCCTCTCCCCACCCCCATCCTGCCCCTCACCGGTCTCTCCATCCTGCAGTTCGACTTCCTCGAAAAGGGGAAGAACCTGATACCGCTCCTTCATTGAATGAGAGCGTCCGCTGATGGCGACCGTGAACTCGCCGTGCTTTTCCCGAGCGTGTTGGATAACCGAATGACGCGCACGCGAGTTGTCTCTGATGGTCGCAATGGCCTCGGCGATATTCCTGACACGGATCGCCCTGAACGCTCCCCCGCGATCTTCCAAGAATTGGCTGGGGACGTCCTCTTGGTCATGCGCAACAAGAACCAGACGCAGATGCCCGTCGTTGGCAAGCTCCTGCGCCCGCTTCCCGAGTTTCTCCCACAAGCCGCCGACGGAGTTCAGCGAGCCAGCCCCATCGATCTCCGCGCTGACACCAACTTGGACCAGATCGAGGGCCTCCGGGGCTGAGTCAGCCAAACCAACGAGGAGCGGCACGGAACACAACGCAAAAGCCAACCCCATGGAAGGACCACGGATGACGGGAAACGTCGTGGCCCCCAAGCCAGAGTCCACGGAAAGCCGCCAGCAGATGTCGTAAGTGTCAGGCCATGTCGTCCCCGTCGCTTGAGCGGCGGCCGATTGGGCGTTCGCCAGAGCCCTCAAGAAGAGCTCATCAGCTCGTAGGTACCAGTGATCTGCCATGAAAGGACAGATGTCGCCATTCCCCGGCACGAGATCGAGCTTGAGTTGCGCCGTAAGTCCCGCTTTGGTGTCAGGACGGACGGTGGAATCCCAGACAAGGAGACAGGTGATTTGTGCAGAAGCGACCGGGGGTGGGGGCAGAGAGGGGCTCAAGCAACGCGCAATGTGGAGCTGTCGTCCCGAAAACGAACGCTCGATCTCTTCCGCAACGCGCCGGGGGGCGCCGACCATGCACCCAATCGTGCGTGCGACCTGAATCATCTCCTGGGCCGCCTGCAGTCCCTCAGGTGGCGCGACCCCGGCCCAGAGACAGAGCTCTTCCTCAAGTCGGGCCAGGTGTTCACCGTTGTCTGGGAGTATAAGGCTAGGCTCCGGCGCGCACGGTTCTTCGATCAGAGCCCCGCGGACGCGGCCGAAAAACGTGGGGCAGAATCTGCCGTCCCAGGTGTTCGCAGAACGACCAAACTCATCGTCGCCATATGCGTTTCCTGACGGCGGCATGCTCCTCTACCCCTCGTGCCAGGTCAGTGAGACTTCACCTGGCGTTCGGTCCCGCAATGCTGAGAGCAGGCGATCTGCCGCGCTTTCCCCCAGAGAAAGCCGCCCGGCGACGTAGCCCCCTCGCGCCGTTGGCAACAAGGTGATGTCTCCCTCGAACGTGTCGCGTATGGCTATGCGGATGCTCTTCCCTGCGAAGGACGGCTCATCCGTTCGCACATCAATCTGAATCACCGCCTCTTCTCCGGCAGCTTTGGTCTCACTCGCCCTGAAATCGAATGGCCCAATGCTGCCTTGGATATCGAGTCCTGCGGCTTGCCTTTCGGCCGCGAGTTCCATAGGCCAACTCGTGTCTGCCACGCCCCCCCTGTTCGCCGCAAGTGCCAGCCCTGGCCCCCTTTCTCGCCCAAACGCAAGCACTGGCCGAAAGGCGGAGAGGGCTTCAAGAGCGGCAACCACTACCCCGGCGTGCGCATCTGGATCAGAAGCAAGTTGCTGCAAGAGAGCCGCAGACTGGAGTCCCGCGACGCGCGGCAGTTCGCGAATCGTGGGGGCGCGAAGCATCCATGGTTCTCCGTCATCTGCTGACACTGACATCAGCTGGTCTGCGACCTCCGGTCTCGGCCTATCCGCAAGGGCCCGCATGGTTGCCTCCCGGACAGAGCGCTCAACGGTCTTCTGTGTAAGCAGCCGAAGCAACAGGATCTGCATCTCATCATCGTAGTGTCCCCCGTACACTTCGCGGACACAATGCGCCGCTTCCACCACTGCACGATCGGCCGCACCGATTCCTCCCGACAGCACTCCCTTGAGTAAGTCCTCCACCGCATGAGACCGGGCGCGCGGCCCCCGATTTCTGATCGCCCGTATCGCTTCCCACTGGATACCCCCTTCGCCATTCCGCGCGATTGTGAGCAGCAGTCCAATGACTTCCTTGGCGTCGTCTGCATCCAAACTCAAACGCCCCAACTCCAGCACTGCGCCGCCACGCAGGCGGCGATCCGAAGCAGTGCTCTGGGCAGTTTCCATCAAGTATGTCAAGTGCTTCTCCGAACCACGCCGCGCACTGGAGCTTCGCGGGCTACTCAGATTCTCGGCATCCGCCATCAAACGGAACAACCGACGGACAGATGACCGCGATTTCCTGAGGTGCGCCTCAACCCAGGACTGCTCACTGACCGGCAAGCTGCCATCAAGGAACTGCAGTAGCGCACGTTCACTGGGAGAAGTGGCAATGCCCCTTCTCACTGCCTCCATGAACGCACCCTCCATTCTGCTGGCTGTCACCATGGCGCCCAATCCTTCTCATTGCCCCTCGCCTCCCACTCTTTCACTGCACGCTCAACATGTGTGCGTACGGAGGCCCGATCCCACACGATCTCTTCGGAGCTGCCATCCCCGAACAGCCCCACGTACACCCAGGCCCTTACTTTGGAGATCCCCTCGATGCTCTTCTTGACTTCCGCAACGCTGGCGCGGACGGAAGAGGCCACTGGCCCGTACCGGTCTCTGGCATGACCGCTCATCCTGTTGTACTTGTCAGACATCCTCTGCCATTTCGGCCTGTATCCCCAAAGGCAGTGGAAGAAAGCAAGGTCCAGATCGTCTGGAGTCTTGCGGGCTACCTCGCCACGCAATCGGAGTCCCCGCTCCAGCCACAGTTCCACCTGAGAGCCACCAGAGCCTGTTCCCTCATACACTGACATTGCGAACACCACCCAGTCGGCCACAATCGGCGCGTGGTCCCACGACAGGATCTTCCTCACGTACGCATTGCTGAGTCCCAGTTCGCTGCTGATTTCCGTGGTCTTCTTCTCCTCCAGCCGACTCTTGCGCAACGCCGTGCCCCAGTGTGGCTTCTCCGCGTCGAGAGCACACCACAATGTCTCGATCAGTGTCTTATCGTCTCGATCAGCGCATCTGCCAGCTGGGGACTCGTCATCGACGGCCACTGGCCCACTGGCGTTGCTCTCCCATTCCTCAACGCTCACTTCTGGTGCCAGGAGGCCAGTGATAAGTGTTGGGGCAACGTATCGAAACGCGGATATGTCAGTATCGACGTACTCCCCCATTTTAATCCTGGCGGTGATGTGCTCTGCGATCTGTTCGCAGGTTGGTTCGCAGTCCTGCGCAGTACGCAGCTCTGCTTGCACGCTTCTGGCAACCACATACAACGCCGCGAGGCGGCGATCATGTCCTCTCATGCGGTTGATCTCCGCAACCATCTCACCGTGGATGCGGTTTCCGCTCTGCCTTGACACAACATAACGCCAGAAGGAGAGCCCTTTGCGAGGATCGAAGCTGTCCAGAGCCTGCTGGGCGGCATACAGGCCTGCCTGCGTGAGATCCTCCCAGGCCTCCCGGGGCTGCCGCGGCGCGGGGTAGATACTCCTGGCCTCGGCCCGAATGTACTTCTCCAAGGAATCGAAGAAGGTATGAAGGACGGTCGGGTACGCGTAATCTGTCGTGCCATTGGACAAGAGCTCGAGACGACTCGCTCCAGGTGGTCCATTCCTGCCTGGGAACGAGTCTCCCGCCTTCTGGTTGGCCTCCTCTGACGACTTGGCAGGCTTTCTGTGACCAGCGTACAGGGCCAGCCCCAACGAAGCACTCCCTCCGCTGCCATCTTCGATCGTGTCGCGGATACCTGTCTTGAGCCAGTCCATCAGCTCGCCGCCCATGGAGAGTTCACCACTGTAACTCGGTAGTTTCTGGCCAAGCCATCGGCTAACGGCAATAGGATGTAGATCGTCAACGAGGGCTGGTGCGTCGAGATGCCTCGCCAGCCAGTCGCAAATGCGGCTGGCGTAGTGGTCCGTCACCAGACGCATCACGCTTGGTTCGCTACCGCCGCTGATCAATGCACGGAGCTCCTTGCGGGCGCTTCGGTCTCCTGAATCGCCAGCATCAAGCAGATTCGTTAGACGCAGTTCAAGCTCCTTGTGCAGGCGTTCGAGCTCGACTGCGGTTGGTTGGTCCGTTTTCCGTGAATCGGCCATAGAGCAATACCCGTATCTGACGGCAGATGCCACACGAGCCCTTCTGACTACGAAGAACCCCACTCTCGTAAGCAATGTACTGTAGCCAACTAACCATTCCGTGGCCAATCGCTTACGAGCATACGGTGTTTCGGAAATCTGAGTTCTTCCCGTTCTCCGAGGGTTGACTCCTCCGATTGCAGACAACGACCACGTAAGGACGTGGGCCCTGCGAGACATGCCTGTTGGGGTTGGCCAATTCACTCCGGTTGTCCCTCTCTTGTGTCGCCGGTCTGTGTGTTAGTCTTCCCCAAGATCGACTCCGGAGCGCGGTCGAGTTGGCCGCCGCGGCGCCAGATAGGGGCGGCGAGGCCCTTGGTCGTCATCTGTTCCTGATCGGTCACCCAAGCGAAATCGGAGGGCCGCAACTTGGTGATAAGGCGGGATATCTTGACCTGGCGGTCGCCACTGTTGGCCAGAAACAGCACGCGAAAGCCGTGAAAGTGCGTCTGGAACACGCCTTGGTAACGCTTGTACCCCTCCGTTCCCAGGTACACGCGGTAGTCGTTGAGCTTTTCAGCAACGGTCGAGGCCTTGTCCTGCTGGCTGGACAAGGCTTCCGTGCCACGATCCACTTCCAGGAAGAACAGTAGGCTCTTGCCTGAGTCCTTGTGCGTCAGGCAGAACGCCCCGTCCGGACGCAACCCCCGACGCTCGGCCTCGTTGGGCGCAACGGGAACGGAATCTGTTAGCAGCGACTTCTGTTCGTCGTCGAGACTGAAGGGCGAGTTGACCGACAGGAATCGCGTCGAGAACGCTGCGTTCTCGCCCTCTACCGCGAGAAGCTGGACGCGGAACCAGTTGAGCAGGACTTCATGCTCCATCATGCGGACGAGAGCAGCGGCGGTCGCCCTGTCCGCCGGTAGATCCGCAGGCAGAACGCCGGCATCCCGCAGCAGGCCGACTGCCGCGGCGGTCAGAGACACCACGGTCTCTGGACGCCCGCGCTTCCCCTCGCAGTTCAATTGGGAACGAATCACCCAACCAGCTTCCACCATGCGCCGCAGAGCGCGGTTCGCTGCCTGCCGTGACGAGTAGTGTAGTTGTTCGAGCTGACTGACCGTCAGCAGTCGGTGATCGGCGATCACGCGCAGCAGTTCCAGTTCTCGTTCGCTCGCCATGTCGAATCTCCTGCTTTCGACAGGCATAGCGGCATGACAGACAGCGGTGTTTCAGCCGCCAATGCGGGAGACTTCGGGAGAGAGGCGCAGATGGGGTGAGCTGAACGGCAACGCACAGGCCGGCCAACAAGAGGGAAAACGACCCCAATGGTGACGCGCGCGAACGCGTGTCAGCCACCGCAGCATTTCTTGTACTTCCTCCCCGAGCCGCACGGACACGGATCATTGCGGCCGACCTTTTCCGTCGGGACCACGGGGCCGAGCTTCTCGCCGTGGTTCCGCCGGTACAGGGCGCGGAGGGTTCGCTGACGTTCAGCGAGGAAGTCGTAGTCGAACTGCGCCAGGAACACGGATACGATCCGTTCTGCAGGAATCGTCGGCGGGACGAGTGTGTCGTAAGGCCGCCACTGCCGACGCGTCAGATCCATGGAGATCGAGAACTGCTCGCGTGCTTCGTCCGGCCCTCCACCAGGCCCCGGCCCGAAGGCGCAGAACGTGATGACCGGGTCAACGCTCTGCGTGCTGCGCCCGAGAGGGTACTGGTCCACGGCCAGGTACGACGTCTCCTCGACCTCGAACCGCGGCCGGTTGTGGAACGGCAGCACGTCGTTGTACGAAATCAGCAGGCCCTTGCTCTCGATCTCCTCGACGGAGAACTCGTAGTCCAGGTCGGTGAGGTCGGCCGCCTCGTACAGCTCCTCCTTCCGCAGACTGAAGATGCTCTCCAGCACATCCCAGTCCCCGGCCTCGAGCTGCGCCACGAGCGATTCCGCAAACAGCCGATCGTCCGCTGATCCCCCTTCGCCGATCTCCCGCAAACCGAGATCGAGAGAGATCCGGCGCTCGAAATCGCCTGGCTCAGACGTGTCCGAGACCGGGTGAAGCCCGAGATCCAGCACTTTGCACGGGCAAGTCGGGGATTGACAGACTTGACCGGCGATCTCCCAGCGTGTTCCCCGCAACAGTCCGGCCGGGAA
>JGI10211J34971_10000733_pt1 | contig 27333 bp, 38 predicted proteins | sample Etolagsediment_FD_34971 | JGI IMG/M metagenome (IMG submission 34971)
ATACATTCTCTAGCACCAAGATATGACATGGTGTGTAGGTGGAATGGTGGAGGGAATGCTGGACATACCATCTACGTCAATGGTGAAAAGAAAAAAACACATTTGGTTCCAAGTGGAATCTTTTCAAACAAAAAGTCAATTATTGGCCCGTGTTGCGTTCTGAATGTTGACAAGTTCTTGGAAGAGATATCGTATTTGAAAGCTGCTGGTTGCGATACTTCTTTGGTCAAGGTATCACCCAAAGCACACATCATCACGGAAGCACAAATTCGCTATGACAACTATTATCTGAAGGAAAAGTTGGGGACGACAGGAAACGGAATTGCTCCCTGCTATTCAGACAAGATGATGCGGAGAGGAGTTCGTGCCGAAGAAGCTCTCCCGAAGGAATTTCTTTGGGATGGAGAACTGAAAGGAAAGATTCTTTGTGAAGGAGCTCAGAGTGTGTGGTTGGACATAGACCACGGAAATTATCCCTACGTTACCAGTAGTAGCACTCTACCATATTCGGCGTGTTCTTTAGGGTTCACACATAAAGACATTGATAGAGTAATCGGAGTCGCGAAGATTTACGACACCAAAAGTGGAGTGGATCCAGATTTCCCAGAATCTCTTTTGGATGAATCCAATGTTCTATTGAATGATATCATAAGGGAGGGAGAGGAGTTCGGGACAACCACGGGAAGAAAGAGAAAAGTCAATTGGTTGTTTGTTTCCAAACTTATAAAGGCAATAAATCTCTGTGGATGCGATCAAGTCATCGTGAACAAATGTGATATTCTCCAGAAAATTGGACATTATCGCTTGTATGATGATGGAGGTCTGTTAGAGTTTGATGACATTGAACTGATGAAGAATCACATTTGCACGAAGATTTACAATAACACCTCAGTCAATGACGTTAGGTTTTCTTCAAAGAAAGAATGTATATGAATGGAAGGTTGCCTGAGTGGTTGAAAGGGTCTGACTTGAAATCAGAAGAAGGCCTTTGGTCTTCCGCGAGTTCGAATCTCGCACCTTCCTTTGATGGAAAAAAAATGTTTGAGAGAAGTGCTTGACAAGAGGGGAACCTGATATATACTGTGTGGACAACTGAAAAAAACGCGGGCATGGTATAATGGTTGTGCCCCAGCCTTCCAAGCTGGAGATGTCGGTTCAATTCCGACTGTCCGCTTTCAAAATAGAATATGGCCCTGTCGTCTAGTGGTTAGGACACAAGATTTTCACTCTTGTAACGAGAGTTCAATTCTCTCCAGGGTCATTCAACTTTTTCAAGGAGAATGATATGTTTAAAATGCTTTCTAAGGCTCTTTATGTTCTAGGATTTGCTTCCATTGGAGTTTCAATCTACTTCTACTCTCAGGGAAACACTTCTCTAGGAACTTTCATCGGACTTTGGGTTCCCTCAATGTTCATTCTTTCCACCGCGAAGTGTCCTTTCGCTTCGGAAAGGTGATATATATACTTTAGGGACTCCCCTGTTCTCCCCACCTGACCAGCTTCGTGCCTTGGGTGGGGTTATTTTTTCCAAAAGGAGATGTGAAATGATTACAGGAGCATATGACAAGGGATTTCGCGATAGAACTTCTGGTATTCCAAAACCACCCATCAATGAAAGTGAAATTCACAATCCCTACTGGCATGAATATATGAAGGGATGGAAAGACGCTGAAACACAGCTTAGGATGAATGAAACCAGTTCTCAGAAGGGGAAGAGTCTTCTTCAAGAGTAGTAGCTTTCATAAATAGTTCTATGAAACTATTTTCTGAACACATCACAGAAAACACAAAACAAATTCTGTCGGAGGGATCTTACCCGACTGGACTCTTGCGAGCAGACCACAAGGGATGGATTCACCCCGACAAGAAGATTTTTGTTTTTTGGTCGGGAGGTGATAGAGGTAGGCCCTATCATGAAGAGCATGTCGTAAACAACCCCGAGGAATATGGATTGACCAAGGAATTCATAGAGGACTTCTTTGGGAAAGACGAGAGAATGAAGGTGAAACTTGTTTCATTACGCAAAGGAGCCTTGGATACCAACAAGGAACTAGCGAAGGAGATGTATGATAGGGGTGGATTCGTTTCTCCAAGTATGGGAGAAACGGGACCATTTCTTTGGAAAACAAGTCTTCCAAAAGTCTTGACATTCTACATGAAGGGTCGTTGTTGATATATCCCACGGTTCGTTGGCCAGAACACGATGGGACTGTTCCTGCGATCAGTAGAATAGAACTTCACGGGAAGATGTCCAGTATTTTCATCAAGAGTTCCAAATCTTGGGACTATTGGGTGAAAACCAAAAAGGAACCTCGTAGAGAGGAAAGAGAGTTCGTTGGGTTCTCGCAATGGTTGAAAGAAAGACTCGACAAAGATACTTGCGCTGAACACATCAAGTAACTGCAAAAAACGGAAAAAAATTCATGCAAGAACAAAATTCATCTTCGGATAAATACTATTATATTATGAACTCCGAAACGAATGTGATTAGTCATGGACCGATGAGTGAAGAACAAACAGATTTGTTGTTGAAGGAAAAATTTGAACACAACGATAAATTCGTGAAAGTGGTGACGAGTTTTCTTCACGATCCGGGGGATGTTCTTTTTGTGAACGCATAGGATAGAACATGAAACATACGGACAAGATAGTATGCATTCGTGAGACAAGGGATTACATGATCCCGATATATGATGAAGAAGATGACGAAGAAGCAAAGAAGAAAGCAATGGAAATACTTGACAGTTTGAACAATCCTGTTTGCAAGACAGAAAAGAAGATACTGTCAATTGATACCAAGAAGTGGAAGGACTAGGAATCAAGATGTTTAATAAAATAAGAAAAGTTTTGAATGAACAGAAGGTTGATTCCAAAGACATGGATGCTTTTCGTAAAGCAGCTGTTGATAATGAAAATCTTCAGAATTTGAGATCTAGATTTGAAAAGATAATAAGAACTTCGGGGTTCAACAAATCTCTTCGTAGAGTGAACGTATTGGGATGGGCAAAGATGATTGCTTATTACACCGATGCACAAGAAGCAAAGAAGTTTGAGCAGTGGGCAAGATCGGAATTCAAAAGCACTAAAATGATAATAACATACAAAGACTTGTCTGTCGGGAAAAGCAAAGCTGGAGTCATCTTTGACTTCACTAGGATGTAAAGGAGATTTTTGATGGCAGCAGGATCAGGAGCAGGATCACTAACAACAACTAAGGGTGAATGCAGTCAAGCTTATATGTGTGCTATTTTAGATTATTTCTCTAAAAATAGAAAAGTGGTTTCTAATGGACAATTTACCAAAGGGAAAAATGGAGTTCTTGGTGAAGGAAAAAATATTTCATATAAACTTTTTATAAAAAATATTGAAAAGGCTGTAGGTAAAAATAATTGGAAAAATTCAAAAAATACTATAAAATCAAATATGTTGAGAGTAACAAAAATATCCTTACCTCAGATAGAGAAATTTTTAGAAACTAAACAAGATTGGTTCATGTCTTCTATAAACGTAGCAAATGGTTTGAGCTTAAAGTTGAGGACAAAATTGCCAAAGTGGAACTTTTCTACTTCTGATTTCATATATTATCGTCAAGAAGGATCCAAGAATGTTTTAATGGATGACATCCAAAGTATTTTCACCATAGTAAACAGAGCGAATGATAGATATTTTGGGACAAATATAAACAGATGGTGTCCAGCTGACATATATATTGGTAAAGAAAATGGAGAAAAAGAAGTAAAAAACTTGTTGGAACACCTTAAAAAAATTGAAAAAGCTTCAAAAACAAATTCTCCTTATGGTAAAAAAAATAAAATTATGAATAGGGAAGTGGATCTAACATTCGATTCATTGAACTACATATTTAGAGCTTTTGTAGATAAAGGTATGATATTACCTGTTTCTCTTAAAAAATATTCCAGCACAAATTTTGATATAGCTCCTGTTAAATTATTTAATTCTGGCCCACCAATAATGGGAACTGATAAAAAACAATTAAGAGGAGATATAGTAAAAATTACTTTTGATAATAAATATTTGTCGTTTGGTCTTGAAAATAGTAATTTTTACAGTTCTATGGATGTTTATATAATAGCTAGTAAGAGGAGTGCAGAATCTGCTGGTTTTAAATCTTTAAAGATGCAAATACGAGATAAGGGAGCTAGTAGTTCCAATAAAATAAATCCAAAAACAAGAAATACAGATTGGAAGTTTGGTATTCAGGGGATAGCAAAATTTGAACCTTCTGCTGCTCAAGCGGGAGGTTTGGGTGGGGGGAGTTTAGCCAAAATTTCTGGTGCTGATTTGCCTACTGAAAACGATAAAAAAATAGTTACAAATATTGCTAGTAAGTTTGAATGGGATGGAGAAGATTTTATTGTCGAAGATATGACCAAAGAAGAGTCAAATTTCATAAATGAATTTAGAAAACTTCAAGGTATAGCAGAAAGAAAAAATTCAGTTTCCTTTAAAGGGGCTATTCCACCAACATCCAAAAGTGCATCTGATAAAATGATTTTTTATCTCAAAGAATTGTCAACAGAAAATGGTGGATTGGGCAACAAGTTAGAGAAAAAGAAAATAGACCACAGAGATAGGTATAAAGTTGCTCAGTGGTTTTTGACAAAATACTATTGTTTGAAGTTTGTTGAAAAAATGTCGGTGAAAAATAAGAAAAATGTTGAAGCTCTGCAACAAATATTTTTAGTATCCTTGTCGATGGATCCAAAAGGTCCAAGTGGAAATAAAGGAGAAGGTTCTACTTTCTTCGCAAAAGTTGGTCAATAATATTGACACCCAACAATTTTCTGGTATAAATAACACATGAACGGAACGCCTTCGGGGTTCCAAAAAAGAGTCTTGCTTTAAAAGGAGGCAAAATATGACTGAAGAAATTTTCAAGTTGAACACGAAAAATGGGCTTTGGGATTTTCCACCAAAGTCATCCACGATTGGGTTTGACCGAATCTTGGACAAGTGGAGGGACGCGATTGAGTTCTCGACTTCCGCTGCTGGAAAGTATCCACCATACAACATTCTAGAGAACGGGGAAGACAAGTATTCTATTCAGATTGCTCTTGCTGGATTCAGTAAGGACGATATTGAAATTAAGAATGACAACGAATTCCTCATTGTCCAAAGTGTGGAAAAGGAAAAGAAGGATCCCGATGGAGTGAAGTATCTTCATCGTGGAATCGCTGAACGCTCCTTCTCCCGCACATGGACTCTCGCAGAGCATGTCGTGGTGGATGGTGCAGAAATGGAAAATGGAATTCTCACGATCAACTTGCGAATGGAAGTTCCAGAGAGCAAGAAGAGTAAGAAGATTCCAATCAAGTAAATGATGTCGTTGATGGCTTACCTTAATTCTACAAGACACGGTTGCGAAACCGTCAGGTCCATTCGAAAAAATAACGGGCCTGAAACAGTTTCGATTGGGGAAGCGGGTATGTCGGAGATATCCGAGGTTGGCAACGATGCTCGGTAAAAGCGTTGCAAAAAAGACTGCCAAATCATACGCAGTTGCAGCCTGACAAACTTCAGGCAAGAGGAGAACCGTTTCCGCCTCTCGGAAAAATGGGAAACAAGAAGGGGAGGGGAGAAATCCCCTCCACTTTATTTGAATGCATCATGTCCTAGGAAGAATAACATGGAAGAAAATAAACCAATAATCGTCAATGACAATGACGAATGGCTTCTCAAGATTATAAATGGAGAAGAAAGTGATCCACCAAATGAAGCACTAAAGAAAGCATATGATAGACATAAGAGAATTATAATGAACTCGGAAAAGAAAGAAGAAACAGATTGAAAGGTGTGGAATTTTTCACTTGATTTTCTCTCAAACCAGTGTATACTTCTGACATGAATTCCGCCACTCTAACTCAATTGGTAGAGTAACGGTTTTGTAAACCGTAAGTTCGGGGTTCGAGTCCCCGGAGTGGCTTTCTTTTTACTATGGAGGAACATAATGCAAATTTCGTCTGAAACTCTAAACATCCTGAAAAACTATTCGTCCATCTGCTCAAATCTTTATGTGAAGCCTGGAAACACGATTCGTTCCCTCGCTCCGACCATGAACGTGATGGCAGAAGCAGTCGTGGAAGAAGACTTTCCAGTTGAATTTGGAATCTATGATTTGAGTCAATTCCTGTCAACGGTTTCTCTCTTCAAGGATCCAGATTTTGATTTTCAAGAGAAGATGGTTGTGATTTCATCTCGCTCCAAGAAAGCAAAAATCACTTATCGCTATTCCGATCCGTCTCTTCTTGTCAAGGCAGACAAGGATGTGAAGATGCCAAACGTCGGTGTGGAGTTTGACTTCAAGGCCGAACACCACAACGATCTCATGAAGGCTGCATCCACACTTCAACTTCCAAACATTTCAGTTCAATCAGAGGATGGAGAAATCGTTCTTCGTGTCTTTGATTCCTCCAACGCGAGTTCAAGTAACGATTACTCCATCACTCTGGGACCGAATGAAACAGGAAAGGAATTCTTCCTTGTTTTCAAGACTGAAAACATCAAGTTGCTTCCCGATGATTACACAGTCAGAGTTTCCAAGAAGAACGTGAGTGAGTTCAGTGGAGCAACAAGAGACATCAAGTATTGGATCACTCTGGTTTCAGATAGTTACATTAAGGATGGTGAATGATGATTAGTAAGAAGGAAATTCTAAAATCTCTTCGTGAAGGAATTTGCAATGTTCGCTTCACCAAAGTTGATGGAAGTTCTAGAATTCTTCGTTGCACTCTCCACCCAGATTATGTTCCAGGTGGGAGTGAACGAAAAGAGAAGTCCAACAACACAAAGAGGCACTATGTCAGTGATAATGTGCTTGCAGTGTGGGACTTGGATGAGTTACACTGGAAGTCGTTCAGAATCAACTCTGTTGAAAAGGTTGATGTTCTGCAATCCCTTGTAGAAAATGTAGGAAGGTGAATGAATGAGAGATTCGTTATGGGTTGAAAAGTATCGTCCGAAAAATCTGAATGATTGCATTCTTTCCTCCAACTTGAAGAAACAACTGGAGGAAAGTTTGGCAAAGGGAGATATTCAAAACATGATTTTTCATGGTGGTGCAGGTTGCGGCAAGACCACAGTCGCAAGAGCCATCTGTGACCAAATCGGTTTGGATTATCTCTTTGTCAATGCATCTGAAGACAGTGGTATTGATACGTTGCGAACAAAGATTCGCAACTATGCAAGCACCGTCTCGTTGAACGACAAACCAAAAGTTGTGATACTGGACGAAGCTGATTACATGAATCCTGCGAGTCTTCAACCGGCACTTCGTGGTGCGATTGAGGAGTTCTCAAGCAATTGTAGATTCATCTTCACTTGCAATCATCTGAACAAAATCATCAAACCAATTCACTCTCGTTGTGGTGTCTATGACTTCTCCATTCCAAAGAGTGAAAAGGTGGAGATTGCTAAACTCTTCTTTGAAAGAATGAAGTTCATTCTGAAGAAGGAAAACATCAAGACATCCTCAAAGGTTCTTGCGGAACTTGTCAAGAAGTTCTTTCCCGATTTCCGAAGAGTCATCAACGAGTGTCAGAAGTATTCCGTGTCTGGTGTTATCGACGAAGGAATTCTAGCAAACTCCTTTGGTGACGAGAACATCAAACCATTGGTGGATGGAATGAAGAAGAAGAATTTTGGTGTGGTGCGAAAGTGGATTGCTGAAAATTCCGACAAGGATACCTCGGTCATTTTTCGCAGATTGTATGAACATCTCTATGGGGTCTTGACTCCATCAAGTATTCCAGCTGCGATTCTCTGTATCGCGAACTACCAGTATCGTTCTGCTTTTTGTGCAGATTCGGAGATCAATCTCATGGCATGTTGCATTGAAATTATGGCTGAATGCGAATTCAAATAATCCTAAATATATTATGACATGATAGAAAAAAGCATCAAAAGTATCAACGATCTCACCCAGAGAATAGATGCTCTTCACGAAGAGTATTCAATGGGTGAATTTGCCAAATCTTTCAAGAGAAGATTGGCAAGAAGAAAGATTGACTTTTGGAATTCCATGAATGAGAACAAGGGATTGGTGAATCCTGTCATCTCGATTCTCAAGGCAAAAAATTCTTTGACTGACGAAGAGATGCTAAAGGTTCTCAATATTCTTGAGGACTTGAAGAAGAAATACAACTATGACGAATACATGCAGAGATGTGATGAAGTGAGAGAGATGTTTCTTTTGGAAAGAGCAGAATACTTCGCTTCCACGATGAAGCAAGTTCTCTCCGACCCCGAAGGAAACAATCCCTTCAATCCTCTTCAAGACATGCTTGGAGCTTCAGACAATATGTTTTGCACTTGGTTGGAGGATATACTTAGGAAAATTCGTCCAGAGACATTGAGTGTTGACTATGAAGATGTGGATGGACATATCAAAAACGCAAACATTTGTTTTGAGCCTGTTCGCGTAACTGAAGATTATGTTTCAGCTCCACTCATAGATCGTTATACTGGCAACAGTCAATTTGATTCGTTTCTTCTTCGTTCGTTCTTTGATGCAGACGAAAAGGAATGGGTCTACATACCAGTTCGTTTTATCATTTCAGTGAAGAGTGCCAATTCTCAAATAAATTCGGAAACTTTGTAATGAACCCATTTGATTTTGTGAAGTCAATCAACTTCAAGAACACGAATCTTATAGAAGACAATCCAGAAGACGAAAAACACTACGAACCATTTCTCGCAAATCGTAGTTTGTCTTTCTTTCCCGATTCCATACTCTATGCAAACGAGATGAATTGCAATCACTTTCTAGACAAGAGGTTGCAGTATGATTATCTTTTTCACTCCATCAAGAAGGGAAAGAGATTTTCCAAGTGGATGAAGAAGGTTGAAGATAGCGAAGATATTCTTTTCCTCTCCAAGTTCTATGAATGTAGCAAGACCAAAGCGGAAGAAATCTCCAAGGTTCTTCCTGATACAAAAATTCGTCAAATGATGAAGGAATATCCAGAAGTTCTAGAAAACACCTAAATCCGCATTTATTATAAATAAATGTTGTAAAGCATGATTTTTTGTCATGTTGTGTCACAACAGGAGTATACCATGAATGTGGATGAACTTATTAAAAGTTTCGTGGAAGTAGAACTCACGGATTCCGAGAACTTCCTCAAAGTAAAAGAAACATTGACTCGTATTGGAATCTCATCAAAGAAAGAAAATAAACTCTATCAGAGTTGTCACATCCTTCACAAGAGAGGCAAGTATTACATCGTTCATTTCAAAGAATTATTTGCCTTGGACGGATTAGCTGATAAACTATCTGAACAGGATTTGGCTAGAAGAAACACCATATCAAATCTTCTTGAAGAGTGGGGATTGATAAAAATCCTAACTCCAGAATTGACAGAAGAACCAACGGTTCCTCTTTCATACATGAAGATTCTGCCTTATGCTGAAAAGAAAGATTGGGAATTGGTTCCAAAATACAATATCGGTAGAAAGTTTACCCCAAAGGAAGAATGAATGGCAAGGAGAGTTGACAAGTTCGCTGATTTTCTCGCAAGAACAGCACCCAAAAACATAGGACCAACTCTCAATGTCAAGATTCCTATATCAACAGGTCCACGAACCATTCGTGTTAGCAACCAACTAGCATATTGGGGCTCTTCACGTTCGGCGCCTGTGGGGTTCAAAGTTCCCTCGTTTAAAGGAATCAACACGGGAAACCACGGAAAAGCAGAAAATCTACTTGAAAAATTAAAACCAAGAGGATTACCTTCCCGAATAGGAAACATCTTTGTAGCAGAGGATCCAAACAACGTCTTGATGGGATCCTCCTTTGGTGGAAGAGCCAACATATACAAAGTCAAAGTTGATGGCGTGGTATTCAAGGCAAACTTAGAAAACTATACCGAGTTGGTTGTTGATTTCACAAAAGGCAACTACACGGAAGAGCAAATTTCTTATTGGGCAAAAGAATATTGGAAAGGAATTGATTCCTCTACGTCAAAAGATCTGATAGAATGGATCGTCGATGGGACGGTCGAGGTGATAGAAGAAATATAGGAGATGATATGCCTGAATTGAAGATTTATAGAATGAATGAAAATGTTCAACTTCCAAGTTTTGGGACAACTGAATCAGCTTGCTTTGACATTCGCTGTTTCTTTCACAAAGAAACTGTCACAGCATACACGACACAAAACGAAAAAGTAGAGTTGCCTGTGAATGATGGAAAGTTTTACTTTCCCGCAGGCTACAGAGCTCTCATACCCACAGGACTCATAATTGATATTCCTTTTGGGTATTCTGTTCGTATTCATCCTAGATCGGGAACTTCTTTGAAGTTTGGGTTGACACTCATCAATTCCGAAGGTATAATTGACTACGATTACACGGAAGAACTCATGATTCCACTTCACAACACTTCAAACTCTTTTGTTGATATTTCCCACGGAGAGAGGTATGCTCAGGGAGAAGTGGTGGAATCCATGCGTTATATTGAATTTGTGGATATCAAAGAACGTCCAACACAAAAGACCGACCGAACTGGCGGATTCGGATCTACAGGAAAATGAAAGGAAATTATATGATGACTTTTTTGAGTTCGTGTGTGATTGCTTCTTCCATGGCTCTTCCACCAGAACCTTGTGTTTTGGGTGATGTGAATGGTGATGGGAATGTCAATGGAATTGATTTGGCACAAATTCTTCATCATTGGGGAACGAGTGAGATTTCATGCGACATTGATGGAAGTGGTCTTGTTGATGAGGGTGACTTGTCGCTAGTTCTCATCGGTTGGGTCATTTGTGAAGAGATCAAGTCGCAGAGTGGAGGCCTGAAGTGAACAGAGAAGAACTTTTGAAGCACCACGAAGAACTATGCGACGAAGCATTGGAGATAATGAAGAGAAAGAATCATGACTATGCTGGTGATTCGGGAAAGACTCCCTTTGCGAATTTTGAACGAACAGAGGCGATGGGTGTCTGCTCAACCGAGCAGGGGTTCCTTTGTAGAATGTGTGATAAACTGTCAAGGTTGAGCACGTTCGCTAATGCCGGTAAACTTGTTGTTGACAACGAAGGATACCGTGACGCCCTTCTCGACATCATCAATTATTGTGTTCTATTCAGTGGATATGTGAAGAGTAAGAATTCAGAATGAACTTTTATACCAGTGTTGACATAAGTGGAGATTGGATTCTCATTCGTGGATTTGAGGATGGAAAGCGTGTCAAGAGAAAGGAGAAGTTTTCTCCTTGTCTCTACACTCCAGCTGGAAGCAGAAATCCGAAGAGTAAAACCATCTTTCAAAACTTGGAAGGAAATCCTCTAGAAAAGATTTCCTTCGACACCATCGGCGAATCCCGAGAGTTCATAGACAACTATAATGGTGTTTCCAATTTTGACCTCTATGGCAACACCGATTATGTCTGTCAATTCATCGGGAAGAATTATCCCGATGTTGTGGAATACGACGAATCTCGTATCAAAGTTGTCAACATTGACATTGAAACCACTTGCGAAAACGGATTTCCAACAGCACACAATCCGATAGAGGAAATCAATGTTCTTACAGTATATGTTGATGGATTCTATCATGTTTTCACATATCAAGATTTCATACCCAAAACAAAGGACACGGTTCTTCATCAGGCGTATGACGAGAAGGAAATGCTTTCGGAGTTCCTAGATTTTTGGGAAAAAGAAGCTCCAGATGTCATCACAGGATGGAACATTCGTTTCTTTGATATTCCATATCTTTTCAATCGCATTCAGATGCTTTTGGATGAAAAGGAAGCAAAAAGATTGTCTCCTTGGGGGAGAGTTCGTGAACGCGAAGTAAGTCGCATGGGTAAGAAGGAAACTGTCTACAAGATAATCGGTGTTTCTTGTTTGGACTACTTTGAACTCTACAGGACTTTCACATACAAGAATCAAGAATCGTATAGTTTGGATCACATCTCGTTTGTTGAACTCGGGGAAAGAAAACACTCCTACGGTGAATTTGAAACCATGTCGGATTTCTACAAGGGAGATTTTCAGAAGTTCGTGGAATACAACATTCAAGACGTTCGTCTAGTTCAGAAGTTGGAAGAGAAGATGCGTCTTTTGGAACTCTCTTTTGCTCTTTCATATTCAGCAAAGGTGAATCATGAAGACATCTTTTCGCAAGTGAGAACTTGGGATTCCATCATTTATCATCATCTTCTCTCCAAGAACACAATCATTCCCATGAAGAGAGCAAGAAGTACTATTGTTGATGAACAATACGCAGGAGCTTTTGTGAAGGAACCAATTGTCGGTGAACACGATTGGGTTGTGTCTTTCGATTTGAATTCGCTTTATCCACATTTGATACGTCAGTATAATATTAGTCCGGAGACTCTTGTTCAAATTAATGAAGACTCTAGATTTGGTATCGGTCCAAATAATATTCTTCGAGGACCAGAAGACTTCTATGGTAAGGAGTGCTATGAAAAACTAAACAAACTCAAGGAAAAGGGATATTCTGTTGCTGCAAACGGCACAGCATACCGGAAAGATGTAGAAGGGTTTCTACCTGAACTGATGAGAAAGATGTATTTGGAGCGAAAGAAATATAAGAAGTTGATGATTGATGCTGAGAGAAAGAAAGAGAAGAACCCAAACGATAAGAGTTTGGACTTCGAGATATCCAAATACAACAACTTCCAGTTGGTCCGAAAAATTCAGTTGAATTCAGCATACGGAGCAATTGGAAACGTATATTTTAGGTTCTATTCTCGTGACATGGCAGAAGCGATTACGCTTTCTGGCCAACTTAGTATTCGTTGGATCATGGACAAACTGAATGAGTTTCTAAATCAACAACTCAAGACTGAGGGTTATGATTATGTGGTCGCAAGTGACACTGATTCGGTCGTTGGCGATTCTTTGATATATGTGAATGGGAAAAAAATACCCATACAAGAATATTTTGAATCTTGTGGGGGCGAGTTTATTAAAAACGATAGTTTCAACGAAGATTATGTGAAAACAATTGGAAATCACGATGTTTCTTATTCGGTTTCCGATGATGGTTTGATTGAAGAGAAGAAGATCAAATACATCATGAAACACAAGGTTAAGAAGAGAATGTATCGTATTTCAGATAATAAAGGAAATTCTGTTGTTGTGACTCAAGATCACTCTATAATAGTTAGAAATAAAAAAACCAATAAGATTTCCGAAATTAAGCCTTCTCGGTTGAACACCAAAATTCATGAGATTATTTATCTAAGATAATGGGAGTAATAAATGAAAAGCGTTCAGTTCACATCTGATTATGTGGTTGAAGACTTGGGTGAAATAGAAGAATTTGTATACGATATAGAGGTAGAAGACAATCATAATTTTTTCGCGAATGATATTTGTGTTCATAATTCGGTCTATCTTCGTATGGGAAATCTAGTCAAGAAAGTTCTTCCGAACGAAACAGATAGAGACAAGATAATCAATTTCTTAGACAAGAGTTGCGAAAAAATCATTCAACCATTCGTTGATCAAAAGTATCAAGAACTTTCCGAGAAGATGAATGCGTTCAGTAATGAAATGAAGATGGGAAGAGAAGTCATTGCTGACAAGGGAATTTGGACGGCAAAGAAGAGATATATGCTCAATGTTTATGATTCCGAAGGAGTGCGCTATAAGACTCCAAAGATGAAAATCATGGGGATCGAAACCACACGTTCCTCCACGCCACATGTAGTTCGTGAAAAACTCAAGAAGGCAATATCAATCATTCTTCGAGAGGACAACGATACATTGGTGAACTTCATCGAGGAATTCAAGGAAGAGTTCATGAAACTTCCACCCGAAGAAGTTTCCTTTCCAAGAGGTTGCAACGGGTTGTTGAAATATATGGACGAAAAAAACGTGTATTCCAAGGGAACTCCTATTGCAGTCAAGGGAGCTCTGATATACAATAACCTACTTGCCAAGCACAATCTTCAAAGAAAATACAAGAAGATTCTAGAAGGAGATAAGATTCGTTTTCTCTACCTGAAACAACCAAATCCCTTGCGGGAAAAAGTTCTATCTTTCCCTGTGGAATTGCCAAAGGAGTTTGGTCTGCATTCTTACTTCGATTATGAACTTCAGTTTGAGAAATCGTTCATTGACCCTCTAAATAGTATCGTTGAGAAGATTGGTTGGCGAATGGATAGTGAACAGACATTGGAGAGTCTTTTTGTATGAATGAACGAATTGAGATGGTTGTTCTTCGCAACCTACTGAACAATGAAGATTATGTGAGAAGAGTTCTACCCTTTCTGAAAGAAGAATATTTTGCGGACAGTTCCGACAAGATTCTTTTTCGGGAAGTGAGCGAATTCATCAACAAATACAACAAATCTCCTTCCATTGAAGCTGTTAAACTTGAGATTTCAAGTCTTGAAAAAATCAGTGAAACAGATATCAAGAAGATTGATTCAAACTTGGATATCATTTCCAAGAGCTTGAATTCCGAAGACAACATGGATTGGCTCATCGACCAATCCGAAAAGTTCTGTAAAGACAAAGCAATCTTCAATGCTATCATGAATTCCATTCACATCATTGATGGAAAGTCAGAAGAATCTGTCAATGTTCTTCCAGAAATTCTGTCCAAGGCATTGTCGGTTTCGTTTGACACCAACATTGGTCATGACTTCATTGAGAACAAGGACGAACGATTCGATTTTTATCATCGCATAGAGGAAAAGGTTCCGTTTGACTTGGATTACATGAACAGAATCACAAATGGTGGAGTTCCAAACAAAACTCTCAACGTGATTTTGGCCAGTTGTGTTCATCCAAACACAAAAATCAAGATTAGATATAGAGTAAAAAACCAAGTGGAAAAGGAAGCGACAGTGGGGGAAGTCAAGGATCTTCTTGAAAATGGATACGAAGTAGAAGTAAACTCTCCCGATGGGTATGTTCCAGTCACAGATTACGTTGATAAAGGAATGTGGGAAGAATATGTTCTCACAACTATGCGAGGAAAAAATGTTCGTTGCAACGAGAACCACCTTTTTGAAACTGATAGGGGATGGATTTCTGCAAAGAATCTTTTAGGCAAAACTTTCTTGGTTTTGGGTGAGGATGGATTTACTATTGCCACAGTCAAAAAAACCGATAGAAAAATTCCCATAGTAGATATAACTGTAGACCACTCCAATCATCGTTATTATACCGATGGGGTTTCTTCACATAACACGGGTGTTGGAAAGTCGTTGTTTCTCTGTCATCACACGACAAATTGTTTGATTCAAAACAAAAATGTTCTCTACATCACATGTGAAATGTCGGAAGAGAGAATCGCAGAACGCATTGACGCGAATCTTCTGAACACTCCAATTCAAGATCTCAAGAAGCTGTCCAAAGAGCTTTACGACAAGAAGATGGAAAGAGCTCTCAAGAACATCAAGGGAAGATTGATCGTCAAGGAATATCCAACGGCGACAGCAAACGTCTCACACTTCAGAAACTTGATAAACGAACTTCGCCTCAAGAAGAATTTTTCTCCCGATGTTCTCATGGTGGATTACTTGAACATTTGCGCTTCCGCAAGATTCAAAGGAAACACCACTGCGAATTCATATACATATGTAAAGTCAATCGCGGAGGAACTTCGTGGACTCGCAGTAGAACTGGATATTCCAATCTTCACTGCGACACAAGCAAATCGTGGCGGTTACAACAATTCCGACATTGACCTCTCAAACACTTCGGAAAGTTATGGTCTTCCGTCCACGGCAGATCTGTTGGTTGCTTTGATTGCCACGGAAGAACTCGAAGAATTGAGTCAGATCATGGTGAAACAATTGAAAAACCGATACAACGATCCATCAACAAACAAAAAGTTCGTTCTGGGTATTGACAGGAGTAAGATGAGGTTATATGATGTTGAGGAACACGCACAGAATAGTTTGGTTGATTCGGGACAGTTGGGTTCCGAAATGAAAAAGACCACTGACAAACTGAATGACAAGTTCAAAAAGAGTAGTAGTTTTGATGATTGGGAAATGTAAACACAAACGCGGGAGTATCGGACCTGTCTTCTAAACAGGAACACCGTAATTGGACTGAAAATGTGGGTTCGAGTCCCGCCTCCCGTGCTTTTAACTTTCAGTGAAAAAAAGGAGAACAAAATGAAACTGAAACCAACAAACGGAAGACTCTTGGTGTCTGTGACCAAGGAAGTTTATGAGAAGTTCACCACCGATGCTGAAGCAAACATCTTTGAGGGTGTGGTGGAAGCTGTAAGTGATGGAGATTTTGGAGACAATCCAATTCCAGTAAGTCAGGGAGAAAACACCAACTTTTCGTGGGTAAGGAAACCACCAACAAGTGGTGTCGAGAAAGGAAACCGAATCTACTTCACCCGTGATGCTCTCACTACACCAGTGAATCTTGGTTCCGAAGAGGATTCAATCTTTTTGGTTCTTCTCGAAGAGCATAACATCTTTGCTATCATCGGCGAGTGATGGATTGAGGAATGGTAAAGACTCAACCAAGTCTGAAAAAAAGAAAGGTTCTTCTTCTCAACGCAAGTGAAGAAGTTATATCTTTCATTGATTGGAAGAAGGCAGTAATACTTCTTTGTTCTGGAAAAGCTCGCAAACCTTTCAACTACGAAGGTGAGTATCAGATAAAGACAGTGTGTGGAGTTTTCAAACTGCCTTTTGCAATCATGTTGGTTGAGTATGTTCACATTCCTCACAGAAAAGCAAAGTTGACTAGAGAAAACATCTTTCGCAGAGATAATTTTTCCTGTCAATATTGTGGGTGTCTTCTGAATGCAAGAAATGCTACCATAGACCACGTTCTTCCCATGAGTCGTGGAGGAGGAGACTCATGGGAAAACATGGTGGCATCTTGTCGTGATTGCAACGTCAGAAAGTCAAACAGAACACCAAAGGAAGCAAGAATGAAAATGCTAAATAATCCAGTGTCACCTTGCGGCCATGCTTTGGTGATGACAATACTTGACGAAGAAACCAAGAAAGTTTGGGGAAGGTGGTTGGTATGAATCTACATATTGTTACTCCATGCACAAGAGATCAATCATTTTTAGATCGTTGCTATGAGTCCATTCGTAAACTGGACATTCCATATTCGTGGTTCATTGTCACCGATAAGGAAACATATGAGCATGAGTTGGATATCGGTAAATATGAAAACACCACTCATCTAGAATCCACTCTTCCAAAACTTTGGAACTCTCTTTTGAATTATTATTTGGAAGCCGTTCCCGTCGAAGACCAATGGATGGTTGTTCTCGACGATGACAATTTGATGCATGAAGGATTCAAGACGATTGTTCCTTATCTGAATTACCAAAACGTATCATGCATCACATATGCACAAAAGGTTGATGCTGATGGAAATATTCGTGAGATGACACCAGATTGTTTCTATCCAAAGAGAATAGACCAAGCTCAGTTCATTCTTCGTCGTTCGGACATTGCAGATTTGCGATATTGGAATATCTATAGGGGAGATGGATACTTCATTCTGGAATTCAAGATACGAATGGAATTCAAACAAAGACAGATACTTGTAACAAATCAAGTCGCGTGCAACTACAACGCACAACACTGGTCTTGAGACGCGGAACCGCGTCTCTTTTTTTCATAAATAGATTATATGAAAAACTTTCACGAAATTCCAAGAAATGTTGTTCCTTTGAATGAAGGAGCAGTAACCGCAAAACAATGGGAAAAGGTCATCACTTTGGCTTTCAACGACCAAAAACACGGTGACACTAGTGGTTTCGACGCAGCAACAATAAAAAAGTATTCTGGGGTCAAGAGTGTCGCCTCTTCTTTTGTGGATGAGATGTCTACCATTGCTTCGGAATCCGATTATATGTGGCACTCTGGAGATGAAATGGGAACCGTATCTGGAATATGGGCAGGAAGAAACGGAACATTCAAAACAGACATGTATCTTTCTTCAACCAAAGGTTCTTCCACCAAAAAGATAACCTATAAACACGCAAATGGACAGATATTCTCCAGTGAGAAAAATGAAACCATCGCTCTCTTTCGTTCAGTTGACGAACATTACATGAAAAGTCAGAGAGATCCAGCTCTCAGAACTCTCATAGGAGAAATAGAGGATGGATTTGGTTCTCTCTTGACCAAATTGAGCGCAACCGAGTTGAAGAACTTGGCAAAGAATCCTACAAATTTGGTTGATGATGTCATGAAGTATCTTGAAATCAAAAACATGAACGGAATTCTCAAACAAAAGATTCGTGAATACTATGAATCCTCTGCTACGTTTCGTAAATTTTTGGTCTTTGAAGCACTCTCGGGAAATCATAAATTTGATGGTGGATTGGGAGCAGCAAATTACATGCTTCGTGGAACGGATTCTGGAGTTTCTTCATTGGAAAGAATCACGACTGCTCTTGCTGCAAAATACTCAAGAAATGTCAACGTCGGTGTTCGTTTCATCGCCCACAAGAGAGGAAGAATATCAAGCAGTTTTCGTGGTGATATTCGTGATGGGTTTGAGAATTGCATGAAATATTTCATTCTCAATGAACTACGATTCATAACAGAAACCAAACTACCACTGAACGAGGTTGCAATTGCAACACTGATTCGTAGATTGTTGAGTTACTTGGTCGGTGTGATAAAGAAAGTTGTGGGTCAAGGAATTTCGGCTATTCGCAAGTTCTTTGGGTTGGAACCAGAGGAAGTTATCATTACGGGAGGAAATCTGTGATAAAACCCTTTACTACATTTTTAACAGAAGCGAAAAACACTCACATAACCCACTTGGAGGACGACATATTTCTCAGTGGTTATGAAGGTGCTGTAAATTCCATAAATTTTGCAAAGGCAGTCATCAAAGCTTTTTCCTCGGATGTCAGTAGACAGGTGAACATGAGTGTGAAATGGGACGGTTGTGTTCACGAGGAAACAATTGTTGTGACTGATAAGGGAAATATTCCTATAAAGGAGATTACAAAGAGAATTCAAGATGGGGAATGTTTCCATGCTTTGGGAAAGAACATGGACGACGAAGAATTAAAAGACACTTTCACGGAAATCATAGGACAAAATGTGACCGATGGGGACAAAAAGTGGGTTGAGATTACTTTGGAAAACGGAAAAAGTATAAAACTTACAGAAGACCACGAAATCCACACAGAAAACAGAGGTTGGGTCAAAGCAAAGGACATAAAGGAAAATGATGACATAACAGAATCGGATAAGTTAGAAAAATAGATGGATACCACCCCACTTTATTGTATAAATAAAGATAAAGGGAGTAATGTTATGTCAAAACTAAAAACCATCACACAAGAAATGAAAGAATATTATATTACAAATTACCTCAAGACATATTCTATTTCTCAAATAATGCGAGAAAGTGTTTACCAAGGAATTGGAAGAGAGAGAATTAAAAAAATATTGATGGATGCTGGAGTATATGAAGGATTAAATGGTCCAAACTATCTAAAACATAAAGTTAAAAATCAAGAAAAATTGCTGATGGAAAAATATGGTGTGATAAATTGGGGGCAGACTAAGGATGGAGGATATAAGAAACAAAATAAAATTCCTTATAAGAAGATATCCTTTTTATCAGAAGAGTTTCAAGAATATAAAGAAAAAGTTAATAAAAAAACTAGAAGTAATTTGAAAAAAGTTATAATTCCAAAATATTGTTACTACACGGGAATTTTATTTGCTGACGAAGAATATGAACCCAATCCCAACGACCCCAGAAAAAGAAGTATTGACCACAGAACTCCAATAATAATATGTTATTTGAATGGAGATTCTGTTGAAAAGGCAAGTTGTATTGATAATATCGCTTACGTTCTAAAATATGTGAATAGTATAAAACAAAATACTATGGAAGAAAATTTTATTCATATCGCCAAAAAAATAAGAAAGGTGTTTATAGATGAGGGTTACAAAAGTAACTGAATTACAAGAAAAATATACACAATACGATATTAGCACACTTACAGAGAACTTTTACGTTCAAGTTGGTGGTGAAAATATACTTATTCACAATTCTCCAGCTGTATTTTGTGGCATCAATCCAGAAAATGGAAAATTCTTTGTTGGAACAAAGAGTGTATTCAACAAGACACCAAAAATAAATTACACGAAAGCAGATGTTAGAAAGAATCATTCTGGTGGATTGGTGAGTAAATTGGAAGCATGTTTGGATTATCTTCCCGAGCTTGGAATAAAGGGGATCGTTCAGGGAGATCTTCTTTTCACTTCGGGAGATATCAAAGATACGACGATTGACGGAAAGACATATATTACATTCACACCAAACACCATAACATATGCAGTGGAAAAGGGAACACCTCTTGCAAGGGAGTTGTCTGGGGCAAGTGTGGGAATTGTCTGGCACACCACCTACAACGGTAAGAGTATGGATTCTCTCAGTTCTTCGCCTGGTATTAGTCCCAGATCCATGTCAAAAATGAAAACCTCAAATGTATGGAGTGATGATGCGAGAATGAAGAACATGGCAGGAACAGTCACGTTCACCAAATCCGAAACCAATACTCTGAATTCCTTGATGGCAAAAGCAGAAACCGATTCTTCAAGATTGAAAGGTTTCCTGAATTTTCTTCAAAACAACGACACAATGCGAACATATATTGAAACTTATATAAACAGTATGGTCAGAGCAGGTTCCACCGACTTGAATATGGATTCTCTACTCGCTTTCGTTGAAGAAAGAGAAAATTCTGCTATAAACAATCTCAAACGAGAGACAGCAATAGAAGCTAGAAAAGAAAAGTTGAAAGAAATCATAAATACTTTTAATTCCTATTCTTCTGCACTGAAAGCGACATTTTCCTTCACAAAGCTCTCGCCGAGATAAAGATAATTCTCATAAACAAGATGAATACAGTGGGAAGCTTTTCATACTTTGTAAAAACCGATAGTGGATATAGAGTGACGGGACAAGAGGGATTCGTGGTTGCCGATGTTTTGGGCAAGAAAACAATGAAACTCGTAGATAGATTGGAATTCAGTAGAATCAATTTCACAGCTTCAAAGAACTGGGTATAACCAAATGGCCAAAAAACTTAGAGACATCACAGAAAAAAATTCAAAAAAAGTGGTTTTTGCTTTTGGCAGATTCAACCCACCAACTTCCGGTCATGAAAAACTCGTGGACTCTATTTTGAGTGTAGCAAGAAGAAGGGGTGCGGAAAACAGAATATTCATATCCAACAGTCAGGATTCCAAGAAAAATCCTCTTCAACCCGAAGACAAGTTGCGAATAATGAAATCCTCTTTCCCCAAAGCAAACATTGTTCAATCAAGAGAAATACCCAGTCCTTTCCATGCTTTTGATTCCCTCAGAGAAGGGGGGTTTGAAGAAATAATCATGGTTGCTGGAAGTGACAGAGTGAATGAGTTCAAGAGAAGTTTTCAAAAATATATTGACAAAGAGAACATAAAAATCAAATTTGATGTCGTTTCTGCTGGAGAAAGAGATCCAGACGCTGCTGATGTTTCTGGAATGTCGGCATCAAAACTGAGAAGTCTCGCTTCCGCTGGGGAACTGGAAACATTCATGTCGGGTCTTCCAACTAATTTAGACGCGAGAAAAAAGAAACAAGTTTACGATTTGGTTAGAAGAGGCATGGGTATATCGGAAGCTCTTCAGATCATTACCGAAGAAGTGGAAGAGGAATCTGAAAAAGAGATAACGGTATTGGTTTTGACATCAACTCCCAGTGAATACAAGGGAACTATTGGAAGAATGAAGGAAGCGTGCAACAAACGTGGAATCTCGTTCAAAGCAATCTACTCCAAGACAGCTTTCATTGACACAACACAAGTTCGTAGAAAGCGAATAAAAATACAGAACTACAATGGAAAGGGAGAAGACCTTTCTATTGATCCTAGAAAGAGTGTTTGTTTCATTCGGGGTGGTGCGTTAAAGACGGAAGTTGGAAATGCTATCGCCAGAATACTTGAGAATTATGGAGTATTCACAATCAATGAAATGAAAGTGATGAACTTCTGTGCAAACAAACTCGCTTCAATGATAGAACTTGAAAGACAAAAGATACCTATTCCAAGAACTGCATTTGTTCCAAACAGTGGAGACATTGAAGGAGCATTGAAGAAAATTGGAGGTCAATTTCCAGTTGTCATCAAGACAATCACTGGTGCAGAAGGAATTGGAGTTTCCATTGTTGATTCATATAAATCTCTCAAATCTGTTCTTCAATCTCTGTGGAAATTCAATGCAGAAGTAATCATTCAAGAATATTTTGAAATTGAATATGACGTAAGAACTTTGGTTCTTGATGGAAAGATATTCGCTTGTGCTAGAAGAAACAAAGGAAAGAATGATTTCAGAACAAACATTGCTCTCGGTAACACTGGTGGAGAATATGAACTTTCTGAAGAAGAAAAGGAAGTTGTTCTGAAAGCAGCAAAAATTTCAGGTGGATTCTATGTGGCTGTTGACCACATCATGCACAAGGGCAAACCATACGTTTTGGAATTGAATGGTTCTCCCGGCTCAGCAAACATATATATGAATTACTACAATCGTGAAGGAGAGTCAAAACCTGTTGATGGAAGTAAAGTCATTGACAATTTGATTGATTATATTACCGACAGGGAAAGATGGGAAGTTGCTGGAACAGAAGCTGGAGTGATTGAAAACATAGAGATTTGGGGAAAGAAAGTCGAAGCAAAATTGGACACAGGTAACTTCGGTCACAATTCCATGCACGCCTCTGAGATAAAAATCATTGGTGAATTCCCAAATAGAAAAGTTTCATTCAAGGATTACTTTGGAAAGAAACACATCATTCCCATAAAAAGTATTGCAAAAGTCAAGTCAAGTCCAACCACATCTGAAAAAAGACCAACCATAGAAATTGACGTTCGTTTCCGTGGTCTAGATTTTAAAAATGTTCGTTTCAACTTGGTTGACAGAAATGGAAATAGTTATCCTGTTCTTTTGGGAACAAGATTCTTGGAACAAGCTAAGATTTCCGTCAACCCAAGCAAGATACATCAGTTACCGGAGGAAAACGAAGAGATGAAGTTGAAAAAATTGCTGGAAAGAGAAACAAAGTTTCTTGAAATTGGAGATCATGGAAAAGCTCAAGAGATAAGAGAAGAAATAGAAAAAGAAAAGAAATTGTATTACAGAAAGTATTCTGACGTTCAAGAAGAAAATACTCTTGACGAAGAATTTGACTTTTATCTCTACGAAGTAAGTCCTCCAAGTGGTCCAGCAAGAAGATTTGCAAAAAAGGCAAAAGTCAAGAAGCAATTTCAACAGAGATATGGCGCTGACGATTGGAAAAAGGTTTTCTATGGAACAGCGTGGAAGATGTATAATAAAAAAAATGAAGGGTATGAATTAGAAGAATCTCTTGATCCAGAAAAGGAAGAGATTTACAAGAAATGGGACAAGTTGGTAAACATGTCCGCGAAAGAACTGGAAACATTCATAGACTCCGATGAAGGAGAAGAAGCTGGTTTGTCACGCAAAGAAGCGAGTGATGCTGGTGCTGGAGGTAGAAAAATAACTTCTGGAAGAGATTCAGCTCGTGCAATTGTTCGCATGTTGAAAAGAGACAAGGAACAATGGTCGGATAACGACTGGGATTGGGCAAACAAGCAAATCAACTTCATAAGTAGAATGAGTGGAAACAAAGGACCAAATCGCGACGACAGGGGAAGACCAACAAGAAAACTTCTTTCACTCAAGATATGGGGACACGATCCCGAGAAATAAGGACAGGAGGACAGGGACATGGGAAATTTTCTAGAGTGGTATAAAAAATCTCAGTTGAATGAGCTCGTGCGGCGAGGCACGAGCACGCTGTATAAGGGATGGATTCACCCTCGAAAGAGAAAGACTATTGTTTGGCAGACGACTGCTAAACCTTGGCACGTTCAAAAAATTGCACAGAACCCAAAACAGTTTGGATACACCAATCAAGATCTGATCAACGCCGTTGAAAACGGTACTCAAGTCTTGATGGTTCCAGTGGAAGAATTCATCGAACAACTCGCAGTGGGAGATAGAGATATTCAATATGACATAGAATCCATGTTGTTTCGTGATGGTTGGAGCAAGATCACGATAGATTTGAAATATGGTGTATCAGAGATATATGCTCGGGATTTGAAAAGTGGTGCAGAAGTCGTGAAGATTTTACTCAAGGAGGTTGAGGCTCTTCCCTTGACAACAACCTATATTTGGATAGGAAAAGACAGAATCAGCAGTTCCCAACGTAAAGCCAAACTGGAAATACCTCAAGACTATGAAGATTTCGTTCAGACAGGCAAAGTTCCAGATACAAGAAGAAAAAGAACAGAGATAGGAAACACAATGGCGATGTTCCGAGAGAGTAAACTACAAGAGAAGACTTATGCCAAGTCTGGTCTTGGTAAATGGATGAATCAACAATCTGCCGGTGATGGTGCAGGATGGGACCGTTATAGCACTACAGGTTCAAAGTTGGGGAAGTGTGGGGATGCAGAAGAGGGAGAACCATATAGTGCTTGTCTCTCAAGACAGAAAGCGGACAAACTTGGTAAGAAGGGAATCGCATCTTTCGTTCGTCGTAAAAGAGCAGCACAGGAAAAGGCGGGTAGAGGTGATATCGGTGATGGAGAAAAGGGAAAGAAACCAGTATATGTAAAAACTGGAATCACCGATAAAGACCCCAAGAAGAAGGGTATTCAGGACGATTGGTCTATGAAATACAAGAAAAGCATAGATTGCAACAACCCAAAGGGATTCAGTCAACGTGCTCACTGTCAGGGTAGAAAAAAGAGAGAGGAAAATATGTTATCATTCAAAGAATTCTCAGAAGAGAGAAAAAACGAACCAACCAATCCAGAACTTTATGCTAGGTTGAAAGCAGAGGTCAAGAAAAAGTTTGATGTTTATCCCTCGGCGTATGCTAATGCTTTCTTGGCAAAAATGTATAAAAAACACGGGGGCAAATGGAGAGTAGTTTCCAAGTAACCCTAACTCAATAGTATTATAAATAAAAGTGGTAAAATAGGAACAAAAAATGTCACTTTTCACAAACAATCCATTAATCAACCCAAAAGTAGTCAAAGATATCGCTTCATTCATGGAAGCAAATAACAAGGATGAGAAGAAACTCTCTCCCATATTTCTTGAAGAAGCACAAAAAGCAGCAATAGCACTTTCTTTTTGCGAATCAATAGAAGACAAGAAGAACATCAAGAAGGAATACTTCAGAATTGCTGTTGAAAAGAGTGGTGAAGAAGCTAATCAAAACACTCTTTCCGAATTTGACAACGCAGTGAATAAATTTTCAAACTAAGAGATAAACATCAGGAGTAACAAAAATGTCAATACCTATGTGGGACGAAACCAATAGAGAAGAAAGCAAACCATCACATTTGAATGTGTTGGAGAGAAGATTTACCTTCAGATCAAATGAAGGATGGATGACACCAACTCAATTTGTTGATGGGACAATTCATGGTTCAACTGTGGTATCCTATGGATCGGCAGCATCTATTCCTACCACGGAATTGATGGTTACTCTTCCATTGGATCCATCGGTCGATGGCGTCACCGATGGAAATTTCGCCAATGTATACACAAACTCTGGTGAAAGACCAAGAAGAATCGTCGCCGGTCAAACCGCATCTGGTGAAACCGCAGGAAACAACTATTCACCATTCTTCACCTGTCCATTTGACGGTGATAGCGCCACTGCTGGTGGACCTGAAGGAACTGGTGTTTCACACGCATCTTGGAAAGATACTTATCCAACTGGTGTTCGTTTGAACCGTCGCGAGGTATCTTCATTGAGCATTCCCTACGGAGAAGTGAATTATATCAAGGTATTGGCAAACGACCCCAACTTTACTAATAATCTTACAGTTTCATTTACTGGAACAAAAACAAATGTTGATGGTTATGTTGGTGCAGATCTTCTTGATACCGACAATGTTCCTTTGGATGTATTCAAGGCATTCTTTGGTGCTACTGCTTATGGAACAAATGGTCTTGGTGTAATAGCAATAGGTGCTGGCTTGACCACAGGAGATCATTCTCTTACTGCTAGTGTATTCGACGGCCATGCTACAGGAAATTCGCAGTTCACCATCACCGTTGTTTGAAAGGAAAGTAAATGAAAAGTTTTTCTGAAATAAGAAACAAGCTTAAAGATTATGGGTATCTTGGAGAAGTTCACATTCCTTCTCAGGATGAAGACAAGATAGAGGAAAGTGCCGGTGTTGGTATGCAACCCGAACCACATGTCGATGACACTGAGCATGGAAATCTGTTGAATTTGGAAGACGAAAGCACTTTCAATCAACTCAATGCTTTTGTTGGTTCCGTTGCTCATAGGGACTATATTGACCCAAGAGCTGCTGTTGGGAATCTCAAGAACAAGCTTTCCATGATAGGAATAGAATTTGATTTAGACGAAAATGCTATATATCAGGGGGGAACATTTGATGTTCCCCTTAGTAGATTTGGTGTGGTAACTGGATGGTCCAAGAAACTTGATGGTAATTTCGTAAAAGGAATGAAGACCATCGGGGAAGAAAGTCCATATAGTTACATGTTGGAAATGTCCTTTGAAAAACTTATGAACGGGCTAACTTCAGTGAAAGCTCAAGTGAAGAGACTAGAAAAGGATCATGACTCACTTTGATTTGAATGAAGATAATTTTCTATTATTTGCAATCAAACACTATGATAATCCTGAATGCTCGAGCATGAAGGACTTTGAAGAGGATTTGACCATATGTGTGTATATAAAAAGACTTCTTCGTAAATATAAAAAAACAGGTTTGATGAAAGAAAGACTCGTTCTAAATCACATCATCACTTTCTATAATCTTTTTGGAATTGACGCAGCCACGAAAATATTGTTATATAAAATAGATTCTGACTTACATTCTACACTAAAAACTTTTTTATTCTTTTTAAATTATATTCCATGGCAAGAAGAAAAACAGAAAAAGAATTTAGACTTTCAGTATTTACTTGGAATTGATATGGACGAAAAGGTAATTCAAATCTTAAGGAAGTTGTAAATGGGTATTGTAAACGTAGCGATAGCATACATTTTCATAAAAGATTTGACCATACCTTTCAAGAAAACCAAAGCGTATAAAGAAGGCATAATAGATGGTGACGGTGTTTTTCTCGTCAAGAAGAAAAATGCTACACCCGATCAAAAAAAGATTTGGCCGAATAAACTGACAGTTTTAGCTTGGAATATCAAGAGACTTCTTTCTAAAGTAGGAATTGGTAGAAGTAGTATTGCATCCTTTGCTACAGGTCTTTATCTTCTCAAGGAAGAGATGAGAAAACAAAA
>JGI10211J34971_10000734_pt1 | contig 27300 bp, 23 predicted proteins | sample Etolagsediment_FD_34971 | JGI IMG/M metagenome (IMG submission 34971)
CGGTGAGGGGATCGAAGAGCCATTCAGATGAGGGTTCCTGTGCATGCAGGAACTGCAGGGGCATCAGGAACACAAGAAACAGACCAAGAATACAGACGCTGATTCCGGCTGTTTCTGCGCTGTGAAATCTGTTTCGCTGACTCATAGTTCGTAGAGCTCCCAGTAGATCACAAAGAAGGGCTGCTGAAAATGCACACCGAGGCGGAAGGTTTCGTTGACGGCATAGAGAAAACCGAAATCGAAGTCGAAGGGCCTGTAGTCGCCATTGGGGCTGTCCAGAGTGAAATTGTCGAGNTAGTCCTCAACACTCTGGCNCAGGGTGGCGGCCTTATTACCGTTGTCCCACCAGATATTTCCGGCCAGTTTCAGATTCTTGCTGAGGTCATAATCGAAGGCGGCCCAGACTCTGACCGGGAATTTCACATCGTTGTCCCAGGAAAAGCCCGGTTTCAGGTCCGGCTGACTGAAGAGCAGGGAATTCGTGCGCATCCCGAAGTGGTAGCCGGCCTTTCCGCGGCCGCTTTCCAGAGAAAAGCGTTTGGAGTAGACGGCATAGACATCGGCGAAGACATTGCGGGCGCCTGTGTCCACCACATCCCCCAGACTGGCTTCAGACTGACTGGAATTGATGGTCAGGCCGGTGGCATCCTCCAGCACGAAGTGGCCGTACTTGCCGACCAGGGTCTTGTCCGGATGGCGGTTGAAGATCCTGAATCCGATACCTGAGGCGCTTTCCCATGCGGCACCCTGTTTATGGCGCAGCTGAATGAAAGGATGAATATTCAGGTCACCGCTGAAGTCGTTGCCGAAGGCGGTGCGGATCATGATCCGGTCGCTGAAGCCGTAGCCCAGGGAGAAACCGCTGATATAGAAAGTATGGGCCCGGAGTGGAAAGGCGGTGGGGTCCAGAAAAATGTCAGCCAGAACGGCCTCGCCCTGATAGAAGGTCTTTTTCACTTCAGTATAGGGCAGGGAGCGGCCGCCGTGGAAGCGTTCCATATCCTTGATATCCCGCTTATTGATGGTGATATCCCCGTAGCGGGAGCGGATGGTGATCTGCTCCGGACTCTCTGAGAGAACGGGGCCCACATAGCGTGTATCGTCCTTCTTAGTCAGATGCACCCNTTCCTCCAGAATATCGTCCTTCGGGATGACAAGCTCCCCGTCGTCGGTGTCGATATGACAGTTCTTTTCAGTGACATTGACGATGGTACCGATAATGATATTGCCGTCCACGAGATAGAAGCGTTTGGCCATGCCGACTTCCAGGATGGAGGCCAGGATCAGATCCTGCTGCTCCTGTTCAGCAGCCATGGCGGCAGTACGGGCTGAAGAAATGCCAGCGATTTCGGAGATGCTCGCAGCAGCTTTGGCTTCGGGGGCGGGAGGCGGCGCAGGGACCGTCTTCCCCTGCAGGAACCGGATCAGGTCTGCGGCTTCACTACGATTCAGTTCCCCCAGTGATTTTCCGTAGCGTTCTGTCATCAGGCTGTTCAGCTCCACACCGCTCATGCCGCTGTTCACGGCCAGTCGCTGAATGGCATTGGCCTGGGCCGGCAGGATCGAATCCACCGCCTGGGCCGACAGTGAGACAAGCAGCGACAGAGTGAGCAGAATACAGACCGCGGTCATCAGAGTTTTTCTCATGTTCCCCTCCCTTAAGATAAATAATTTGTATAGAATCTTAGCGATAAATCACTTTGAATGCAATGTTTAAAAAATTCCGGCAGACCTCTTCGCCCGATTCAAGTACAGCGAAAAAAAACAGGACCATTTATGTCTATGACTGTCCGGTCATGGCCTCCCGTGTCATGGATTCGGCCAGTTCCTTTCCGAGATAGCGGTCGATGACACCGTGGCCGAGATAGATCAGGGGAGTGATGAGGACGGCGATGAGGACCTTATAGGAATAATTGGTGAGGGCGAAGCCGAGAAATTCGGCGAGGCTGATCTTTCCGGGGAGATAGAAGGCGATGCCGAGGATAACGATGGAGTCCACCAGCTGGCTGACGATGGTGGAGCCGGTGGCCCGCATCCAGAGATGTTTTCCCTCGGTTCTGCGACGGAAACTCTGAAAGACCAGGACATCCACGAGCTGTGCCACCATAAATGCGACGATGGAGCCGACGATGATCCACATACTCTGTCCGAAGACCGTGCGGTAGACCGTTTCGCTGACGGGGCTGATTCCTTCTGCGGCCTGGGGGATCATGGACAGGAAAAGCAGCACAAAGGTATAGATGATCATGATCACGCCGGTGTAGGTGATGCGTCGGACGCCGGCCTTTCCGTAATATTCGTTGATCAGGTCGGTGCTTATGAAGACGATGGGCCAGGGGATGACGCCCACACTGAGAATGAAGGGTCCCACCCGGCTCTGGAAAAATCCCAGATTCAGGAAGAAACTGAAGTCGGGGCTGCCGAGAACAATCAGTTTTCCGCCGATGATCTCGGCGATCAGGGCATTGGCGACAAAGAAAATGCCCAGGGCGAAGAAAAGTCTGTCTTTTTTATTCATAAACGCAAATTTACAGGGCCTTCACACGCATTCAAAGAGTAAAAAGGGGCGGAGGAGGCAAAGAAGGGGCTGGGCAGTGTTCCGACACTCCGGGGCAGGATAATGACAGGGCGGGAAGAGGAGGGTCTCAACGGCGGTCCGTAAAGGGATCACGGTTTAAGACTGAGGGTTTTCAGGCACGCGGACGAACTGGGCGAAGAGGAGGGAGAGTGCGGCGAGAAGCACACCGAAGAGGAAAGTGTAGCTGTAGTCGAACATCCAGATCAGACCGCCTGCAAAGGGGACGACGACGGCAGCGATATGGTTTATGGTGAAGCCGACGGCGGTGGTGGGGGCGATGTCTTCGGGGGCGGCGATCTTCTGGAAATAGGTGCGGATGGCCATGCTCATGTTGAAGAAGAGGTGATCGAGGATGTAGAGGGCGATGATGACCCAGGGGCTGCGGGTGTAGGCGTAGCCGAGGAAGACGAAGATGAGGCCGGCGTATTCTATGGAGATGACGATGCGTTCGCCCCAGGCGTCGATCATGCGGCTGATGAGAGGGGCCCAGAACATGTTGATGGAGGAATTGACGAAAAAGAGGAGGGTGACGGTGCGGACGGAGAACTCGAAATGTCTGACCATGAGGAAGACGGCGAAGGCGACGAAGATCTGGCGACGGGCGCCGGAGAGGAAGGTGAGGGTGTAGTAGAGCCAGTACTCGCGCTTGAGGAACATTTTTTTGCGCTGCAGGACTTTGGGTTTGAAGATGGGATAGCGGAGAGCGGCATAGCTGCTGCCGATGAGGACGAGGCCGCCGGCCAGCAGGAAGAGCGTGCGGTAGCCCAGGACGGGGGAGAGGATGAGGACAGTGAGGATGCCGAGAATGCCTGCCAGGGAGGAGTAGCTGCGGATCTGGCCCAGGAAGCGGGGGGTGCGGGCGACGGCGATGTGCTGGAGGGTGAGGCTCTGGTTGAGGGTCTCGAAGTAGTGGAAACCGACGCTCATGATGAAAGTGGCGATGAGGATGCCGGCGAAGTCGGGAAAGAGGCCGGTCATCATGACGCCGAGGCCCATAAGGGCCAGACTGAGAAGGGCGAGTTTCTGCTCGCGGATGAGGATGAGCAGGAAGATGACCAGGAGAGACAGGAAGCCCGGGATCTCGCGGACGGACTGTATGATGCCCATCTGGGCAGCGTCGATGCCCCCGACCTCCACAGCGAAATTGTTGAACATGCTGCGCCACATCTGGAAACTCATGTAGCTCAGAATGGACAGGAGATAGAGAAGGGAGCGGACCTCGGCTTCGCGGGGGTCGTCGTCGTCATAGTGCGGGAAGAGAAAGGCACGGAGGGACTGGAAAAATTTCATGGCCGGAATTTAGGGGAAATATCCATGAAAACCTTTTACTATCCCGCATAATTTCCTTAGTTTTTCCACCGAACGAACGATAAGAGGAGGCTGTTTTGATAAATGTCATCTGGCTGGCAATGATTCTGATCGGAGTGGGAGTTGCGGGGTTCAGGAGTCTGGGGCTGCACTGGGACGGAGCGGCGGGGCTGACACTGGCGCCGAGTTTTGAGCCGCTGCGGGTTTTGACGGCGAGTATCTGGGACACGGCGGAGTTTGCGGTGGAGCTGGCCATCGGGCTGGTGGGCATTATGGCGCTGTGGCTGGGAATCATGAAGATTGCAGAGGAAAGCGGTTTGATCGCTGTTCTGGGTCGGGCTCTGAAGCCGGTGATGACGCGCCTGTTTCCGGACATTCCTGCGGAGCATCCGGCGATGGGGGCGATCATCATGGCGATAGCGGCGAGCATGCTGGGTTTGGGCAATGCTGCAACGCCGCTGGGCCTGAAGGCGATGAATGAGATGCAGAAGCTCAATAAATACAAGAAGGTAGCGACGGACGCCATGGCGACTTACATGGCGATGAGCACCTCATCGGTGACGATCATACCGGCGACGATCATCGGGATCCGGGCGGCGGCGGGTTCGGCCAATCCTTCGGAGATCATTGGGCCGGTGGTGTTGGCGACGGGCATATCGACGACGGTGGCGATCACGGCGGCGAAGCTGCTGCAGAGGCTGCCGCGATACCGGGTGGAGAACTATGTGGAGGCGGCGGAGCTGAGTGCTGCTGAGGCCGGGNCAGGTGCTGCGTCGGGAGTTGAGACCGCTGTCACAGGATCNGGAAAGGATGGAAAGGGGGCGGACAATGTTTAAGATCATCGTCGATGCTGTGTCTGTCATGGCCATTCCCATGATCATTGTGCTGATACCGCTGTACGGGTACATTAAGGGTGTGAAGGTGTATGAGGTGTTTGCGGAGGGGGCGAAGGAGGGTTTTGACGTGGCGCTCAGGATCATTCCCTTTCTCGTGGCGATCTTTCTGGCTATCGCGTCCTTTCGCAGCAGCGGGGCCATGGATATATTCACAGCGATCCTGTCGCCGTTGACGGATCTGATCGGGATGCCGGGGGAGGTGCTGCCGCTGGCGTTCATGCGGCCTCTCAGCGGGAGCGGGGCTCTGGGCATCGTGTCCGAGCTGGTGGGAACCCACGGAGCGGACTCTCTGATCGGGCGTATGGCTTCAGTAATGATGGGCAGTACAGAGACGACGTTTTATGTGCTGGCGGTGTATTTTGGATCCATCTCCATTTCTCAGACCCGGCATGCGCTGCCGGCGGCACTGCTGGCGGACCTGGCGGGGATTATTGCCTCTGTGGTGATCACACATTTGGTCTTTTTCTGAGGGGACGGGGCATGCAGGACGGATATAAGACACTGGGTGACAGGGACAAAGCGAAGATCGTCTATCCTCTGCGCTGGAAGTTTGTGCTGATCCTGCGGGCGGGGGCCGATGCCGACGCTGCCGTGCGCAGGGTGCTGGACCGGCAGAGCTACACACTGAAATACAGAAAGGACAGCCGGGATGGCAGCTACAGCAGTTATGCCCTGAGCATGACCGTAGTGGATGAGAAACACCGGGATCTGACCTATGAGAGTCTGGCGGAACACCCTGATATCCTGAGGGTTCTCTGAAGTGGCGGGATGCGGAGCGGAAGACCGCAGTCAGGCCCTGGAGCTGAGAGATAATTTCTTCCGATAAGAGAAAAACTTTTGTATTTTGAGTAGAATTGATCGGAAAGGGCCGGTTTAGAAGTGATGGGGGACAAGAGGAAAAAGACAGCAGCTTCTGAGGACAGCACCCTCAAACAGTTATCCTCTGAGGACGCAGGGCGCATGAGGGGAGAGTCACAGGGTCCGGGAGATGCGGAGGACTTTCACCGCGAGCGGCTCATTTCCATCGGTCGGCTGTCCGCAGGCATCGTCCATGAGATCAATAATCCCCTGAGTTTCATTCTGGGCAATTTTACAGCCCTGATGCGCTATTTTCAGGAGTTGAGGTCCTACATCACAAAAATGGAGGAGAAGATTCCCGGAATCGACTCGCCGGAGTCCCGGGATGAGATGCTGAAGGACCTTGTTTCGGCACGGGAGAGCAGCGGACTGGATTTCATGTTCGAGGATATTGACAGTATCAACCATGAGGTGAAGGACGGATTTCACCGCATACAGGCCATTATCAGCAGTCTCAGCGAATTCAGCCGCGGGGAGACGAACAGCAGTGCGAGACCCTGCCGCATCAATGATATCCTGGACAGCACCCTGAACGTGATATGGAACAAACTGAAGTATTCGGCGGAGCTGGAAAAGGATTACGGCGAGGACCTGCCGGAGATCCACGGGATCCGCAACGAGATCGCCCAGGCCCTGATGAATGTGCTGATCAATGCGGGGCAGGCCATTGCCGAGAAAAATGAGAAGGTGCCGGGGCGGATAGGCATTGTCACCCGGGCGGCCGGTGACGGCGTGGACATCAGCATCAGTGACAGCGGTGTGGGAATCACTGCGGAAAACCTGACTGAGATCTTCAAACCCTTTTTCACGACCAAGGAGAGCGGGAAAGGTACCGGGCTTGGTCTGAGTATTTCCAATGATATAATCGTAAAACGTCATAACGGAAGCATAGAAGTTGAATCCGAACCCGGCGAGGGCAGTGTTTTTCGCATCCACCTGCCGGAGAAAGCATACAGGGATAATGATGAATGATGATCAGATGAGCCATGACCTACTGCCGTCCAAGGGGCAGATGCTTGTGATTGACGATGAAGAAAATATTCTGAATCTCTTTCAACGTGATTTTTTCCGTTCCGGTATTCAGGTGCATACNGCCGGGAGTTTCAGGGAAGCGGAGCCTATCATGAAGGAATATCCGCTGGATATCGTCATCAGTGACCTGAAAATGCGGGACATGGACGGTATAGAAGTTCTGAAGTTTGTTAAGGATAATTACCCTGATGTGCACCGTATCCTGATAAGCGGTATCATTGAAAAGCCGGAAGTGATCAAGGCCATCACCAACGGGACAGCGGCGGCCTTTCTTTCCAAACCCTGGGACAGAAATATTCTCATCGACAGAGTGGAGCATATTCTGAAAAACCGGCGAAAACTCAGGCAGAAAGAGCTCATGGAAATGATCCGCGGTATCGACATGCTTCCGGCCATGCCCCGCATCTACCTGGAGTTCATGGAGGCCTATAACAATGATGCCAGCATCAAGGATATTGCCGCTCTGCTGCATCAGGATGCCTCACTGACCACTGAAGTGCTGCGTATCGCAAATTCCGCCTACTACGGCAGCATTGAGATCAGTGACCTTAAACAGGGTATTCTCCACCTCGGTCTGAAGTATGTCAAGGATATCGTCTTCGCTGTCTCCGTCATCAATCAGATGAAATGGAACAGCTATCAGCTTGAAGAGCTGCACATGATCTTTGACCACAGCATCCGGGTCAACCGCTATCTGAGTCAGTATTTCAAACTCAAGTACAATGAGAACCTGAACAACAACTACAGCAGTGCCGGGGTGATCCACGACATCGGCCGCATTATACAGCTGCAGTATTTTCCGGAAAAATATGATCAGATCAAAAAGTACAGCCGTGAGAACGGGATAGGCTGGTTCGCTTCAGAGCTGGCTCTTGGAATGAACGGCGTCAGCCATTCCGAGATCGGCGCCTTTTTTCTGGATCACTGGAATTTCCCTGAGGTCAATCTGGAGATGGTGCTTCACCATCATACGCCTGATGACTCTCCGGAACACATCATTCGCTTCATGAAGGGCCTGTTCTTTGTGAATGAGTTTGTGAATTTCTTTGATTCCGGCCAGGTGAAGACCGTGGAGGACCTGCAGAAATTTCCGCATAAGGATTTGAGTTCCGAGGAGCTTGAACAACTATATTTCAACATGCTGGAGCCCTGATGGATATCAATTACGGCGATTTCAGCGTCCTCTTCGTGGATGATGAAGAGTTTATCCTGAAGGCCATTGAGCGGGATCTCAGAAATGAGGCCTTTCACCGCTATTATGCCCGGGATGCCGCTGAAGCCCGAAAAATCATTGAGAACGAGGACCTGGCGGTGGTGGTTGTGGATATGCAGCTGCCGGACGTGAGCGGACTGGACCTGCTGCAGCAGCTCAGTGAAACGCATCCTTACACGACGCGGATCATCCTGTCAGGAAATCTGGATTCGGAATCCATCATCAATGCCATCGAGAAATCCCACATATTCAGGTATCTGACCAAACCCTGGCACGGGGTGGTGGATCTGGTGGGGACGATCTATCAGGCCATCGGTCACCACGTGACCTTCAGGGACAAGGAGTTGAGAAGTCAGGAACTTCTGCTGCAGAATAAAGCGCTGACTCAGCTGAACAAACGTCTGAAGGAGGCGCGGGAAAGTATTGTGGAGCTGGAGCGGAAAAATACGGCTCTGGCTATGGGTGTCACCGCCAACCACGAGCTGAATCAGCCGCTGCTGGTGCTCAGTGCCAGTCTGGAAATGCTGGAGGAGATCATAGAGGAGCGGGGTGCCACCGAGCTGGAGTCGAATCTGATGACACAGGCCGCCGGAGCCATGGGGCGGATCAAGAATATCCTGAAAAAATTCCGCGAGAGTGCGGAGATACAGTTCGGCCAGTATCTGGACAAGGAGAAGATGCTGGTGTTCAGAGATGACAGCGAGGAGTCTGGAAAAATCGAGTAGGAGCCTGCATCAGTCCAGCGGGATCCAGGAATATACATAATCATTGTCGGGATTGTTGCGGCGGCTTTCGATACGGCCGTCGGGGTACCAGCGGGTCCATTCGCCCAGCAGCTTTTCCCCGTAGGCAAATCCGCTGATCATGGGACGGCCGCTGGGATAGAACCAGCGCTGCGGCCCCAGAGCCTTTCCTTCGTTGAAATACCCTTCAAAGCGTTTGACCCCGTTTGCATACCATTCCACACTGACGCTTTCAAGCAGATAGTGTTCGCCGTACTTTTTATAGTACTGGTGGTAGCGCCGGGTGCCGTCCTGAAACCAGCTGCTGTGGGTTCGGTAGTCTCCGCGCAGGTCATACTGTATGAGCATGCTGGCCTGACCGTTGTCATAGAAATCATACCATGAGCCGTCCTTCTGACCCATGCTGTAGATCTGCATTTTTGCCATAATGCCGCTGCTGTAGTACCAGGTCCAGCGACCATGGCGCAGACCTTCACGGTAGTGCCCGATGCTCTGCAGCCGCCCCTCCTCGTCATGCCAGAGCCAGCGGCCTTCTCTGAGACCCTTCACAACCCGTCCCTCCACTCTGATCCTGCCGGCGGGACTGTAATCCCGGTAAAGCCCAGTCATGAGCTTTGCATCCTTCCTGTGAAGACCCCTGCCTTCGTTGATCTCTGTCGCAGCCGGGAGAGGACCCCCGGCCTGTGTCGGCCCTGAAAGACAGAGGATGAACAGGAGCAGGGAGATGCAGGATAGAAAGAAACATGAACTGTTTGAAGAGGTTTTTTTCACGCTGCAAAGTTACAATGAAATTGATTCCGGAGAAACTGTCCAGCATAAAATAATTACAGGAAGCTTTCCTTGTAGGTGCTGAGGGCATTTAATAAATTCCGTACTAATAGGGGAGTTCATTATTCATGGATATTCTTTTTGCATTTGCTCTCACGCTCTTCGCCGGTCTGGCCACCGGGATCGGTTCCGCCATTGCTTTCTTCGCAAAAAAGAATAACTATCGCTTTCTCAGTATCTCAACCGGGTTCTCTGCAGGGGTCATGCTCTATGTCAGTTTTGTCGAGATCCTTTTCAAGGGCCGCGGTGAACTGACGGCTGTCTATGGTGACATTCTCGGCTCCTGGGTGAATGTGCTGTCCTTTTTTCTGGGTATTCTGCTCATCGGCCTTATCGATGCCTTTATTCCCAGCGCCGAAAACCCCCATGAGATACCCGGGAAAGAAGACCGTCTGATGATGAGGGAAGGAGAAAATCCGGATCTTCCCGGAGACCATTCCAATGCCCGGCTTCTCAGGATGGGGCTTTTTACTGCCCTGGCAATCGGCATTCACAATTTCCCTGAAGGCCTGGCCACTTTTCTCTCCGCCCTCCATGATCCAAGCATCGGTATCGCCATTGCCATTGCCATCGCTCTCCACAATATCCCGGAAGGTATCTCCGTCTCTGTCCCGATTTACTATGCAACCGGCAACCGGCGCAAAGCCTTTCTGCTCAGTCTCAGCAGCGGTATGGCTGAACCGGTGGGGGCCGGCATCGCATACTTTTTTATCAAGGTCTTCATGGCCGGTCCCGAGGGTGTCATCCCTGGTCAGCTGATGGGTATCCTCTTTGCGGCCGTGGCCGGAATCATGGTCTATATCAGTCTCGATGAACTGCTGCCCGCCAGCAGGGCCTACGGCAAAGGTCATGACAGCCTCATCGGACTGATCGGCGGTATGTTTGTCATGGCCCTGTCACTGCTGCTTCTGATGTGATGCGTATCCGATGATCTCACTGTTTATTCATATCGACAGGCTTCTCCTGGCGTCCGCATTTTTTCTGGCTCTGCTGAGCCTGCCCCTCTTTCTGCTGAAGGGAAAAGGACAGGGCCGCCACAGCCTCGTCCTGTCTGTTCAGTTTCTGCTTATCCTCAGCGGCATGCTCTTTATCTTTGAAAATGCTGTCTACGATCCCTCCTCCATGTTCATTTTCCCCTGGGCCTTCCGGGCGGCCTTTTATTACAGCCCCCTGACCATCCTCGCGGAAGGGCTCTTTATTCTGGCCCTGCTTCTCGCGGTCTACGGTCATTTCAGGGGCAGTCCAAACGAGAAGGCAGACTCCCCCGAGCAGCTGAGAAAAGACCAGGAGGAATCCGAGAAATTCCGCATCCTGGCCGATCACAGTTTTGACTGGGAATACTGGATGGCGGCGGACGGACGCTATCTCTGGATCAGTCCCGCCTGTGAAAAGATCTCAGGCTACAGCCCTGACGAGTTCAAAGCCTCCCCCGGGATCATGCTCGATATCGTCGATGAACGCCACAAAGCGATGCTGAAGGCCCACCTCCTCGAAGCACAGAAAGAACCTGAACCGAAGGACCATGAAGACACTCTTGAATTCATGATCCGCAGCCGGGACGGCTTTTCCCGATGGATCGAACACCACTGTATTCCTGTGTACAGTCACGACGGTCAGTACCTCGGCCGACGCGGTATCAATCGGGATATCACTGCCTCCAGAGCCGTTCTGGAAGAGAATAATGTCCTTCTGACCGCCGTTGATCAAAGCCCTGTGTCCATCGTGATCACCGACACGGATGGAAATATCGAATACGTGAATTCCCAGTTCTCCATCGCCACCGGGTATGACCGCACCGAAGTTGTGGGTAAAAATCCGCGTATCCTGAAAAGCGATCATCACAACGGTGAATACTACCGGAGCATGTGGGAAACGATCTGCCGAGGGGAACGCTGGAAGGGTGAATTTAAAAACCTGAAAAAGAACGGGGAGCCCTTCTGGGAGGAAAGTGTCATTGGACCTATCCGTGACACTGAAGGCCGGATCACACATTTTCTGGCTATGAAAACAGATATCAGCCACACAAAGAAGATGCTGGAAAAGGAGGCGGAACTCCAGTCAAGCCTCATCCAGAGCAGCAAAATGGCCAGCCTGGGTGTGCTCAGCGCCGGCCTGGCCCACGAGATCAATAATCCCAATAATTACATTCTCTACAACGCGGAGCTGGTCAAAACCCTGGTACAGGATCTGATCAATGCCGCCACAGAAGAAGAAAAGGACCGCACCCTGGAGGTGATCGACACCCTGCTTAATGCCACCAGCGACGGTGCCATGCGTATTAACCGCATTGTCCAGAGCCTGAAAAGTTTCAGCCGCCAGGGGGAGAAGGATGACCTTAATCTCCAGAAAACTCACATCAATGATCTCATTGAGAATGTAATCACAATGCTCAACTACCACATAAAAAAGGCCACGGACCATTTCCGCTTCGATCCCGGTCGGGATATTCCCTCTGCATACTGGGATGCCCAGAAACTGGAGCAGGTCGTACTCAACCTCCTGGAGAATGCCATCGCCTCCCTTTCCGACAGAAACAGTGGCATTCTGGTCAGCAGCAGCTATGAAAGGGATACTGAGTCGGTGAGGGTCACGATCCGAGATGAGGGTCAGGGCATCGAGGCTGAACATCTTGACAAGATCATGGAACCCTTCTTTTCAACCCGAAAGGACAGGGGCGGCACCGGTCTGGGAATGTCCATCAGTTACGGGATTATCAAGGAACACAGCGGGGAACTCACGGTAAAAAGTGAGTTGGGAATCGGCACGGAAGTCAGTTTCGTCCTGCCCGCAAAAGCTTCGGAGGCAATAGAATAATGTTGAAACAGCATGAAGGCGTGAATATCCTGCTCGCAGATGACGAGGAGCATTTTATCTACAGTTTCCGGGTCAGTCTGGAAATGGCCGGGTTTGAACGTATTTTTACAGCTGTTGATATCGAGTCGGTCTATGCCGTTCTCGAAAAAGAGGATATTCAGATTGTTTTTCTGGATCTGAATATGCCCGGTGTGCGGGACCTGGAACATCTCATCTANATCCGGCAGCACTATCCTGACATTGAGATCGTGGTCCTCACAGCTGTTGACAACACCGAGTCTGTGGTCAATTGTATGAAAGAGGGCGCCTATGATTATATCGTGAAACCGGTGAACCGCAACCGCCTTCTGATGACCCTGGAAAAACTCGTGGATCACATGCAGATCAAGCAGGAAATGACGAATCTCCAGAAGGCATACTTCAATCAGCAGCTGCAGAAGGAGGAGTGTTTTCAGGATATTCTCACACGCAATAACCGCATGAACGCGATCTTCACCTATATCGAGGCCATCGGTAAAAGCAGGCAGCCCGTGCTGGTGACCGGCGAAACAGGCACCGGAAAGGAACTGATTGCCAAAAGTATCTACTGCTGCAGTGAACTGAAAGGACCCTACCTCACCATCAATATCGCCGGCCTGGATGACGCCACTTTCAATGACAGTCTCTTCGGTCATAAACGCGGTGCTTTCACCGGGGCTGACAAGGATAGAGACGGCCTTCTGAAAAATGCCGAAGGCGGGGCTGTCCTCCTCGATGAGATCGGTGATCTCAATGAAAGCAGCCAGGTCAAACTCCTGCGCCTGCTTAATGACGGCACCTATTATGCACTGGGGTCCGATAAGCCCCAGACGGCCAATGTCCGCTTCATCCTTGCCACCAACCGCGACCTCGAGGAACAGGTGCGCATCGGACGCTTCAGAAAGGATCTCTATTACCGCCTCATTACCCATCATATCAGTATTCCGCCCCTGAGAGAGCGCAAAGAGGATATCAGCTATATTCTCAGGAGCTTTCTCAGCCATGCCCAGATCCAGCTGAAAAAAAAGGTCTACCTCAGCGGACAGGCTATCTCCCGCTTCTCCGATCATAATTATCCGGGAAATGTCAGGGAACTGAAAAGTATTATCTTTGACTGCGTAGCCAATACCCCGGATGGTGAGAATATTGATATGATGTATCTGGAAAAGCGACTGTCCGGCTCCAGAAAAAAATCCTCATCCAACTCCGGCGACATGTCCGCCACCCGGCCCATGACCCTCGCTGATGCGGAGATCGCCCTGATCAGAAGCGCCCTGGAACGCCATGGGGGCAATCAGAGCCGGGCCGCCGAGGATCTGGGCATCAGCAGGCAGGCCCTCAATAAAAAATTGAAAAGAAATCCGGATATCCTCGAACCTCTGGATCTGTGAGCCCCCTTCAGGGCCCCCGTTCCCGAATCCTGCGATACCGGGATCTCCGAACTGCATGGTCTCAACATCTTTGCACTGCCCCTGATCGGGGTGAAGGGAGACTCTGATGGCAATGCCGGTCATACTCCGAAATTCTGAAAGCCAAAGGCAGGCCCGCCGAATATCCACCCTCAGCATGCTTGCCCTCCTCGCTCTGATGCCGCTTTTCATCTGGGCCTCCGAAGCGACGGACAGTGTCGGACAGTGCCTCCTCGGAGCTGCCCCGGGACGCCTGGCAGCAGCTTGAGAACGGTGCTGAACTGAAGCTGTACCAAAGCTCTTTCTCCATGTTCCCTCATCCTCTGCGCGCCTCGGGTCACAATTATGACGGTGTGCATTATCCTGCCGATATCCACTATCGTGACAGCTCTGTGGCCGTCTATCTCCCCTCAGGTTTCGATCCGGCACAAAGCTACGATCTGCTGATCTACTTCCACGGCTGGGGCAGCAATATTGCCCGTTCCACTGTAAAATTTGATCTGCTTGGGCAGGTGGAATACAGCGGACGCAATTGTATTTTTATCTTTCCCGAAGGCCCCAGGGAGGCGCCGGACAGTTTCGGCGGACGCCTCGAAGAAGCCGGGACCTTCGATGACCTCATCAGCGCCCTGACAGACAGCCTGAAAAGGGAAGGAAAGATCTCTTCCCCCCACCGCAGCATCATCCTCGCCGGACACAGCGGCGCCTACCGCGTCATCAGCCGCATTCTCGACAGGGGAGGACGCAGCAGCGAGATCTCACAGGTCCTCCTCTTCGATGCGCTCTATGCTGCAGAAGAGCTGTACCTCAACTGGCTCAAAACCGGTAACAGGCGCCTTGTCAATGTCGTCACCCCGCAGGGCGGAACCCTCGATAACAGCCTTGCGTTCGAACAGATGATGACAGAGGCAGACATCCCCCACAGCAGTGTGGAAATAGACGGCGCCGCAGACCTCGGGCATCTCGACAGTTCCCCCGCCGTTCTCACTCTCTATACCCGGCTGTCCCATAACGAGGTCGTCAATCCCTTTCTGCGCTTTTTCCTCCGGGAAAACTGAGCTTGCTTTCCCTCATCTCCCGAAACGGATCTCATTCTCTCCGATGAATGAATGAATTTCTGTCTGTTTATAGCTTAAAACGCTCAAAACGCTCATTTTTTTCTTGACAGGACAGGATTTTGCCTCTAATATTGCGCCATGGTCATTCAGAAAACATCTCATAAAAAATACTTCAACAGCAGGGAAGCTGCGGATATCCTCGGTGTCAATGTCAGCACGGTCAAGCGCTGGACGGATCAGGGAGCCCTGGAATGTCTTCAGAGCCGCGGAGGTCACCGTAAATTCAGTCTGCAGCACCTTGTGTCCTATATAGAGAAGAACCCGCAGCCCGGCAATGAAAGCCTTCAGGCTTTTCTTCAGGTTGCCCGCAGCAGTGCTGCCGACCCGGTTGCGGAACTGGCAGTCCTCCCTCCGGCGGAACGCCTGAAAAGTGTGTATCAGATGCTCCTGGACAGCAGGGAGGAGGAGATATTCAGCCTTTTTGTCTTCCTCTATCTGCGCGACCAGGATCTTCCCCGACTCTATTCCGAGAATTTTCTGCCCCTGCTCCGCAAACTCGGTGAGGACTGGCACAGCGGCGAGATCTCCGTACCCGAAGAGCATATCGCCTCTGCACTGCTGCGCCGAGTGCTCCTGCGAATGGGAGAACACACTTTCCGACAGCTGCCGATTTCGCCGGATGCCCCCGCTGTCCTCTCCATGAGTCTGGACGGTGACAACCATGATATGGGCCTGTATCTCCTCGATCTGCTGCTCAAACTCCATGGCGTCAGGAATTATTTCAGCGGAGGGAGCACTCCCACTCTGGGACTTCGCGGCTTTATCAGCAGCCGCTCTATTCAGCGCATCTACATCAGCATGGTCTACAGCAGTGATGTGCCGCAGCGGGATAGGAATATGGAGGATATTCTGGATCTGGCCGCTGAACTGGGTTTCGATGTCCGCCTCGGCGGTCAGGGATGCCGGGACTGGTCTCAACGCAGCCATCCCAAGCTGCGCATTCTGGATTCTTTCTATGATATTGAGGAGGATCTGCTTCAGTTTCTTCAGAAGCCCGCCTCCGAATCTGACTCGCTGCCACCGGGAGCTCTGCCCTGAACAGTGCCTCTGAACAGCAAAGTTTAAAACACATCGACAAAACAATCTCAAAAGGAACGACTGCAATGAAAGATACAAAAGTACAGATCGCATTCAACGCCCTGGCCTTTCAGGCCGCCTGGTGGGCCTGTGTCATCGGAGTCATGCAGGGTATGCCCCTCGCCGGTCCCCTCGCCATGATGCTTTTTCTCCTCATCAATCATCTCTGGATCAGCCGCAATTCCGAGGAACTGCAGATGGTCCTGGCCGTCGGGATTTTCGGAACTGCCATTGATACCATGCTCTTCGGCGGCGGACTGATCCGTTATGAAGGCGGCTACGGTTCAGCTCTGATCGCACCGCTGTGGATCAGCGCCATGTGGATGGGTTTTGCCGCAACGATTCACCATGCCCTGGCCTGGATGAAGAAAAGCGTCTGGCTCGGTTTCAGCATGGGTGCGGTCTTCGGTCCCCTGTCCTACTGGACCGGTCATAATTTCGGGGTTCTGAATTTTGAACAGCCCCTGCTGTCCACCCTCACTGTGCTTGCCCTGATCTGGGGCCTGACCATTCCACTTCTGTATAAACTGTCCTCCACAATGGGCGCCGATCCCGACAGCATCGCCGAGTTCGAATCGGAGATCCCCATTCCCGGCAGACCTGAAAATCTCTACGACCCGGTGAATAGAAAACCTTCTTTTATCTCTGAGTTCGAAGGCGCCTGAAAACCCTCAGCCGTACTGAAAGTGAAGAATTCCCGATGAATACCGCATATAGAACGATCACTGCATTCATATCGATCACCGCATTCATATCGATCACCGCATACAGAACAAAACCCCCTCATGATAGAGCCCCGCTCCCCTTCCTTCTGATTCTTCTCCTGATCCTCGGCCTCTCCCGACCCGCCGCCCTTCAGGCGGAAGGCAGCGGCACTATGTCAGTGTCCAATGCCCCGCAGGACCCTGTCCAGCCCCTGAATGATCCCGCCAGACAGCTCCTGTACCGGGAGTTGAGCTCGAATGAGGGCTGGGACTTCCTCCGTGAAAATGAGGAAGGCTTTCGATTCTACAGCAGAGAAAGTGAATCCCTCTCCCTCAGTCTCCGCCGCGTGGAGGTGGTCACAGATATTGACGATTCCCTGCTCTCTGTGCTGCTGCAGGACGTGGCTTCCTACCCGGAAACACTCACAAGTGCAGGCTATATGCGTTTTCATGTCATGGAGGAAAGCCTCAGCAGGGTGAGGGCCTATCAGTTCATCGATCTCCCCCTCTTCAAAGATCGCCACTATGCCTACGATTTCTACCGCAGTTACAAAGCCGTGGACGGGGTCAGGACCTTTCACTGGGAACTCGTTGATGAGTCGCAGGCGGACCCTCGCTTTCTCAGTGAAATGCAGTCCCGCTACGGCCGGGCCCTCTATATCAGCGATGGAATGGGCTTCTACCGCCTGGAAAAACTCAGCAGCGGCCAAACGAAGATGATCTACAGCCTCTACATGGACACCGGCGGCATGATTCCCCCCAGGATTTCCGAAGCTTCAAACACGGTGGGCCTGGAAATGCTCCTGAAGGATATTCTCTCCGCCGCACAGGCAGCCGACCGGCCTTGACACCACTCTCTGCCCCTCCAAGCCGGAAAACACTGGATTGATACCCCTTAACTGATTACTTTCCCAAGTGAGCCTACCATGAGACCAATGCATTATCTGAAAATCATTCTGTTCCCGCTGCTCATCGCCTTCACCGTCCTCTCTCTGCAGGGCTGCGGCAGTTCTCAGCCCCCCCTGAATACCGTGCAGAACCTCGATCTGCAGGCCTTCATGGGCGACTGGTACGTCATCGCCCATATTCCNACGCCCATCGAAAAAAATTCCTCCAACCACCTCGAACAGTACAGCCTCAGGGACGACGGTCGCATCGATATCCGCTTTTCACTGCTGCCCGACGGAAAAACGCAGAGAAAAGTCTATCACGCCCGCGCCAGGGTCCTGGATTTGCAGGATCCCGCCGAATGGAAAGTGAGTTTCTTCCGTCCCGTCTGGTTCCCCTTCCATGTCATCTACCTTACCGACGACGGCAGACACACCGCCATCGGACTCCCCAACCGATCCTATCTCTGGATCATGAGCCGCGATACTCAGATACCGCAGCAGGATTATCAGCGTATCCTCACTCATGTTCAGAATCAGGGCTACGACCCCTCCCGAATCCTGAAAGTTCCCCAGAACTGGGAGAATGAGGACAGCCCTTCCCCCGATCCGGAGGATGCCCCCAACCATTGAAGCGATCCGCCACCTCAGCGGACAAGCACAGCGATATAGGAGTGTCGACACCATGAAAGCACAGAACGATCCCAGCCAGCAGACTGACCCGCAGCAGTCAGATCCGGCACAGAAGACAGCCTCAACGGCGGACAGCGGCAGTCAGGCCCGGCGCATTGCCATCCTCGTGGACAGTATTGCGGACCTTCCGCCGGAACTGCTGGAAAAACATCGCATTCAGATGGTCCCGATCCATATTCGTTTCGGCAGCCGCGAATTCCTCGATAAACAGACTCTGGACAACAGGACCTTCTATCGCATGCTCAGGGAGGAAAAGGACTTTCCAAAGACGTCTCAACCCTCACCGGCTGAGTTTACAAAGCTGTATTCCAAACTCCTTGAGGATCACGATGCCGTGCTCAGCCTCCACATCAGCGGCAAACTCTCAGGCACTGTACAGAGCGCTAAAACCGCCGCCCGGTCCCTGGATGAAAACAGGATCCACGTAGTCGATACTCTCAGCGGGGGCATGGCCCAGGGTATCATTGCCGTTCGCGCCGCCGAAGCCCTCGAAGCAGGCGCGGGTCTCGAAGAAACCCTGAATCTCGTCTCAGAGCTCAGCCGCAACCGCAAAATCTATCTTCTCTTCGAAAGCCTCGACTATATTGTCAAAGGCGGCAGACTCAATGCAAAGGTGGGTCGCATCCTGACCAAACTCCGTCTGATGCCCCTGGTAACCTATACCGATGAAGGCGCCCTGGGACGCGCAGGAATCATCCGCACCGGAAATAAGGCTTTCAATACCCTGATCAGCAGAATGCGCAAGGATCTGAAGGACCGGCAGATCACCGATATCGCTATCATCCATGCCAATGCCCCGGAAAAAGCTGCGGAATTCAGGGTTCTCGTCCAGGACAGTTTCAATCCCGGACGCATCTTCATTTCAGAGATCGGTCCCGGTCTGGGCGCCTACGCCGGTCCGGGAACTCTCGCGTTTGCCTATTTTACAAAATAAGTCTCAGGCCCAGGCCGTATTGCAGTGATGCGCCCGTCCAGCGATGTAAAAATCGCTGTGTCCCGGTAGATCTGCCCCGCGTGCAGCAGGTTTTTCGACAGCCGCAGCCGCCCCGGCATTGTCCCCGTTTCCGCAGAATGGATATTGACAAAACCAAATTGCGTCGGCAGCAGCAGCCAGCCCCGAAATTCTGTCACCGGCGCCGGGTTGATGTCGAAGATGTACTGCCCGCTCTGCGCCCAGATCTCCCGATACGCCCCGCCGTCGGCATGCACCGATATCACGGTGTCGAACATTGTCTTCGCAAACAGTACATTCTCCCCCCGGGCACCCCGGCCGAGGGCCAGATTCTCCCGCACCGGCCAGCGATCTTCACGCCAGAGTGTCCTGCCGTCCTGCAGATCAATGGCCGTCAGAAAACGGTCCGGCGCTGTAATGAACAGCGTCCCCTTATGCACGATCGGTGTCACCGCCGCCGGACTGTAGAGCGCCCCGGACCGACCGCCCTTCCAGCGCCACAGTTCCTTCCCGCTCTTCCTGTCCAGCGCAGTCACTGTCTCATCCCAGGCCGTCACGATCACTGTGTTTCCCGAAATGACCGGCGCCGCCTCCGAATAAGCCCCATGTCCCTTCCATCTCCACAGTTCCTTCCCGTCCTTCAGCCGCAGAGCATAGACATGACCGTCGCCTCCTCCGGTGTAGACCGCCCTCCCGTGGATCAGAGGACTGGAGACCAGACTGCTGCCGGTCTCAAACCGCCATACGCTGTGCCCGTCCTTCAGGTCAAAACACTCCACTGTCCCGTCCACACGGTTGAGAACCAGCCGACCCGATCGGATAAGACCCCCGGCCTGCACTGCCGGAGTACCGTACACTCCGCTCTGCAGCACCCGCTCCTCCAGCAGTTCTCCGTCCTCCGCGTCCAGAACGATCAGACTCCCCTCCGTCGTCGCTGCGTAAACCCGCTCCCCCGAAACAACCGCCGTTGAGGTCATCATCTCCCCCAGATCCCGGCTCCAGATATATGCAGGATGATTCTCATCTATGACCGGCTCCGAGCGACCCTGCCTGTCCTCNGCTGCCGACAACTCCCCGTAAACCCGATCTCCCTGTCCACCCGCAGTCTCCTCTGAGGCCCCTGCCNGATCAGCCCTCAGTTCTGCCCCATCTGCAGTCTCAACATCTCTCGCCAGCGCAGCCCACACAGGCCCCGCCGTCAGACCCGGGTTCTTCTCGCGGAACCGGATCGAATCCTCACCGACCGTCACCAGTGTATACCCCGCCGGCCCCCGCCGCGCCAGACTGCTGCGAACCATCACTCCCGCTATCCCGCTGTAGTCCGACAGCCTGTTCCGATGCCCGTGCCCGTGAAGGGTATGCAGTATTCTGTGCCCAGGTAGAAGCTCCAGGATCTCATCCAGATTCGTAACCGTCCCGTCCAATGGGTAATGCATCACCAGCACCACCGCCTCCTCCCGAATCATCGCCTGCTCCAGTGATGCCTCCAGAAAACTCATGTCCCGCGGCGAAACAAATCCCTCGCCCATGCGCAGAACCGGACCCTGGTGAAAACCTGTGAAACGTATCCCTCCGTAACTGAAATCGAAACGGTCGTCACCGAATATCCGACGGAATGCCTCCCCGCCGCTGCTGCTCCACTTCAGTTCGTGATTCCCCGGAATGGCGTAGTAGGGGGGAAGCAGCCCGTCCAGAATCGCCTTCGCCGTGTCCAGCTCCCCGCCGAAATCATACTCCGTCAAATCCCCCGTCACCAGCACAAACGCAGGCCTCTCAGCCTCTGCCAAACCATTGATGTCCTCCACAACGGCCCGCAGATCCACCGCTCCCGTCTCCGTCCCGATATGTATGTCCGAGATCACCCCGTATCGAAATTCCTGCCCCGATACAAGTCCCGCCGTCAGCAGAAAAACCCATAAAACTGCCTTATTCACGTCCTCAACTCCCGATCTACTGCGTTCTCAACGCCTTTTTCAGATTTGTTTCCACAGCTGCAACTGACAGCCCTTCGCCAATTTAGGAATATGGCCTATCGTTTTCAACGCTTTCCGTCCGACCTATGTCCGACCCAGGTCGGACATAGGTCGGACATAGGTCGGACATAAGCCGGACATGTTTATGCATAATGTATGCATAATTATGCAAAAAGCGCTTCGACCTAGGTCGAAGCGCTTTAATAAAAAAAATACTTTCCTCTCTCCCTAAAGCTCATTAAACTTGTTCATGAAGGTTAATCAGACGTTCGTACTAACATCCTGAAACGGATGGAGGAGAGAGGCATGAGAACAGGGATCAGGACGTGGCTGCTGCTTTTTGGACTCACAGCGGGACTGTACGCAGGAGGGAAGCTCACCGGCATTGTGACCGATGCCGCCACCGGACAGCCCCTGCCCGGTGCGAATATTCTCATTCCAGGAGCCCAGACCGGCGCCGCAGCAGATGAAAACGGTTATTTTGTCGTGTTGAATCTCCCGCCCGGAACCTATGAGATTACGGCGGCTTTCGTCGGTTATGCCCGCGTGACTGTCACCGGTGTCGAGATCTATACCGACCTCACCACGACCCAGAAATTTTCCATGCGTCAGGAAAGCCTGATGGGGGAGACCGTGACGGTCGTGGCTGAAAAGAAAATTATTCAGCGCGATATCACCGGCAGCCACAGCACCGTCCGCCAGGAGGAGATCGAAACCCTGCCTGTCACCGATGTTCAGGATGTCGTGGGCCTCAAGGCAGGCATCACCTCCGAGCTCGGTATCCGCGGCTCTTCACCGAATGAAACAGTCTTTGTCGTGGACGGCGTGGTCTTCAAGGATGCCCGTACCAATGATCCGGTCACCGGAGTTCCCCTCAGCGCCCTGCAGGAGATCAGCATACAGACCGGCGGCCTGTCCGCCCAGTATAACAATGTACGCGCCGGCGTGGTGTCCCTCGTCACCCGCGAAGGCGATCCGGAGCGCTACAGCCTCAGTCTCAATACCCGCTATTCGCCCCCCGCCCAGAAACATTTCGGCATCTCACCCTATGATCCGGACTCCTACTGGCTCCGGCCCTACCTCGATGATGAGGTCTGCTGGACCGGCACCGACAACGGCGCCTGGGATGAATATACGCTGCGCCAGTATCCCGATTTCTCCGGCTGGGAGAGCGTCAGCGCCCAGAAGCTGAATACTCCCGATCCCTCCGATGATCTCACCGCCGCAGGCGCCCAGCAGCTCTTCAAATGGCAGCACCGGCGGGAGGGAGGCATCCGCGAACCCGACCTGAATGTCGATGCGGGCTTCGGCGGACCCGTGCCCTTTCTCAACCGTTTCGGCAATCTCCGCTTCTTCGCCTCCTACCGCTATGACCGCAATATGTACGTAGCCCCCCAGGCCACCGACGGTGTTTACGAGTACAGCGGTATGCTCAACGTCACCGGCGATATCAGCCCCAAGTCCAAACTGAATTTCAAGGCCTACTCAACCTATCGCAATGCCACAGCCTCCAGCCGCGGTGGCTACAGCGGCACAATGGATGATGTCTACGACGTGGCCTACAGCATCGCCAGCGGTAATTTTACCGCCCATAGCCGTCTCTGGACNGACAATTACTGGTCCATTTCCAATGTCACAACCGACGTCTATACCCTGAAATTCACCCACATGATTTCCTCCGCCTCCTTCCTCAATCTCTACGCCGGACTCACCCGCAAACAATACGCCACCGGCCCCGGCCCCGACCGCGACCTCACCCTGAAGTACGAACCCCTTCCCGGCTATTTCGTGGACGAAGCCCCCGTGGGATTCTATGCCGATTTCCTCGACGGCATCGATGGCATGGGCATGGGCGGCGCCTTCGCCACCGGCCGCGACTCCTCCTCCATGGACTCCTGGTCCCTCAAGGCCGACTACGTGGGCCAGCTCAGCCCCTCCAATCAGCTGAAAACAGGTTTTGAGGTCATTTATGACGACCTGCATATCGATTTCGGCTCCTATCTCAAACCCCTGCCCTCCGGCAATTACTGGACCGACTTTCGCCGCTACCCCTGGCGCGCCAATGTCTACCTCGAGGACAAACTCGAGTTCGAAGGCCTCATCGCCACCCTCGGCCTCATCGGCGAATATATCAACCCCAACGGCCAGTGGTACGATGTTGAGACCTACGATGTGGCATTTTTCAGCCAGAGCTACGCCGAAGGCATCACCAAGGTGAATATGCGCGACACCCGGGCCCACTTCTATCTCACTCCCCGTCTCGGCATCAGTCACCCCATCTCCGAGACGGCCAAACTCTTCTACAATTACGGACATTACATACAGATGCCCGCCTCCGAAGATCTCTACCGCATTCAGCGCTACTCCACAAACAAACTCATTACCCTCGGCGACCCCGGCCTCCCCCTGGCCCGCACCATCTCCTACGAGATCGGTTTCGATAAGGAGTTCCTCGGCGCCTACCTCATCCGACTCGCCGCCTACTACAAGGATATCAGCGACCAGGCCGATGTCACCTACTTCACCTCCACCGACCGCCTCGTCGACTATGGGCTCATCACCGCCAACAGTTATGAGGATATCCGCGGTCTCGAGATCGAAGTCTCCAAACGCCTCGGCTCCTGGCTCACCGGCTCCGCCAACTATGAGTACCGTGTCAATTCATGGGGCAATTTCGGCACCCAGCACTACTACGAGAACCCCCAGCAGCAGAAGGAGTACGATCTCCGCGAACCCGCCCAGGGCCAGAGCCTCCCCAGACCCCAGGCAAAATTCTGGGCCGACCTCCATACCCCCGCCGCTTTCGGCCCCTCCCTCGCCGGCACCAAACCCCTCGCCGACTGGCATTTCATCCTCCTCGGCCAGTGGCTCTCCGGCCGCTGGGATACCTGGAACCCCAATAACAAACGCTCTGTCGACGGAGCCGTCATCGTCAACAATATCCGCTGGCGCGCCACCACCGACCTCGATCTCCGTATCTCTAAAAATGTCCGCATCAGCTCCGGCATCACCCTGAAATTTATGGCCGATGTCCGCAATGTCCTCAATACCCGCCACATGTACAGCGGCGCCTTCTCCGACTATTTCGACACCCGCGACTACTACTACTCCCTCCACCTGCCCGAATCCGTCACCGCCGAACTCGATTACCCCAGTATCCCCGGCAGCGACCGCCCCGGCGACTACCGCCCCGATGATGTGGAATTCGTCCCCTTCGAGTTCGAATACGACATCGACTTCGCCAACGATACCGGCAACTCCCGCGCATACTACTACAACGCCGCCGATAAGAGTTATTACCGCTTCACCGATGCCGGATGGCTCCCCGCCGACCCCTCCGCCGTCGACGAACTCATCGAGAAAAAGGCCTATATCGACATGCCCAACCAGACCTCCTTCACCTTCCTCAACCCCCGCGATATCTTCATCGGCCTCAACCTCAGCTTTGATCTGCGATAGGAGGGACCCATCATGAAAAAAGCAAATTTCCCCGACGGCCTCAACCCCCTCAGCCCTCATGTCCTGCCTTTCATAGCCACTCTTTTACTGCTTATGGTCTCAACCCCCACGCAGCTCCCCGGCGCCGACCTCAGACAGCTCGCCGTCTCCGATCTCTATAATTACTACAGCTCCGCCGGCGTCGAACTCGAACACGGCGGCCCGAAAGATCTGCAGGTGGACGGCCTCGCCTATCCCTATTTCCACGCCTTTCAGGATATTCAGGCCGCCAAAGGCCTCTGGATCGGTGTGAAGGATTATCAGGATCCCATCGTCAACCAGCATTTTGACTTCAAGGTCGTCGGCAACGGCCCCCGCCTTGTGGACGAACAGGCCGCATGGATGCCCGTCCATTTCGAACTCGTCGGCCGTCACCCCCATCCCGATGTCATCGTCGACGAAAGCCCNGCCGGNTGGCTCGACTTTGCCGATAAGGTGGATCGCATTGACCCCGATATGCCCTTCGACCGCGTTATTCTCAATACTGTCAATACTTCCATCGGCCTCACTATGACCCGGTCTGTCTCCGCTTTCACCCACCCCGATCACCAGGCCTACCATATTTTTGACTATGTCTTTAAAAATACCGGCATCTATACCCTCGCCGGCGATTCGCAGTCCCTCACTCTGAAGGATCTCATGATCTTCTACCAGTACCGCTGGGGCTGCAGTATCGAAGCCGCCGATTACGAGCTCAATGTCGTCCCCCGCTCAGCCAAATGGGGTCGCAACCAGATGAATGATACGGTCTTTCAACCCTTTCGCGCTGTCTTCAGCTGGAATGGCGAACATTCCGAACAGGAGTGGAACACCCTCGGCGCCCCCGCCGTCAATACCGACGGCCACCTCGCCAGCCCCCACTTCTCCGGTACCCTCGTCCTCCATGCCGATAAAAGTCCCTCCGACCCCTCCGACGATATCCTCCAGCCCTCCACCACCATGTATATCGGTTCCAATGCCTCCACTAATTCCGATCAGCTCCAGTTCGACGTGACTCAGATGACGAAACAGTATGAACAGATGACTGCCGGCCATCCCGCCCTCACTCACGCCCAGGATGTCTATGCCAGCGGTGTCGCACCCAATGAGTTCGGAACCGGCGATGATGCCGCCGGAGGCTATTCCTCCGCCATGGGCTTCGGTCCCTATTCCCTCGCACCCGGAGACTCCATCCGCATCGTCCTCGCAGAAGCTGTCGGTGTCCTCGACTGGAAAACCCGGCAGGAGGTGGGCTACAACTGGACCTACCAGACCGGCAATTATCCCCTGCCCGGAGGCGGCTCCACCAGCAGCCGCGACGCGTATAAGGAAGCCTGGGTCATGACCGGCAGAGACAGCCTCTTCAAAAATTTCAGCAAAGCCATCGAAGCCTATAATTCCGGTTTTAACCTGCCCCTACCGCCCTCACCCCCCGAAACTTTCAGTATCACCAGCGGAGGTGACCGCATTATCCTCGAATGGGCCGACAACGCCTCCGGCGAAGCTCATTTCGGCGGCTACCGCCTCTACCGCGCCCTCAATGAACGCGATAGCACTTACCATCTTATCTATTCCTGCGGCAGCGGNACCCCCAATCCCCCCAGCCACTATTTCGAAGACCGNAGCGCTGTCCGCGGTTTCGATTATTACTACTATATCGAAACCTTCGACGATGGACACTCCGGCAGAGAACTCACATCCTCCAGGTACTATACCCTCAGCTCCGAACCTGCCTACCTGCGACGTATGCCCGGCGATCTCCTCGAAAATATCCGCATTGTTCCCAACCCCTTCCATATCCGCTCCCGCTCCTTCCAGTACGGATCCCAGGCCGGTGCCGCCAACCGACTCATGTTTCTCAACCTCCCCCCTAAATGCGATATCCGCATCTATACCGAACGCGGTGATCTGATCAAAACGATCTACCATACAAACGCCAGCGGAGACGAAAGCTGGGACCAGATCACCGAAAGTTCACAGATGATTGTCAGCGGCATCTATATCGCCTACTTCGAAGTCACCGAAGATGCCATGGATGATCACGGAAATCTCCTCTTCCGAAAAGGCGATTCCATCGTGAAAAAATTTATTGTCGTGCGCTAGCAAAGCGGTCCGGCCTGGGCCGTGCTTATGTCCGACCCAGGCCGGACTGCTTTATGCATCAAAGTTGAATAAATATACAGGTCCTTGAAACCAATATAATTAAATAATAAACAATTATATATAGAATTAAACTTTCAGGATACCCCTGCCATATTCACCATTCTATTGTAAAATACATGAATAATTATACAAATATTTTGCATAAATATGTCCGGCTTGAGCCGTGCTTATGTCCGACCTGGGCCGGACACCAAATCCTTTTCCCCCCACATCCCCCAGAATTATCCCTAAATTCACAGCATGAACACCCTGATCATCCTTCCCTTTATCATTTTTACTGTCGTGGCCGATCTGCAGCTCGGCGCCCCGCCTCTGCACCTGCCCGCTCTCCTGCTGCTGAGCTCCGTCTGCGCTCTCCTCTATGCATTCCGTCCGCCCCCTCTCCCTGAAGCTGCCCCGCCCGCCCAGCGCCTCCTCAACGCCGGGCTGTCCCTCTTCCTCCTGACACTCCTCCTTATTCTCATCTTCCCCCAGAACGCCCCCACCGTCGATACCCTCGTCAATCTCTCCCTCCACAGCCTCCTCTATTCCATCATCGCCTCCCTCTGGACCGCATTCC
>JGI10211J34971_10000735_pt1 | contig 27252 bp, 27 predicted proteins | sample Etolagsediment_FD_34971 | JGI IMG/M metagenome (IMG submission 34971)
TGAGACAAAAGAAAACTCCTCTTATAATTAAAAGACGTATGCCAAATAACAAGTTTGAATATTGGAAAATTAATGAATTAATACAGCTCTAATCAAAGGGACATATCAACTCACGAAGTGAGTTGCACAGAAGCTTTCGTAGAAAGCGTAGGTGTCCCTTTTGTCTGCCCTCTGTCCGTAGGAAGAGGGCGATAGGCTTCGCGGGTTAGTTGGTTGATAGTTGAAACATAATTTATAATAATAAATAATATTATTATAAAATATCAAAAGTGTAAATATAATATCTTACTATTAAGTTCTTATAAAAACATAATATTTTTTATAAAATTTTGATAGAAATATTAATTTAATTATATTATTTTTTTAAGTAAGGTTGATTTTTTCAGGAAAAATCTTAGAACGTTAACTTGAATGTGTGTTCATTTTTTTATGAAAAAAAAGTAAAAATATTTTTACCTAAAACACTTAAAAAGATGTCACTTAATAAGTTCATAATGAGCGAAACAGAAGTCACACAGAAAAAGACTAGAACCCGACGTGTCAAGAAGACCACAAAGGCTGAATCTGCTACTGATAAGCCAAAGACTACTCGCAAGCGCAGAGTTGTTAAGAAGGTCGCTGCTCCAGCTACAGAGCCAGAGCAAGTTGTTGAGGAGACTGCTCCAGCTACAGTTGAGGAGGTTGCTCAAGAGGTTAGTGAGATGGAACAGCATCTTCAGAGTGTAACTCATGCTTTTGAGGAAATGTCCAATCTTGCTGGAAGTGTTCTAAGTACTGTCCACAGTTCAGGATTTGGTCAGAAGGAACTTAGACTTGTCAACAAGGCCTACAAGAGTACTCTTAAGGCACTCCAGAAGGTCCAAGACGAGACTCTTGTCCAGTCTCTTAAGAGAGGCGAGGAATTGCAGAAGCTTCTTAACAAGAGAATCCGCAAGAACAAGGGCAAGTCCAACCCTAACAGTGGTATCCAGAAGAAGCACCCAGCTCACACATTACTTGCTGAGTTCCTTGGTGTTAATGAGGGAGATCCAGTTTCCCGTGTTGAGGCCCTCAAGGCTATCAGCGCTTACGTTAAGGAGAACAATCTTCAGGTTCCAACCAACAAGAAGACCTTCCACCTTAAGGGAAAGCTCCACGATTTGTTCCCAGACAGTGAGACCATGGGTTACACTGAGATCATGAAGGCCATCAAGCCATTCTTCCCACCAGCTCAGAAATAAATGAGTTCTTTTATTCAAAGAAGGTAGGAATAAAAAATTGATTTTAATTAATCATAATTATAATATAAATACTTATAATTATGAATTTTTTTAGTGGTTTATTGAATCAAACAGCATCAGATGCTAATCATGAAGCTGAAAAGAAGAAACGTGATTTCATCGATGGTACTAAAGAGATAATTGATGAAAAAATGAGTTCTGATGAGGTAAAACAGAAAATTGAAAAAAGTGCACAAACAGGTAATTACGAACTTGTTGTTCATAATGAAGCTAATGCTATTGACAACAGTTTTTACGTAGCTTCCATTTACAAAGATAAAGATATCACAGAAGAGGAATATAATAAGGCTTTTCAAGATCAACAGAAAAGGCATTGTACATGTGACGCATGGAGAGAATATGTCAAGGAAGCCAACCGAAAAGGACATCTTCCAGCAAGACTCGTTTACGAAGAATTAATTGACCGTCATTCAATAGTTGATACCTATCATGTTCGATGTAAAGCTCTTTTTGCATGGGACACTACGAATGAACTTAAATTCAAGAAAGACAAGATGATTGGAAAGATTCTTGGTTCTTGAATACAAGATGATTGGAAAGATTCTTGGTTCTTGGTTTTTAATCTTTATTCAACTCTTTTTGTCTATCATTTATAATTTTCTCCAAAATATTCTGTTGATTAATATTTCCATATTTTTCATGTACTGATCCATTCTTCAATTTCAAACCATAATAATAAAATCCATCTCCAAATCTCTTTTTCTTTAGGCCTAAATCAAGTAAATATTTAGACAACTTATTTCTAAAACTCAACTTACCACGAACAAATCCAGACATATTTGTTTCAAGATGTTCTTCAACGATTTTAAGAATTTCGGATGCCTTAATTTTATCATCAATTCTATCATTAATTTTGTACCTATCTTTAAGGAAAGATTCAACATATTCATATTCAGTTTTATCTTTCATGTCACATTCACTTTGTTCATAAAGGGTTTTAATTGTTGAAATTCTCTTTTGGAATTCTTTTTCACTGTCATGAACACGTCCACATAATAATGTATTGAGAACTGTGAGGAACTCTGTGTTTTTGTCATCTACAGAAATATCATAAGAAAGTTTGAATCCCATTTTTTCATCTTGTAACAACATGATATCCAATTCATCGGGATTTTTAATTGAAAACGAGGCTTTGTATTTCTGATTATAAACAACACAATATTTAACAAAATTCTTCTTTGGAGGAGTATGTAAACCTCCCAAATTTCTCAAACTATTATTTTCATAATTATCAGCAGAATAACCCGAATAACTTGTAAGAAAATCATTATACCCTTGAGCATTACCTCTTTTTTTCACAGAGTTAATGGATTCCTGTTCTTGAGCAATCCTATCAAAATCAATATAAGGATTCTTCAAAATCTGAATTTTAGTTTGTTGACTAGTTTCATCACATTGATTACTCTTAACATATTTTGTTTTCCTATTAGTGTAATTCTTAGTAACATTATTCATCTGTTTCTTCGCCAAAAAATAACCTTTAATAACACCAATATCATTAATAACATTATCCTTTTTATCTATAGGAATTTCATAACCAATTTTTTTATGAACTTCTTCTAATTCATCTTCATTTAATAACAAATTAGTATCCTCAAAACAAACTGTTTGTCCAATATTTTCAAACCACTTTTCTAACCTTTCCATCTCCTTTTTTTCTTTAAAAGTCTCCAAATCAAAAACATCGGTTTCTGTCATAACAAAGAAACAACAGTGTCTCTCTTTTTCTTTTTCAACTCCAAAAGATTTAGCCCACGCTGTCCCCATACTTAAAAATCCATCTGTTTTATCCAAAACATCATTAAAACTTTTTGATTCAAATACTTTTGGTAAAATATTCTCCATTCCCGGAACAAGTTTACCAATATCTTTAGCACCCTGTTTCAAAACAGATCGAAAATCTATAAATTCTGATTGCGAATCCTGTGTATTCATGTCTATGTATATACATATATATACATCTTTTTAATTCATTTTTAAACGCGCTAAGTAAAGTTCGGTTCTAATTTTGAATATATTTATCTGAACTTATATTATTAGTATGCCGGGTGGGTATTTTCAGCTTATTGCACAAGGACCAGCGGATATTTATTTGACAGGAAATCCTAGTATTAGTTTTTTCAAGTTTGTATATAGAAGATACACTCCATTTTCTATGGAATTAATAAATTTACCTTATACAACAATACCTACATTTACAACAACACAAACAACAGAAGCACATTGTAAAATTGACAGAAATGGAGATCTCCTACATGATTGTCATCTCCTATATGATTTGCCAGCTATATATACAAATGATATTCCATTCTCATGGGTTGATTCAATTGGAAATAAAATTATTGATGAAGTATCTTTGAAATGTGATGGTCAAAATATCGACAGACAATTTGGAGAGTTTATGAAAGTTGAAAGTGATTTGGTGTTAACATCCACCAAAAAAGTTAAATATGATGTACTAGTTAATGGGTCAACAAATATAAACAAAATTGCTATCCCAAATGTTGATGATGTTGATTTATTATATCCAGCACTTCCTGCAAAGAGATTATTAATTCCTTTACAATTTTGGTTCTGTAAAAATTCGGGATTATCAATTCCACTAATTGCCCTTCAATATACAGAAATCAGAATAGATGTTTTATACACAAGACTTAATGAACTTTTCAAAATAGGAACTCCACCAATTTCTCCAGTACAAATGTTCACATCAGACATAAGCGAATTAAGCTCTGAAAATGTACAATTCCAATCCATTCTTATATCAGAAGGTTGGGACCAAACAAATGTATTTTTCAGATTCGCTAAAAGTTGGACCCAATACTCAAGCATTCTTGCTAACTATGTCTATTTAGGAGAAGATGAAAGAAAAAAATTCGCACAAACGTCACATGAATACCTCATTACTCAGCTTCAAAGAAGAATTTACCTAGGATTAATGAGAGGACCTTCAAAACTTGATTTAACTTTACATTACCCAGTAAAGGAGATAATTTGGTTCCTAAGAAGATCAGAAGCCTATAAAACAAATGATTGGTTCAACTTTACAGATAATGATTGTCCACAATTATTTGATAAAATTAAAAATATTCGTGATTTCCTGATGCTTCCATGTGTAAGTTCATTTACAGATGATCAAGATGATCAAAATGGTATTAAAGAGTTGAAACAGTTAAGTGAGGATTTTACGGTACAATTATATGATAAACAAAACTCATTGTTTAATGGGGAACCAATTAGTACAATTAATAGTAAGATGTGGGATTATTATAGTATTATGGAAGAGGCCAAACTTGTTTTCAATGGTCATGATAGATTTGAGGAGAGAAGGAACACTTATTTTGAGAACGAACAAGTTTACAAATATCACACAGGTAGTGGGGATAAAGGTTTATATGTTTATTCTTTCAGTTTAAAACCTGAAAAAGAACAACCAAGTGGCACATGTAATATGTCCAGAATTGATACACAAAGATTACACCTTAATATTTTTAATACAGATGTTAATCCACAAAATAATGATAAGTTTGATTTACACTTTTTTGCTATCAACTACAACGTATTCAGAATTATGGGTGGTATTGGCCAATTAGTATTTACCAACTAAAAATTATATTCTTTTATAAACGTTTTTTCAAAAAAGTATACTTGAAGAGAAGGTGAGAAAATATATTGTATATAAATGTTTACATCAAAAAAACGTAAAAATATTTTTGGAGAGGTTCGTAAAAAGAGAATTTGTATGACAGATGATTTTTCTAATTTTACTAATCCCGATCAATCTGTTTTTGAGCCTTTTATGATTAAGGAAGAAAATAAAGATAATCAAGAAAAAGTTTTGGACATGATGTCTAAAATGATGGATAAGATTGATAGGCTTAATAAGAGAATGGCTGTAATTGAGGATATATTGGAAAAAGATCACGAGAAAAAAATGAAGATAGAGGATCTTACGTATCAATTAAATTCGGTTAAAATGGATAATGAGGAGTTGAGATATAGAATAGATAAAAAGGAAGGAAATATAGATTATTATGCTTAATAAAAAAAATCTAATTTAATAGATATATATGGCTCAAACAACATTTTCGTTAGAATATATTTTATCATTAGTCATTGCAATCTTGGCATATTACTTGGTGAATAAGTCCAGTAATGCTGTTCCATTATGGGTTGCACTTTTGGTAGGACTTTTCGCAGGTTATGTTTCATTATTGATCTTCAATGTTACATTACCAAAAATGAATTATTATGGAAAAGAAGTTAGTAATTATGTAGTAAGTAAAACATATAGTGGTTTGGATAGTATGAACTATTTCATGGTGTTCCCACCATTGTTTGCAATTTTGATTGTATTCTTGGTTTTGTTATATAATGGATCATTAGGTTAATCCTCCAATCTTTTTAATAAATATTATTTAATAAAATAAAAAATCTTATTAAATATTATAATTAGATGAATTTTGACAAAAATTGTAAATATATTGTTGAAGATTACCTTTTAGGAAAAAGTGCATTATACAATTCTCGTGGTCCTCTTTCAATTTTGGCGACTCTAGCCGTTATTGGTTGTACTAAATATTTGACAATCAGTAAGAACTCATATATAAATCAGTTAGTAATTCCAGTTACAACTTTTATTTTATTTATGATTTTGATTACGGTTATTGCAAAATTGTTAATTCCAACAAGTGCAAAAGCTGAGTTAAAACAGAAATGTAAATTGTGGATCAATGACCCAAACACATCTGAACATCCAGATACTTCCGTTAAAAGTGATGTTATCAATATTAACTTAGATGAAGTCTCAAAATACAACGGAAGAATTGATGGATGGCATCTCCTTAATGGAAGAGAACAAGTCAGAGAGAAGTTTGAATTAAAAGATCCAAGTATGCCACAAGCCAGAAGTGATTTCGTTATTAGAGACGGAAATCCAAATGTCAATCTTGATACAGCTGATGTTAAGCCACAAGATAATTTGGTTAATGGTCATCAGATATATTCTTCTACACCAGTCGGAGGAAACTTTTTCGATGAAAGACAACCAAAAATCACTGATATCCAAACCGATGCTTGCTTATTAGGAAATGGTTGTGGATCTCTTTGCTCAGGAACAGGTATAAACAACTGCGATGTTGTTGCTCCAGTTCCAGGCCCACAATGGCAACCACAAACTGCAGCAGCTGTTCAAAACAGACTCAACAATGGAAATTATGTTCCATCTAACTGCCCACAAGGTGGTGTTGTTTTGAGAAGAGCTGAAGACTGCGGTAATTTGTCAGATGGCCAAAATTGCGGTCCATCTAATTCGACTTGTATTTCTGCTCCAACTGTAAATATGTAAATTATTAAAAATGATTTTTAATCATTAAGAACTTTTGACATGTTATAAAGATAATAATAATATGTCAAAATCAAAATATGTTATTTTTCAACTTGAAACAGGATACGATGGTTTGTCTGGACATTGTATAGAAAATGTTTGTTGCTTAGCAACGAGCGAATCTGTTGATAAATTACCGGATAAATTTTTCACAGTTGATATTAGTGAACACGTTTTTGAAAATAATGTTGAAATAGACCCAAGAGATGCTTCTGTTACTGAAGTATCTGATCAATTTGCCGAAGAATGGAAAAAACTTGGATTAGACAATACCGGTGAATACTTCAGTCTGTCCAAAGATTATGATATTTCTTGTACATTAGATTATGAATAAAAATCTCATAAAATATTATAATGAAACATATAATAATACTTCTTTTAATCATTATTATTATAGCAATCTTCCGTCCACCAATTGTGGAAGGTTATAATCAACTTCTTTATCCAACAAAAGGTTTACAGAAACAGTGTTCGTCTGAAGGATATCTCCCAGCCTATATGCCAGCTTCTTGTATTAAGAAAGATGGTTATTTTAATAATCAAAGGAATTGTAAATGTGTAGATCAAGAGGGTTATTGTACAGTTTGTTATCCACAAGTTGAACATGAAGGTTTGCAAGTATCTGAAGGTATACAGGCAGATCTATCAGGTTCAAATTATGGAACTACAGTTCAATCAACAAAGTAAACAGAATATTTTTTATTAGTATATTATATATTACAATGAAAACTAAAGGAAGAAGAGTTTTGAAAAACGGAGCAGTCGGTGCGTACGTTTATTATTCAAAAGAAAAGAAATGGAAATGGAGAATTGTTGGAAGATCAAAAGGTGATTCTAAAAAAAAAATGAAAGGTGGTTTTGTAGATACACCTGAAAATCGCACTAGATTAAGACAAACTGTGGAAAGATTTATTAGAAGAGCCACAGTCAGATCAGTTGTTTCAAGAACTTCAAAAATGAAACAACCAGTTAGAACTATACTTATTAAAATTTTGAGAGGAGCCCTAGATAAACTTGATAATGGCGATGTAAATGGAGCTGTTCAAGAAATTAAAACATCTTTTTTGGTTTATAATGGGAGTAGACAAAGTAGGTGGAGAAACAAGACTGATTTTGAAAATTTGAGAACAGAATTAACAGATATTTTGTATGATGGAAATACACTTACTGAAACTGAAATAAACAGTATTGTAAAAAGCTATTTAAGAAATATCGGAAGAAATTTAAATAATGTAAATAATGTAAATAATGTAATAAATAATAATTCATTCACTTTTGATAGGAATCAGTCTTGCCCCCATGGAGCAGTTAATGCTACAATAATGGCTACTTTAAATAATAATGAAGTTGTTCTTAAAATTACATATTTATTTGAAAATTCCCTTTATGGTGCTGTAAGGAACACCAGAAGAGAAACAGCTGCCCTTATTCAAGCAAACATACAACGAATTTTAGAAAACCCGGGACTGACAAATATTACAATACGCCATAACGTTTTTGGGAATATTAATATTTATTATAGTGTATTGGATGAGCTAAAAGGGTTCGCTAAAATTAGATATTTAACTAGTCATCTAGGAAATACTCCATATGAAAATTTTAATAATTTTGGAAATTTAATTTCATTATATTTTGGTTCAAAGAATATTGTACAAAATTGTATTGAAAATGGAGATATGCGTAATATGTATGATCAATTGAATAATTTTTTACCAATTATGGTTATTGAAAAATATGCGATTACATTAAATAATTATTTTAATCCAAATGGAAATAATAACCTTAGAAATACGAGAATAAGAAATTATTTACTTGAAGTTATTATTCAAATGATCAATGCAGAAAATTCATTGGGACATTTTAATATGTTACATGGAGATATGAAAGGGGATAATATTATGTTAAGTACTTTGAGATTTAATAATAATGTAAATAGTTGGGTAAAAGTAATAGATTATGGATCACTAAAAACAATTGATGAAATATTAACTACAAGAGAAATGCCAGTTGGAAATCCATATTCAAAACCTCCAAGTCATGGTAGATTTGGTAATCGTTTAAGAGATGGTAGAGTCACACGAACAGAATTGAAAAGATATTTATCAATATGTAGAACTTGGGAAGTCGGATCTCTAATATCAAGTATTTTAGGTGTTGATATTAATAAAAGCAATAGGCAAAATATAGAAACAGCACAGGAACTAATCAGACAAAGACTTGTTCAATTAAATTTAGCTGAACCAATTGTCAATCTGTTTATTTCATTCGTGTCATTCGCAGATAATGATATTCCAGATTTACATATTAATAATACAGATGTGAATAATAATATACTTTTACAAATTTTAAAAGAAAATAATATCAATAGAAGAATGAATAATAACAACAACAGAAGAGGAAACAATAATAGAAGAGGTAACAATAATAGAAGAGGTAATAATAATTAAATCTTAATTAAATCTTTTATCATTTTTATAAAAGTATCCTTATACTTTTTTTCATTCATTTTACCAATATAAGTTTGATATTTGTAAAGATTCCCCTGAAAATTATCATAAACATTCGCTTTAATATATAATTTTTTTATATTTGAAACAACAATATCTGTAATCTTCTCACCAGCTACATCATCATACCACCTTCCATCTGCCCAATATTGGAAATTATTTTTATTAATATATCTTATTGGACATTCTAAATTATCATTTATATAAATTTTTTTAAACAAGATTACATCAGAATTAATATCGCAATTCTTCAAACATTTTTTAACGACATCCTCGTCAATATTTAAAAACTCCCTTTTTAATTCTAATTTCTCCTCACCATCGTCATTTTTTTGTTTAGGTTTATCAACTTTTTTAACAATTTTAGGTTTATTTTTCTTGGGTTCTACTTGGACAACTTCACTAACTTGTGGTAAATTTAATTCTGGAACGTCTGTAACACTTTTCTCAGAAACATTCGATTTACTCAAATTTGACATTGGTGAATCCAACTGTTGTTCATTTGGTACAGACATATTATCCAAAACTTTCATTATTTTATACTGATACAAAGCCATTGCCTTTATCTTCTTCTCTTGGCCTTCAACCATTTTAAACATTTTAACAATTGCCGTACTCAAATTGTTAATTTTTTTATCAATATCTTTAACCAATTTTTGCGTACTTGTTGATTTATTATTGATGTATCTTTTTAGTCCAGTGACAAGGTCTTTGGAATCCATATATTATTTTAATAATGAATATTTTTTTTAAATGTTTTGCGAAACATTATTTAAAAGTTTCAAGTTTATAATAATCATGAACAAAACTTTTAAAAGTTTCGATGATTTAGATTTCTTGAAAGATAAATCGAAATTATTAAAGAATTTATCTAAATGTGGTGTAGAATCAATGAATAATATGTTGATATTTGGAAAAAATGGATCAGGAAGATTAACAAGAGTAAGAGTTTTTTTGTCTGAACTTTTCGGAAGTGATGTCACAAAAGTTTCGAACAAATGTATTCAATTCAAAGACAAAGACAAAACAAAATTTCATTTTAAAAGAAGCAATTACCATATAGAGATTGATATGAAGATGTGTAGTGGTATAAGTGAATCACTAATATATGAACATTTTCTCAAGAATTATACACAATCTAAAAATGTAATTTTTAATATTCCCTATGTTTTCGTTTTCAGATTTGCTGAATTAATTTCAAAGAAATTACAAAACATTTTATCTGTTGTTATGGACAAATGCTATAGATCATCGAGATTTATATTTATTTCTGATAAATTATTTCAACCTAAATTTAATAGTCGTCTTGTTAAATTTCAATTGGGGGATATCGAAAGAGATGAAATAAAAGATTTTTTAATAAAACATAGTTGTGAAGAAGGTACAAGTATTGAGGAAGAACAAGTTGATGAAATGATAGATAATATATATCAAAATGAATTGTACTACAATTTGAATGACATTTTCTTTTTGTATGAATTATGTACTCTGGAATGTGAATATGATAATTTTTATATTTCTCACAATATTTTTATTGATGATTTAATTAAAAAAGTGTTTGCACATAATTTTATTTATATGGATTTGTACAAGATAAGAGAAGGAATTTATGACTTATTTACATGTAATTATAATGCAAAAAATATAGTTAAATATATTTATAAATATATTTCCAAACATTTTGATTATCATGATGAATTTATGATGGATTTTGTGAAATTAACAAATGAAATAAATATGGGTATGAATAATTGTAATAAAGAAGTCATCCATTTGGAAAAATATTTCACAGGAATTTTAAAATTAAGATACAAATACAACCTACAAAGAGAGAGTGCCTCGCTCGTCCGATTAAATTGGTTATAAATTTGTATTGTGAGTGTAGAGTTTAAGATATATAAATAAGATAGATTAATAATTATATAAAGTATGAGCTTTAATTATTATGAGATTTTAGGTATTGAGAAGAATGTAACAAATCAAGAAATCCGAAAGGCTTATAAGAAACTAGTAGTAAAATGTCATCCAGATAAAAATATAGATAACAAAGAGAAGGCTGAAGCGGTTTTCAAAAAAGTAACTGAAGCTTATTCAGTCCTAAGTAATCCAGAAAAAAGAAAGAGATATGATCTTTATGGTACCACTGAAAACTCTGATCAAATAAATTACATGGAAGTTTTTACCAATTTTATGAATAACTTTGTAGAAAATAATCAAGATATTATTGATGACATTAAAAGTTGTAATAATATGAAGGAAGTCCAAATAAAGTTGGGAATATATTTTTTAAGAAAATTGTTATTTGTTTAGATTATCAAAATAAAAAATCTTTAATATTAAGTATGTTTGGACAAAACAAGTCAAACAATAAATATTATTCTGTTTTAGGGTTGAAAAAAGACGCTAAATCAGATGAAATTAAAAAAGCTTACAAAAAGTTAGCAATAAAATATCATCCAGACAGAAATACAGATAATAAAAAAGAGGCTGAAAAGAAATTTGCTGAAATTAATGAAGCTTACTCTATTTTAACAGATCCAAAAAAGAAACAACAATATGATATGTATGGTACTGTAAGTGGCACAAGTGGATCAAATGTCCCAGTTAATACATTTAGAATGTTTAATAATATATTCCAACAACATGTTTCAGAATTTATCAACAAAAATAATACACAACAATCATCCGGAAGTGGATTCTCAAATATTTTAAATGAACTTAATAACTCAACAACAAAAGAATTTCCTCTTGGTGGTATAAAATTTAAAGTACACAGTTTCGAATCCCATAAACAATTTAAACCATCAAGACCACATGTACATAAGCAACCAAGACCTGCGAGACCACCTCAAAGACCTTTTTCAACAAAACCTCAACCTGTGCATAATCAACCTGTGCAAAAGATGAAACCAAAAGAACAAACAGTTCACAAGAGTTTTGAGATTAGTGATATTTACAATGGTGTCACAAAAGAAGTGGAAATCGATTTGGTAAGAAGAACTAGGAATCCAAATGGACAAATTGTTTACAGAAATATCAAAAAAAAGTTTAAGATCCCTCTTAAGGGTAGGGAAATATTTGTGGAAAATTGGGGTAATCACCTTAGAGGGTACAAGAAACCAGCAGATTTATTGATTATGGTGAATGATCTTCCGAATGATATGTTCAAGAGATTTGGGGATTATAATTTGTTTATAATACATAAGATTAAAGGTGATAATTTGCCTAAAAAGAATTTGCTTGAAGTTGAACTTCCAAATGGTAAAAACTTGGAGGTTAAAGTGGATATGAAAGAGTTGTTAAAAGACACAAATAAACTTATAAAAATTGAAGGTAAAGGATTCCCTTACATTATTGATAAAGAGGTTAAAAGGGGAAATTTGTTTATTAAGATTGAAGTTATTTTTGAGGATTATCATGCTGAAGATGTTCATGAAAATTCTGGAGAAAGTTGTAAGTTTATAAAAATGTTTGATGTTTTTTGAACATTTAATGTTCGTAGCATCTAATGCTAAACAATTAGATTTGTCAACAAACATGTAACTCCAAACATTGGCTTGTATTTAGTGTACCAAAAGTACAATTCAATATCTCCCGTAAGTCTAGATCTGTTGTGAATATATGATTCACAAACTTCCCATGCTGTAATTACTTATTATTCAATAACCTTAATCTTAGTCAAAGTACAATTGAGACCAAATCTTTTACCTCTATTCGCAATCCAGAGTCTAGGTTTGATAACACCAGTAGCTCGAGAAAATGAAGGAATGTACTCCTTGAATTCATCTACCGTTTTTGGTTGTTTCTTACCAATCTTTGTTGAATAAGCATATAACTGAATTTCTCCATTACTTGAACTTCTCACTTTAGGCTTGATACTTGGTGGATATTTACCACCATTTTGGTAATTTCTATCACGTTTCACCAAAGGAGAATACATATATTTGATCGTTTCACGATCATACTTTTCACCAAAAAGCTTTTCACTCCATTCTGTAGCATAATCAATAACGAAGTTATCAAGTCTTGCCAACTGATCAACTAAAATATTAAACTTTTCTTGTTCTCCTTCAATATCAGAAATTAAACCCATTGGAACATTGTATCTTCCATCTGATTCGCCAATGTGACTTGGAATTTCACTAGAAAAACCACAAAAACATAACGCACCATCAGGCAATTCAAGTCTCAAATCTTGTTTATCTTCACCGCAACGAATTGGATATGTGGCTACAGCACTCCCGCGAGAATGATGTTTTTTGTACATAAAATCCTTTGAAACATTGTCGACGTTAAAGTTCTCTGCCGTAGTAATCATTTTATAATATATATTATAAAAACTCTTTATAGATATTTATAAAATCATTTTTTTTTATCTCCTCAAGAAAATTACCCATAATAAATTTGGTTAACAAATTTGTTATAGAATTTAAAACAAGCGAAGCCGATTGCCCTTTATTTATTATATAAAAAGCGTAGGGTTCAAAAGGGAAAGGCACTCTCCCTTTATTTTTTATAAAACATCAAGATATTAATTCCCGCAGTAAAATCAATTACTCGGAAACATCAACCTCTTCAACTTCCTCATCCTCAAGTTCCTCACCGTCTTCAAGCTCTTCACCCTCTTCAGAGTCAACAACCTCTTCACCAGAGGCAGATGCCTCCTCGCCAGAAGCACTAGCCTCTACAGTCTCAGAAACATCAGCCTCTGCACCACCACTACTCTCGCTTGAAGCGGAAGCAGGGGCAGGAGTAGCCTCGGTTTCGTCATTGTCTGTACGTTTGACAGGTGGTCGAGAGAAACTGTAACCACGTGGTGGCTCGTTCTTCTCAACTGGCATTGCCTTAATCTTCATCAAAGTCATGGAAAGTCCATACTTCTTGTTGACAAACCACGGACGAATTCGAAGAATTCCCGTAGTTGGAACACGGTTTGGAAGAAGCTCTGTGAGATCCTCCCAACTCTCAGGATGTTGATCCTCCTCACTTGAAGTGTAAACCTCAAGATCTGGAACACCGTTAAGTGTTGTTGGAGTCTCCTCCCAGACCTTAGGGATCTTAGGAGAAATCTTCAAAGGATATGGCTCACCAGTTTCCTTGTTAACACTTGGATCCTTAACGAGCGGAGTGTAGAAAGCCTTNACGAGNTCGCGTTGAGCCTCAGTGTACTCCTTTCCAAAAATCTTCTTNGAAAATCGAACACCGTAATCAACCATAAATTCGTCGAGAGCTTGGAGCTGCTCGAAGAAAGAAACAACGACAGGTTGTTCACTCTCAATNGAGGACTTCATTGTCATTGGAAGACTGTAGCTATATTTGCCACTGCCTTCAACGGCTTCATANTTTGAAAGACCAAAAGGACAAATCATTGCCTCTGGNGTCTCAAGATAAAGTGGCTTATTCTTATTAGATCCATAATCATAAAGTAGATATGCCTGAAGTCTCTTCTTCTTGTTTAACTTGGGTTCGGTACAACTAACGTTACCTGCATCAAAATTAGTAGCTGTTACTTGGTTACTTGTCATCTTGAATAGTTATGTCAACTAAGCTTTAAATACTTTTGATTTTTAAAAATCAATTTTTTTTTTTCCAAAAGAATTTAAAAAAAATGAAATTAATTTAAAATGAAATACTATTAGTATAAGTAGAGCGATGAATTATATCATTAATGAACATAACTGTTTATCGGTGAAGAAAAAAGGATCGAAAGTACAATGTCCCCACAAAAGAAAGGACGGATCTGATTTATGTGGTATTCACAAAAGATCAAAAATAGTAGTTTACGTAACTGATTTAGAAGAATATTCACAAGTCATTGAAAAACCTTACTACGATAAGGAGTTTTTAATTACTGAATACACTTGTGAAAATCCTGTCAATCCTTTTAACTATAATTTAAGGAAAAAAGATGGTGAAATTAGTTTGAGTCAAATGAAATCACTAAAAGTGGGCAAATTAAGAAATACTTTAAAAGAGTATGATCTTTTGTCCATTATTAACAAGAATCAGTCAAAACAAAATATTCTTAGGTTATTAATTAACTTTCTCCATTGGGAAAAATACATGATAGATAATGAAAATAAGATTATTTTGATACAATCATGTATTAGACGATATAATGTTTTTAGGAGATCAAAAACAGTTAATGATGAAGAATGTGTCGAAATGATAAGTAAATACGAAATCCCCATACGATTCTATTATTCATTATATGATGAAGTAAGTAATAAATATTATGCATTTGATTTACGATCATTGAATAGTATTATAGGAGATTGTAAGTTAACAAAACAACCACAAAATCCATTTACGTTAAACCCAATTTCGGATGAAGAGATTAATAAAGTTATGGATAGAATTGATTACCTAAATAACAAAGGATTCTATACATATTTTGAGAAATGTGAAGTTAGCGAAGAGAAGGAGATTGAATTTATGGCAATTAGAATTTTCCAAGAATTTAACCTTTTAGGTAATTACACTGATCATGAATGGTTAATGAATTTAAACAAACCGGGTTTACGGAACCTGTACAATAAAACAGAAGATATGATAAATTACAGAATTAATTTACCCCATCAAGAAAGATTAAAATATTTTAGAGAAGGTATTTCGTTTCCAGAACACGCTTCCAAGATTAATATGATTAATTCCAAGAAAAAGTTAAGGAAAATGATTTTATATGAATATGACGAAATCCTGAAATATGATAACGAAGATGGTGACAAAAAAACTGCTATTATGTGGTTATTAATTGCTTTAACAGAAGCTTCATATGATGCCAGAATAGCTTTACCACATCTCAATATTAATGAATAATTTCTATTTTTATAACCTTAATTTGTTGCCAAAGCAGTTAATTTAGAATGAACTTGTCCCAATTCTTTTTGTAAGTTTTGCAACTGAGTTGGTGATGGATTCCTAACAGTACTTGGTCCTTTTTTATTCATAACTAATGTTTTTACAATATTATTTATATTATCAACACTCTTCTTAATACTAGCTATCTGTTCTTTTAACTCTGTATTTTTTATTCCCTTTTTGATTTGATTAATATATGAATCAACATCATTAACAATATCTATTATTAACTCATAACTACTCAAAAAATTTCTTTGGAAAGCAATTGATAGCAACAAATTCTGTGTAAGAGAATAATAAGATTTGTACATTGTTTCCATCTGCTTAGAATTATATTTATCAAATTTTACACCTTTTCCAATATCAGGAATACCAGAAATATATTTCATCAAATCCGCATCAGTCATATCCCCAATTTTTTTATCCAAACCCATAATTTGTAAATTATTAATATTAATCATAATATCCTTCATAGATTTAACAATATTACTCAACTTACAAATCTTCAATTTAATATTACCCTCATTAACCTTCTTATTTTGATTTTTTATATTATTAGTTTGTTTATTATTGGTTTGTTTATCATTGGTTACTTTCCCTGATTGTGCTTGTTGTGCTTGTTGTGCTTGTTGTGCTTGTTGTGCTTGTTGTGCTTGTTGTGGTTCCTCACCAGTTTGTTTCAAACTTTTTTTATATAAACCTCCAAGTTGTTTATTATATTTTATTAAATTCAGGTATCCTTTATCTGTAATAAAATAATCAAATTCATATTTTTCCAATGTTTTATCAAGTTTTCTTTTTCTTGATCGGATATTCTTCAATACCTTATTCATAATAATACTGTATAGATTTTATTTTAAACATTTCATGTTTAAACATTTCATGTTTAAACATTTCATGAACTTCATGCTAAATCAATTACTATAAGCAATTCCCGCCATTCCTGCTTTGATGCGTAATATATTATAATTTCTAGCGAACAACATCAATCTTGGATTGACCATTAACTTATTCAATTTGAATAAAAAGTGTGAATTATCGATTCTACTGTAATTACACGCACCGGATGGTCTTGTATTTTCAGGTTCCAAAGAGAATGAATAGTTGTAAATAAAATCAGATGGTACATTTTTGTGTCTTTGATATGGTTGAATAATGTTATAATATTTTGCATCTCTCTTCTCCATTCTCTCTTTACCCTCTATATATAAAGTTGCTTCAAACATTGGATGATTTTGTAAATCATATACCCTTTCAGCAAAAGTTTTAGTATCATCTTCACAACAATTCTTAGTACTAAAGTTAAATATTTCTCCTCCATTATATTTTCCATCTTCATTTTCCGCCAAAACATCTGTATTCTGAAAAACCCAAATAAACTCCAAAATTGGATGATTGAAATTAATATTCACTTTATGATCAGTAATAAATGGAGTGCAATTAGGAGATGTATTATTTGTATTTGAACAAGCTTCCTGTGTAGAATCTATTATAACATCACCATATTTATCAACACCATCTATTCCATAATTATAAAGTGGATTTCCCTTTTTACCACCAGAATATAAATCAACAGTATCTAATTGTAACTGTTCAATAAGATATTCATGATCCCTCTTTGCAAACTTCTTTCTTTCCGCATCCTCCAAAAATATATAATCAACATATAAATATGCTGACATCATATGAATTTGATTTGTATTAATATCTACTTTTCCACAATAATAATCATCTTTAACCTTAATAATCATATGATTTATATTCCTGAATTTACAATTTATCCTTACCTCATGATTTTGTAAAGCTATCAATGGCAACGATAAACCAATATTTCTACAAAACCAAAACTGAAGTGGCACATAAACCTTCAAAATACCCTCATAATCAAAATAACACTTATCATCACTATACCCAATCATCCTCTTATAAGCATTATATTTACCCGCCGAAAGTGTCAACTCTATCCAAACTTGCAACCAAACGCCATAATGTCTATCAACAACCTTTCCACCAATTTCTATATCAATAGATTCTATCAAAGTATGTCCAACAGAATTTCTCCAATAATATTTTGTTCCATTATTAAAATACGGCTTTAAAGATGGTAAAGTTACAACCAAAAATGTTTCACTCATCAAATCACCAATTCTCTCAATTTGACAATAAACTTTTTTACCAAAATCAACATGACCTGTAAAAAATTGCCTACAATTCTCTATCGCGAAATTTGTATATCTTTTATAAACCATAATGAAATAAGAAATTTGAGGATTCCCTGTTAAATATAAATCTTGTGCACCATAAGCAGCCAATTGTATAAAACCTCCTCCCATAACTAATATAATATACATAAATAATATTCCAATTTTTACATGATTAAAAAAATGATTTATATTTATTAAGATAATTCAAAAATAATGGCTAAATTAAAATGATCATTAAATATAATTCGTCTACATACAACCTATCTAATGAGAATGGAGATCTTGAAATTATTCAAAATAATGACACGTATTTATATAAAGCAAATCACAGAAATATTTACCAAATGGAACTAAAATATGAAAATATTTTAATTAAAATAGAATCAAAAATTAATGACATTCTAATTATATTTGTTATTTTGCAATATATATTTAAAGTAAATACAATAAAAGATTTATCAAAATTAAAATGGAATTTTTCACAATGGAAAATAACAATTAAAACAACTGGAAAAAAAACATCAGATCACGCAAAAATTTTAAATTATTTGCTTAACAATATTGAAAATTTCAATAAACCATTAAAAATTAATGATTTAGAGAAAAATGTTACACTAAATGACAAAAGAGGATGGGTTGGTGAAAGACCAAGAGAAATATATTACAAATATGGATTTCCATATTTTACACCAAGTACATTAAAAACATTAAAAAATGGAGAAAGATTATTTGAATGTCCATTCCCAATTTGTAATATTAATCCTATAAGAAAAGCAATATGTATCAACAATAATTTATTGAATAAATGCTTTACATGTGGAATCAAAGAAGGTGAAAAAAATTTGTTCGGTAAAATATGTAAATTTGAAAAAGGACATTTAGAACCACATATTTTATCCAAAAACAATCTTGCGAGAAAACAATGTAAATGGTGTAACACCTTTTACAAAGATAAAATAATATGGGATATCAAAACATATAAACCAAAATTTAATATTTATGCAATATTAAGAGATACATCAAAAAATATTCTTATCAAAGAATTAAAAAAACTTGGATTTTCTCCTGAAGATCTTAAATAAAATTTTGTCTAACCAATTCTTTTTTTATATTTTCCACTATCGTTGGTGATACAGCATTACCAATTTGTGAATAATTTACACCATTATTTGTATGTAATTTATAAAAAATTGGAAATCCCATAATTTTGAAACACTCATCTAATGTTAATTTTCTAACACCAATACCATCATATATATAATATCTTCCTGATCTTTCACTTGAACTTAGCGTAGGATGAACTCCATTTATACTATATATTCTATTTGGTTGTCTATGAACACGAGATAAATGCTCCGTATTTGGAAGAACCCCATTTTTACGCTTATTTCCCTTGATATAGCCACAAAAAATCAAACCCGATTTCTGTTTTTTAATTTTATCATCTTCTAACAACACATATTTTTCAGTTGATATGTAGTCAGTATTTGTTAAATCTATTATATCTTTCAAATATTTAGTTATTTTTATCCTATTCAACTTATTAAAATCAAAAGTAGTTTTATAATATGTTTTGCTAACACAAACTATGAAAATTCTTTCTCTATTTTGCGCCAAACCAAAATTTGAAGTATTCAATATTGAATATGAAACATAATAATTTTCTTCTAAACCTTCTATAATTTTTTTAAAAGGAACACCCTTATTTATTGATACTAAATTTTTAACATTTTCCAATAAAATAATTTTAGGATGTTTGTTATTAATAATTTCTGAAATTTTACCATAAACATCACTTCTTTTATCACTCATTCCTTTTTTTAATCCTGCTGAACTAAATGGTTGACATGGAAATCCTGCACATAAAATATCGAAAGAATTCATATTTTCAACATTAATATCAAATATATCTTCTTCACATTCCATCAAATAATTATTTTTATAAGATTCTCTACAATATTTATTTTTATCACAAGCTAAAATACATTTAAAATCTTTTAGTCCAAGATGAAATCCTCCAATACCACTACACAAATCAATAAATTTTATTTGAGAATTTTGATTCATAATATTATATTAAAATATAAATTTTATAAACCACAAAATTCATTTTTTTTTTTTATTTTGAAACTTAAAAAAATAGTAAAAATAAGAGTGTTATGAAGATTGAACAAGATATTAAATTAGATTTCAGTGATGTCCTTATTCGTCCAAAGAGGTCGGAACTTAATTCCCGAAGTGAAGTTGATTTGGTAAGAACAATGAGATTTCCAAATAGCAAACAAACATGGAGTGGAGTTCCTATAATGGTTGCTAACATGGATACAACAGGAACACTGGAAATGTTTCACGCTTTGGCTAAAAATAGACTTCTAACATGTTTACATAAGTTTATCACAGCAGATCAAATTATTCAAGCTTTTGATAGATACAGAGATCTCGAAATGAATGATTTACATCCAATCAATTATTTCATTTTGAGTACAGGTATTACTGATGCTAATTGGAATAATATGGTGACTACTATTGAGAAATTGGAAGAAAATGATATTAATTTGCGATTTATCTGTGTTGATGTTGCAAATGGTTATATGCAAAAACTACACGAGTTTTGTAGAAAAGTCCGTGAGAAATATCCCGACAAAATTATTATTGCTGGAAATGTTGTCACCCGAGAAATTGTCGAAGAATTGATCATTAATTGTGGTGTAGATATTGTAAAATGTGGTATTGGTAGCGGATCTTGTTGCACCACAAGGCTTCAAACAGGTGTTGGAATGCCACAATTCAGTGCCGTTTTGGAATGTGCTGATGCAGCCCATGGAGTGAACGGACATATTATTTCAGATGGTGGTATCAAAGTTGTTGGTGATTTTTCTAAAGCTTTTGGTGGAGGAGCGGATTTTGTGATGGCTGGATCTATGTTTGCTGGTTATGATGAATCTGGAGGTGATATTATAACAGGTGAGGATGGAAAGAAATGGAAGATTTTTTATGGAATGTCATCAACAACTTGTATGAATAAGTATCATGGTGGTGTTGCAAAATATAGATCATCTGAAGGAAAAACTGTGAAAGTTCCTTATAAGGGTGCTGTTCAAAATCAGTTGAATAATATTATGGGAGGTATTCGATCAACTTGTACATATGTTGGTGCGAAGAGGTTAAAAGATCTTCCAAAATGTGCTACATTTATGCGAGTTAATAATCAGGTTAATAATAAATACTCTGGAGCAAGTCATCAGATGTAACATATGTAATACAAACTCATTATAAAAAATTCTTTTATTTCATTAAATGTTAAAAAATATTTAATGAAATTAATAAAATTAATCAAATTAATTACATTCACTTTTTTTCTAATAACAATAAAGTTTCTTTAAATTCTAGATTATTTAAGTAATTTTTCAAATTTTTATTTTCTAGAGAATATGTCTCTAAATTATCTAAATGATTTGTTTTTTCATTATATTTCATATTTTGTTGTATTCCTAAATCATAAATTTTATATCCATATTTCTTTATAATTTTTAATAAAAATATATATCCTTTTGTATCTTTCTTAAAATTAACAAAAATATAATCTATTTTTTTTCCTTTTAATAAATTTTTAAATAAATTTATAGCACCTACTTCTTGACCATTTAATGATATTTTTACACATCTAATTTTGTCAAATTTTTCAAAATATTTCCTACCAACATTTTCATCAATTACCATATTCTCAACATTTAAATTTACCAAATTATTATCTTCTATTGTTTGTTCTAAAACTGATAAAAAAATTTTATTTTTATCAATCGCTAATACCTTATTATTATAACAATTAACGATTACTGAAAAAAAACCAATATGACATCCTAAATCAACAAAATTATACCCCCCATCCTTCATAATTTCTATTAATAATTCTGTTTCCAAAGTCGACCAACAACCTTTTTTATAAATACAATTTGATATTATATCTAAACCTTCATTATGAATTTCGTTCTTTTTATGTAAATCATAATCAAATAAATTAAAATCTATTTGATTATGATTAATTTCCAATCTTTTGACTTTATAATTAAATTGCATTTGTTATGATCATTTTATAAATAATTAAAATTATTATAAAACGAATATTAATTTTATCATTCAAATTGTGAAATATATTCTAAATCATCATCATCTAACTCATCATTCGGTGGATCAACATGAAGACAATATGGAGGATAATGTTTACCTTTATCATCTGGATCGTATAATGATTTATCAAAATATAATTCTTCTGGAATTTTATTACCCATATTATGAGGAAGTGAGGTTGTCCAAAGATTATTTGTTAAAACACATTCATGAGTTTCAAATTGGATATGATGTAAACCATCAGTTTCCAATCTTTTAATATAAATTTTATCAAAGAAATTATTTTTAACAAATTCCAAAGAATTCAAATATTTGCCTTGATAATAAACTGGATGCCCTTTAGTTATCATTAAATCCTGATTTGGAATATTTTCTCCTAAAGAACTTTTTTCGAATACAACAAAATCTTTTAATTTACAACCATTACTTAAAACTCTTACAACTTTTTTAAAACCATTTCTAGTTTTTACTAACATACCTCTTTCAATATCTTTAATACACATTGATCCATTTTCAGTTTCTAAAATTGTTTGGGAATGATAACAATTGGAATCAGCAAAAAAAGCATAGAGATAATCTTCATTATTAAGAGTTGGTTCTACATCAATACCAATCCAAAGACCACCATTACTTGGATAAAACGTATTACTTGTTTGTCCATTTATTGTTGTAATAGTATTTTGATCAATATCAGTTGGATCAGTTTCACTGACAACCCCACAATATCTAACTCGTGCAGTAGAAGCATTATTTGTTGAAAGTGCTGATTTAATTGCTATAGGTTCACCCATAGGTACAAATCCTGGATCAGTTATTACTATTTGTGGCCCTCCATTATCATCCTCAGGATATAATATTAAATTTGTAGTTGAACTATTTATTACTATATTACCTGTTGCATCATGAATTAGATAATCAAACCCTGTATATCTTCTCGTACTTCCTGTATTTGTTTGTATGGTACCAAAACCTACTCCTATTTGTGTACTTCTTGAAGGATCACTATATATTGAACCACTATATCCAGAAATAGCCGTTCCTACAATAGTTTCAATAAATATTTTAGCTTCTTGTTTAATAGTTTTATAAGTAACAGTCGCTTCACCACCACCCGGTGTTGGAGGCGCAGGTCCCCAATAAATTCTACTTCCAGCATTTAAAGCATCTATAATAATATTTGTAATAAAGAATTTAGTTGTTCCAGTATTAAAATTTAACTTTGTTACTTCTATTGTATTTGTTAATGCCATAATATAATATTATTAATAAAAAAATAATGAAAAGTTATTAAAGATTATCACTAATAATTTGCTTTAAAAAAATAATTAAACTATCAAATAAGGTTTTATAATAGAAGTTTTATCATTCCATAATTATAAATTCTTGAATCAAAATACCGAGATATTATTAATTTACAAATTAATAACTATGTTATCTTTCATAATTCATAATAAAAGGTATTATAAAATAACTTTCCATGATTAATTATTTTAGTTCTTAAAATTAAATCATTTTTTGTTTCTTTACTCACGAAGGAGAAAAGTAAAACTGACGTACCAAACCAGTTTGAATAAAAATAGTATTGGTGAACTCTGGATCTCGTTCAACCATCTTTCCAATCCATTCAATAACTTGTTGAATATGTTCATCAACAGTAGGACCTGACTTAGAAAACAATTCATTTGTCGAAATCTTTACAGTTTCCAAATGCTTCCAACCAATATCAGAATGTTTTTGATAAGCAATGATTTGACCACCACCCCAATCACAGAAATACTTTGGTTGGCCGTCGACGACGAGACCAAAATGAGCAATCAGTTTGCCATCAAGAACCCATTTGTTATGAATTTTCTCAGAAGAAGAAACCATCCGGCTCTTAACATAAAACGTACAATCTGGATAAATAACTTGGAGAAAAATCCAAAAGTTCACCCAATTTTGACGGACGTATCCATTTTGGATTTCATCACCTTCTGGATTCTTCTTGTTTGCCGTTGGATTGTCAATCAAAAGAGAACGAATTGCGTCAGTGTCGTTAGGAACGTGGTGAATACCATAAGGAAAAACATCTCCACGTTGGACAACATATCCAATAGACGTTGTCATGACAAAATAACAGAAACCTTTCGAACACAAATCATCTAAAACTGGTACCAAATCCAAAAGACGCTTGCGGAAACTATTTGGATGAGTCTTAAATAGATCAAATCCAAAATCTGCTGTTTTTGTGTCCTTTACTTGTGGTTGAAGAGAACTTGATCCCATCGAACAAAAAGCAGTCAGTGAAGGGTATGGTACAGAAGCACGCAAACCATCATTTACAGGCCTTTCGAAAGCCCTAACTTCAGCATTTTGCTCTTCCTTTGCCGAAATAAAGAAATGTTCCAAACCAAGTTCATCAATTTTACTCTTGAAATCTTTAACAATATTAGAAGAAGACATACTTACCACTACTTTTTATAATATCCTGTTTATTTTCGTTCAATTTTTTTCCTATTAGGACACCTTTTGCCTACACAATGGGCAAAGGTTAGGACACCTTTTGCCTACACAATGGGCAAAGGTTAGGACACCTTTTGCCTACACAATGGGCAAGTATTCTTTTTGTATTTTCTCCAACATTTTTTACAAAATGCGTGTTCACATTCTGTAAGATGAATATTTTTGTATTCAATCATATTTTCCATACAAATTGGACAATCAGTTTCAATAAATTTTCCATAAACTATCGATTCATATAAACAATTGTACATTTCAAGTAGATTTTTAATTTGTTTCTTTTTACTTGAATTGGAATTAAACCAATGTTTCGGAATTAATTTTTTTAATACCCAAGGTTTTAATTGATTGTATGATATTTTATGCAAAAATTCTTTCAAAATTTTTGGTTTGTTATTTTCAATAGTGTTGCGAATAACAAAAAAATTATTTGCTGAAATATTAGCCCCTGATTTCAACAAGAGTTTAATAATATTTAAATTACATGAAGCCAATACCGATTTTTCCAATATGGAAACCATATTTTTCACAAAATTTACATGAGCTTTTTGCTCAATTAAATACTTGCAAATATCATATTTATTGTGAGAAACAGCTGAATATAAGGCTGAAAAATTACCTGTTCTATTAGTAACATTCACATCAGTTTTGGATTCAATTAAAAACTTGATATCTTCAATCGTGTCATTACTGATTGTATCTTGTAATGGATGAGTTTTTAGATAATCCTGAATATTTTTGTAATCACATTTATTCATGAACATTTGAATACACTCTTTGTCTTGACTTTCCTTCAAAAAAAAACTAAGTACAGACGATTGTACTTCTTTTGTATAATTGTACTGATTATCCAAAAATAAATTATTAATGACTTCATAATCACACTTGTCAATTACATCAAACAACAATTTAATAATCTGTTTATTTCCAAAAGTAATAGATTGAATCAAAGGTGATTTTTCACCTACCCAACTAAAATTACTATTTGGATTAGCTTTACGTTCAAGAAGTATTTCAACAATATTTTTATCATCACATTCTATAGCTTCATTTAAATATAAATTTGGATCACTACCCATATCAAGAAAAAAATAAACACATTTCATTGATTTAAACGAAATTGATGTTCTCAAAGGGTTAATACCGTCTTTTTCAAAAACTGGCGCCCCTTTTTCTATCAAAATTTTAACCAACTCTATATCATCCATTGTAACACAATACTCATAAAAAGTACATTGTATCCCAGTGAGATCAACCATGTTTGTCCATTCTATTACGGATTTTTCAACCAAAGAATTCAATAATATTTTATTTTTAAACAATTTTTTAATATCTATCTTAATATTCATTACTCATTTATAAACATCTTTCAAACAAAATAAAATAAAAATCATTTTTTTATCTTTTTATCTTTTACGTTTTCTACCATACTTCGCGAGTAAAGCAACAACCGTTGAAGTACCATTAGCTAAAGCATAATCAATAATATTTACCTCTTTTTTAGAGTTCGTTACCCTCGGATTAGCCCTATTAGCCAAAAGAGCCTTAATCAAATCTGTATTATTGTTATCAACAGCGTAATGTAAAGGTTTCTTGCCCTCTTTATCACAACGATTAACATTTGCTTTGTATGAAATGAGTATTTGAACACATCTCCCACTACCGGAACTAACCGCCATATGTAGTGGAGATACTTCATCATCAGGACCAAGAATGTTTGCCGAACATTTTGCATTCAACAAAAGCTTCAAACAATCAACGTTGTCAGTTTTAGAACAATGTATCAAACAATAATATCTATCACTTGATGTCATTGTCTTGAAACCATATTTCAATAAAAGTTTCAAACAATAATAATTTCCCCAAAAGGTAGCGGACATCAATGGTGTTTGACCTTTGTCGTTTCTTCTTGTCAAATCACTTTTGGCAACAAGTAACTGTTTAACACAATTCAGATTATCACTACCTGTAAATGAAAATTTATCAAACATTGAAATATCTTTATCATAAGTCAACTTATGTAAAAAAGTCTCACCTTCTCCCATATTTGGATCAGCTTTATATTCCAATAAGTATGAAACTAGTTGATAATCTCTGTTACAAACTGCATAATGAAGTGGAGATTTGTTATTATCTCCAATATTAGGATCAGCTTTTGTTTGCAATAAACTACAAACAATACTTCTTCGATCTTTCTTTTCACATGCAATCATTAAAGGTGTTTTGCCATTGTAATTTACATTAACGTCTACTTTATATTTCAAAAGTATATCCAATAGAGCATCCCCAGATGACTAAATTCGCAAAATTCACAAGTTAATGTAAATTTACTTTTGGCGAATTTCTTTGTTTAAAGACTCTCATCTAAGCCTATATTTTTTAAGTAA